>MDTB01230325.1_pt1 | contig 23614 bp, 24 predicted proteins | sample 811161 | NCBI WGS metagenome assembly MDTB01 (sample SAMN05326650, study PRJNA326480) | marine metagenome | isolation source: seawater | place: Mediterranean Sea | collected 2009
TGATAGGCTGGATGTGGAAGCACGGTAACGTGTGTAGCTGACCAGTACTAATAGCTCAATTGGCTTGATTTATGCACTGAAAAAAATTTTTCAAAATAAACATTAAAATTTTAAAAAAATTTTCTTAAATTCGATTTATAAATTTTAAGATGTTTAAGAATATCTAATCTATTCAAACTATATTTAAACAACTGGACATCAGGTGAGGCTAAAATTTGAACTTTTGTTTTAATATTATATTTATTAAATAGATTAATTATAATCGGAGATATTCCTCCACTAAAGGAACTTTCATCATAAATGATTATTTTTTTAAATTTTTTAACCTCTTTAATGAGCTTTTTTTTATTAAATTTTTTAAGTTTAAACAGGTTGATAACACTTACATTAGATGTGAGTTTAGCTTCTTCAACTGCTAAATTACAAAAATAGCCTGAGGAAATAACTAAATTTTTTTTATTTTTATTTTTAAAAATAAAATTGAAACCATTTTCTAAATTGTAATTAATATTTTGATTAAAATTCTGTATTCCTTTATCAAGCCTTATATAGGTTGGTCCTTTAATCTGGGTAATTTTTTTTGAAATAAGGTTTGCTAAGTTGTTATCAGCAATATTGTAGATTTCCATTTCAGGAATTAAATACATCAAATATATGTCTTGAATACCGTGATGAGTAGGACCGTCATTTGAAAATGAATAACCTGGTCCGATACCAACAATTTTACAATTAGAATTATGACTTGCTAAGCTAAATTTAATTTGTTCGTAACATCTAAAGGTCAAAAAAGTACAAAAACCATATACAAGTGCTATAGAATTTTTTTTAGATACACCAGAAGCAATATTGACCAAATTTTGTTCAGCAACACCAGCATCTATAAATCTTTTTTCTTTACGCAAAACGCGTAAAGCGTGCACATCTGCATCATTCGTGAGTATATAAAAATTTTTATTTTTTTTAAAAGTACTCCTTATATTATTGAAAAAGATGTCCCTTATATCTTGTGTAAACGTCATTAAATTAAGTTTTTCAAAATTTCATTTTTTGGCATTTCATGGCTGTATTTTTTATTATTTTCAAAAATTTTGAAACCTTTACCTTTTATAGTATCAGCAATAATTATCGCTGATTTACTTTTTTTTTTAAATTTCTCAAAAGATTTATATATTTTTTCGTAATTATGACCGTTGATTCTAACAACATCAAAATAAAGTTGATTAATTATTTTTTTGTCAAAAATTTCTTTATTTTTAATTATAGAACTTGCCGACATCCTATTTCTATCAATAATTATTAGAATATTTTTTATTTTTTTTTCTGATATATAAAAAATTGCTTCCCAGATGGATCCTTCCTCGAATTCAGCATCACCTACGATAACAAAATTTTTTTTTTTTGGATTTTTTATTGCTAGACCTGTTGCTACTCCGATTGAATGACCTAAGGATCCAGTATTCCAGTCAACATATTTAGAGTTGTAAATATCAAGTTGTCCGCCAAACTCAAAATTTTTGTAGCCTTTTTTTAAGTATTTTAAACTATACAATTTTTTATCTATCAAAGTTAAAAACAAACAAGCCAGCGCATGACCTTTACTTAAAATAAAAAAATTTTTTCTTTTTTTATTTTTAAGATTAATAAAGTTTCCATAAAATAATACTATGCATATATCTAAGCAAGAAAGTGTGCCTCCTATATGAAATTTAAATCCATCCAAAAGAATTTTTATAAAATCTTTTCTAAGTTTTTTTCCTTTTTTTAAAAATTTTGTTTTAAGATTTCTTTCCATAAATTATCTGATTTGGATCCGTAAAAACCTCTATTATCATTGGTTTCTTGTTAGAAAAAATAATTTTTAATTTATTTCTTATTTCCGACGCTTTTTTTATTTGGGTATATTTTAGATCAAAAGCTTCAGATATTTTCTTAAAATCCATTGTCCCTACACCTGTTTTTTCTTCAGTATCTAACCTATTACCCTTAAAATAATCATCTTGCCATTTTTTCATTGAAGCGTAGCCTCCATTGTTAATTACAAATGTTTTAATGTTTAAATTATAGTGTGAAATAGTTTTTAATTCTTGAATGTTTAATTCTATTGATCCATCACCAGTAACAGATAAAATTTGTTTATTTGAGCCTATTGCTGCACCAACAGAGAGCGGAACTGATAAACCCATAGCAGCATTTGTTGTTGAGGCAATTTCTTTTTGACCTTTTTCAAATCTCCAGGCTTGACCACCGACATAGTAGTTAGAGCCTGCATCTGTAACTAATATATGTTTTTGATTACTATTTTCACAAAGCTCGTACATAAATTGATAAAGATTTAAAGGGTAAGATTTTTTGTAAACATCTTTTATCGGGTTAGATTTTTTAATATCAATGCATCTATTAAGCCATTCACTTTTTTTAGTTTTAATTTTATTTTTTTTTATACTTTTAAAGAAAGTACTCAGGTCAGTATGAATTTTTTGATTTATATTAATTAATGGATTATCAAGTTCATTTTTGTCGTTATTTACAGAAAATATTAGTTTATTTTTTGAAAAATAAGAAGCATTACCAAATGTCAATGTAGGCGCTAATCTACAACCCAACGAGATAATCAAATCACATTCTTTGATTAATTTTTCACCATACAGAGTACCTTTTATACCTAACAAACCCATGTTTTCTCTCATGCTATATGGAAATAAATCTAAAGCGAATCTTGATGTAACAAACGGTATTTTATACTTTTTTACAAACTTTCTAAATTCACGCTCAGTCTTAGATTGTTTTAATCCATTTCCAATTATAAACAGCGGTTTTTCTGAAATATTCAAACCTTCAATAAGTCTATGTAAATTTATTTTTGTTTTTTTCTTTTCTTTGATTCTAAAATTTCTTAATTTTTTTACATCTTTAATTTTGAAAGCTTGCACATCAAGGGGTATTTCAATCCAAACTGGACCTGGCCTACCAGATTTACAAAGGTACAATGCTTTTTGAATTTCATATAAGCAATCGTAGGGGTTTCTAATTGTGACTGAATATTTGGTAATATTTTTAACTATTCTGGTTACAGAAAATTCTGCAGTACCTAGTGAACGTAAGAAAATTTTTTTGTAGCTATCAGCACTAAATTTTTTTTCTACCTGACCTGATATTACTATTATTGGAGAGCTATCGACATATGCTTCAGCTAATCCTGGTAAAGCATTAGTGGCTCCTGGTCCTGCAGTTACACAAACAGCCCCTATGTTACCATTACATTTTGCGTAAGCTTCAGCCATCATAGGTGCTGCAGCTTCATTTCGAGCGGCATAATATTTAATCTTTGACTTCTCAATTGCATCATTGAGGTACATTGCCCCATAACCAGTTAACATGAAAATACTATTAATTTTATTTTTTTTAAGTTCCGAAGCTATAATTTCTGATACAGTTTTCATAGATTATGATATCAAATATTTATACATTATTTTTTAACAATATCATCTTATAAATTTATATAATGGTTAATTTCAATAAAATTAAAAGAATTGGTTTGGGTTTTGGTTTTGGAGGCGCTTTTTCAAAAGAGTCAAAATATAATACAAATCATAAAAATACTTTAAAATTTTTTTGTAAATCTAAATTAGGGAATTTTATAGACACTTCAATTTCTTATGGAGATGGTGATAGTGAAAAAATTATTGGTAAAATTAAAGATAACATCAAACAGAAGAACTTTATTTCCACGAAAGTAACTGCAGAAAATTTGACTTTCAATAAATTTATAGGCTCCACTCTTAAAAGTTTAAAGAATTTAAACGTAAAAAAAATTGATTTAATACAACCTCATTGGCCAAATTACGATGTCAAAAATGATGAAATAATCAAAGCCTTCAAATTTCTAAAAAGAGATAAAAAAGTAAGATATTTTGGATTAAGTAATTATGATTTAAAAGATATAAAATATTTTAAGAAAAAACTTAAAAATTCTTTTAAATTTATACAAGATGAATTTTCTATACGAGATAGAAGTTTAGAAAATAAGATTAAATATTGTGAGAAAAATGATATTAAAATTATTTGTTATAGCCCTTTTGGATCAGGCGAGATTGTTTTTTCTGCCAAAGAAAATGAAATATTAAATTTAATGATGAAAAAGTACCGTAGATCAAGATACTCAATTATTCTTAATTATCTGGCAAGTAAATCTAAAAATATAATTTTAATCCCACACACTAAAAAAATTACGCATTTAAAGGACAATTTGAGTTCTCTTAAATTTAAATTAAATTCTAAAGACATAAGAAAACTAGATTTCTATTTTAAACCTAATTATATTTATTTAAAATTAAAGGAAGTTGTTTATTATAATAAGAAATATAAGAAAATAACAAATTTAAAAGATGCTTTGAATAATAAAGGAGAGTTACACCCTTCTCCTAAAACACTTTCAAAAATTTTAAAAAAAGGGCATAAGTTAAAACTAATAAAATTAAAAAAAATAAATAATATGTTTCACATAAAAGAGGGAAGACTAAGATATTGGGCTCATGTGATTGCATATGGTTGGAACAAAAAAATAAAAATGATGATAGCTTAATGACAAAAACAATATCCTTAGTAATTATTGGCCTTAACGAATACGATGGCATAAATCTTTTAAAAGAGAGAATAAACCATCAAAAAAAGTTTCTCACAGAGATACTTTATATCGATGGAAGCTCAACAGATGGTTCAATAGAACTTGCTAAAACAATTGGATGGAAAACTATTATTCAAAATAAGGATAATAGCGGTGCATTAAATGCAATTAAGCTCGGTGTCGAAGAAGCTTTGGGAGATTTTGTGATTTTATTCTCTCCAGATAATAATTGTATTCCAGAAAAAATTGAAGAAGTTACAAAAAAAATCAATGAAGGTTGGGATTTTGTAAAGGTCTCGAGGTATTACGGTAACGCTAAAAGTTATGATGATAATTTAATAACAGGTTTTGGTAATAAACTATTTAACATTTTAATTAAAATTTTCTACGGGTTTAAAACATCTGATGCACTTGGAATTTACTACGGTGTTAATAAAAAACTTTTTAAAAAACTCAAAATAAATTTCAAGAATACAGCAATAAATACAGAACTTATGATAAAATCAAAAATATTTGATGTAAAGTGTATTGATATTGAAGGCGATGAATTAAAAAGAGTTGGAGGTGAGTCGAAGAGACCAATCATACTTCACGGAATTAATGAGACTTTAACTATATTGAAGTTTATACCACTTAAGTTTACAAAAAAACTTTAGATAACTTCAAAAAATTTAAAAAGCTTTTGCTGATTTTTTTTTAGTAATTTTAAGTGTCGTGAACTAATTTTTAAGTTTTCACCTTTACCTTTATATTCACGAGTAGTTACATAATTTATGTATACTACGTATCGGTCCTTACTAGTATTTTTTACACCTTTATGGAAACCTATAGTGTCCGCAAGAAAACCTGTACCAGCAGCTCCATAAGCTTCCTTAACTAACTTCTTTCCGTAAAATTTTGAAACTTCTTTCTCAGGTATCATGTATTTATTTATTTTATTTTGTTTTATTTTTGGTTTATTTGTTTTGCTGTTGATCACATAAACAAAAGGTCCGTCATTTTTTGTATCAATATTATTTAAATATAACACAAGTTTTACTAAATTTTTTCCGTTATCGTCATAATGGAAAAAGTTTGTATCAAATTCTGGTAAACGGTTTTTAAAAAATCTTCTTACCTTAACATATCCAATGTATAGATTTTTTGTTTGAAAATATTTTTGAACTGTTGATACGACTTTTAAATCAGTGCAAATATTTATGAGCTCCGGTAAGTTTAAAATAGGTTGTTTAATGCTCACTCCATTAGTCATTTTACGAATAAATTTAGTACCTTTTTTAAAATCTAGTTTATTCAGATATATTTTTTCTTTATCAAATTTTTCCCTAGATTCCCCGTTAAGAACCATTTGAGATTTAGCAAGATTTTTTATATTTATGGCTGGACCTAAATTTAAGTTATTCTTAAAAAAATAATCTATTTTATCTTTTAATTTTTTAGCTTTGCTTGGTTTAATTAGTAAACCAACATTTTTAAAACCATTATCCTGTAAATTTAATTTCATTTTAATTGAAAATACAGTACGAGATCCTCGAAGCATATTTAAATCTCTCAAGTCTAATATTGTTTAAACCTATAGATTTCATTAAAGCCAGTGTTTCTCCAGGAGAATCCTTATCATTAAGCTCATCAAATGCTAATACTGTTCCCTTTACCATTCTTGGCTTAAGTAATTCCAAACATTTTAGCGTTGGTTCATATAAGTCAAAATCAAAATATGCAAGTGAAACAATTAATTCTTGATTTTTTTTTAAAAGTTCTTTTAAATTTTTAGGAGCATCTCCTTTATTGACCATATTTTTTTTTATGTGTGATATTGGATTTAAACTATCTATTAAATCTAGATGGTTTTGAAGAAACTTTGGATAATCTTGAGTAGTTTTCAGATTACCTACTTTCATCAATTTAGATTTACCATCTTTTTTGTTTATTTTATTGAAACCAGAAAAAGTATCAAATGCAAAAACTCTTTTATGCCTATTAAAAGGTTCATAAATTCCTCTTAAAGTAGAGAATAAAGATGCGTTTTGACCCCAACGCGTACCAAAGTCAAATATATTTCCATTTATTTTTATTTGTTGCTTATATAAGAAATCTAAACAAAGAATTCTAGACAAATTCTTTGAAGATAGAAACATTCCTAAATTTTCCAATAATTCATTATCTGGAATTTTTTTACTTTGTAAGTTTTTCAAAATTTTTATTTCTGCCGATTGTTCAGAAACGCTTTTAAAAGATAGTTTCCCTTTTATGTTTGATTTGGTCATGATAAATTAATAAACCATAGATTTAGATGATAACCATCTTTGGATATGCTGAATGTTTAAAATAATTTCTTCTCTAGAAAATGAATTTCCCCAATGCGTCTGTTTTTTATACCTGAAAGGTAATCCAACACTCTCATTGTTAGAAAATCTGAATAATAAATGAGCATGTTTATCCCAGTTTTTATCTATGAATTCTATGTCATATTTTTGAGGGTTTTGGTAAATGGGCGAACCTGGCATTGGACAAAAACCAGAAAGACTTACATAATCAGGTTTTTGTTTTTCTATAAAATTAATTGTTTTATCAACAATATTTTTTGGTTCTCCAGGCAATCCTAAAATTAAACAAATTTTAATTTTGATACCAACTTTTTTTGCATTTTCAATAAATTGATTAATTATTTTTTCAGATTGCCATGTCTTATCAATCATTTTCATTACATTGTCATCAACTGTCTCGATGCCAACAGATAACTCTAAGCAACCAGTTTCCTTTGCAAGTTTTAATTGTTCATATGTTCCTATAGAAGTAGTCTGTCCCCTCCATAAAATATTTGAATTACCTATAGCTTCCATTTGGGGAAAGAAAATTTTCTTATTAGGATTCAAAGCAATTTCATCTTTGAGTAATATTGCTTGGACATCATAACTGGTCTTTAAGTAATTTATTTCATCCTCAATTAATTTAGGACTTTTGGCCTGTAATTTATTTGGTACGTTGTAAACACAGTAAGCGCACTTATAAAAGCAACCTCTTGAGAAATATACCATTGTCGCTTTGTAATCGCCGTATTGTTTAAACATGTTTTTACTAATTACAGAGTTATAAGGCAGCCAATCTCTTTCAGGATAAGGTGTATCAGCAAAATCAACTTTGCTGTAACTTTCTAAAAACTTTTTTTCTGAAGCATTTTGAATTGCATTTAGAAAACTGTTTTCTCCAGGGCCAACTACAATTGAGTCAAATATTTTTTCACACTCATCTTGAAGCATATCAACGTGAGTTCCGCCTGCGATGTGTTTTGATCTTGGAAACTTCTTTTTTAACAGGTCTACTATTGAATAAATTTCATTAGCATCTCCGGATTTCATTATCCAGTATAAATAAAAATCTTTTTCATCAAGCTCATTTATAATTTCATTAAATTCTTCATTTTTTTTTGACTTGCCTCTTAAATCTATAATTTTTATATCTGTTTTTTCGCCTAATTTTTTTTTTAAAATTGAGCTGTAATAAAGCTCCCAATAAGGCTGTAGCTTAAAAGGGTCCTCAAAATAATGCCAACTTGGAACTATAAAACCAATTCTCATTAACTCTTATGTATATCAATTTTTATTTACATTAAAGAACATTTGAAATATCAATAAAAATATAGTTTTTGTTTGAGTAAATATTATTAATATAACCATTAAAATGAGAAATATTAAAAAAAAATTGATTGATTTTGAGAACAAAATCAAAAAAATCTACGAAGCAGGGAAAATTCGGGCTCCAATACACTTATCAAGGGGCAACGAAAAACAATTAATAAAAATTTTTAAAAGAATTAAAAAAGACGATTGGGTAATTTCTAATTGGAGAAGCCATTATCATGCTTTATTGCACGGAGTTCCTGAAAAAACTATTTTAGATGAAATTATTCGAGGTAAAAGTATGAGCCTAAATTTTAACAAATACAAATTTATTGCCTCTTCAATTGTTGCAGGAGGAATTCCTATAGGGCTTGGAGTTGCTCTAGCCATTAAGAGAAGAAAATTAAAGAATAAAGTATTTGTTTTTTTAGGCGATATGACTTTTGAGACTGGAACTTTCCATGAATGTTATAAATATGCTAAGAATTTTAAACTTCCTATAAAATTTGTCGTAGAGGATAATGGACTAAGTACGAATACACCAACTAAGAGTGCTTGGAAAGTTTTATCTAAAAAACCAAATGATGTAATTTATTACAAATACAAAAGAGGATTTCCTCACCACGGGACTGGTTCTTGGATATTATTCTAATGAAAAAATTGAAGTATAAAACAGAATTAATTAAAAGTATGAGTTATCTTGCAAAAAGTCAAAAAACAATATTTATAGGCCAATCTGTTAATTTTAGCGGAAATGCAATTTATAATACATTGTCGCATCTTCCTAAAAGTAAAAAAATTGAACTTCCTGTTTTTGAGGAAGTGCAACTAGGAATGTCAACAGGTTTAGCTTTGAACGGTTTTATACCTATTACGTGTTTCCCAAGATTCGATTTTTTAATTTTAGCAATGAATCAATTAGTTAATCATTTAGATAAAATGCGAACACTATCTAATAATTCATTCAAACCTAGAGTTATCATAAGAACCTCGGTAGGATCAAAAAAACCGTTAAATGGCGGAGTTCAGCATACTCAAGATTACACTAAAATATTTAAACAAATACTTACCGAGGTAAATGTTGTTAGTTTAACAAACCCATCTCAAATTTTTAAACAATTTAAAAAAGCCCTCAACAGGCCCGACTCAAAATCTACTCTTTTGATTGAAAATGGAGATTTTTACAATTCAAAATGAATCTTTCATCAAGTAAACTTAAAAAAAAATTTAAAAATAAAAAAATAATTATTACTGGTGGCACAGGTTTAATAGGCAGACAACTTACTAAAATTTTATGTAATTTAAATGCAAAAGTTACAGTTGTTTCCTTAGATAAATTCTCTACAGAGAAAAAAGCCAAGCACGTTTTAGGAGATTTATCAGATTTTAATTTTTGTAAGTCAATTACAAAAAATAAAGATTTTGCTTTTCATCTTGCCGGAATAAAAGCTTCAGTAAAAACAACAATTGAAAAGCCTGCAAGTTTTTATGTACCTCTAGTAATGATGAATACTAATTTCCTAGAGGCATGTAGAATTAATAAAATCAAAAGATTGGTATATACAAGTTCTATTGGAGCATATTCAAAAGGAAGTATATTCAGAGAAAAAAAATCTAATTTCAGAAATTTACCTATGGATTTTTATCCTGGTTGGGCTAAACGAATGGCTGAATTGCAAATCATAGCATATAAAAAGCAATTTAATTTAAAAAATTTTTTTATTGTAAGACCATCAAATGTATATGGTCCAGGTGATAATTTTGATAAAAAAAATGCAATGGTAATTCCATCTTTAATGTCAAAAATTTTATCTAATAAAAGACCAATAGAAGTATGGGGTGACGGTTCTCCAATTAGAGACTTTGCCTATTCTGAAGATATAGCAATTGGAATATTACAAACTTTAATTTATGGGACTGGAAAATTTGATTTTATAAACTTAGGAAGTGGAAAAGGAGTATCAATTAAGAATTTAGTGGAAACAATGAGTAGAATTAATCACTTTACTTACAAATTTAAATCTAAAAAAAATCAAGGTTATTCAAAAAGAGTCATGGATATCTCTATTGCGAAAAAAATTATTAATTATGCACCCAAAACTTCTTTAGAGCTAGGTTTGAGAAAAACATGGAATTGGTTTATTAAAAATAACAAACAATATAAATTAAGAAAAAATTATTTCAGTTAATTACTTATTTTTTTTGTACCATTTAATTGTTTTTTTAAGTCCCTCTTGAATAGTAAAATTTAATTTGAACTTTATGATTCTTTTTATTTTTTTATTACTTATTTTACGAAATGGTATCATTGTAGGTTTATCTTTATTGAAAGTTATTTTTGGTTTTTTGTAACTATATTCTTTTTTCAGAATATCAATAATTTTTCTCAAGCTGACTGGTTTTGATGAAGCTATATTTAAGACATTATACTTATTAATTTTTTCAATAATTAACAATAAATTGTCTACAAAATCCTCAATAAATATAAAGTCTTTCACATCTTTACCGGATCCCCAAACTTCAATATTTTTTTTGCTTTCAAATTTTCTAATAAGCGCTGGAATTACTTTTGACCTTACGGGATCAAATTTATCATATGGCCCATATAAATTTGCAGGTCTGATGATTAAAATCTTCATATTTTTTTTATACATTTCACAGAGCTTTTCAGAAAAAATTTTCATCCATCCAACGTTAAAATATTTAGAAAACAAGGAATAATTCAAATTTTTTTCAGCCATAGATTTTTTACTGACAGGATAAACAGTATTACTACTCAAAAAAATAAACTTTTTAACTTTATTTTGAGCTGAAGCCTTTAAAATGTTCATATTCATAATAATGTTATCATTTACATGATACATTGGATTATTTTGTATTATCATCGCGCCACTTGAAACTGCAGCGCACATAATTACAGTATCTATAGTTTTTGAAATTCTTTTACAAAAATTATAATTTTTAAGGTCTCCTTTTATATACTTTACATTTGGGGTTTTTAAAAACTTTTTACTCCTAAAATAGGTTGCAAACACTCGATACTTTTTATAATTTATTTTTTTTAAAATATTTATTCCAACAAAACCGGAACCACCAACTATTAAAATATTTTTTTTCATGTTCAGACTAAAAATTTATTATATATTATGCAGCTTCCTGAATTTTCAAATTGAAAATCAACATTTTTATAATTTGATAAATTTTTGATGATTAATTTTTTTTTAGATGGAGCACAAAGAATATAAATAAATCCACCTCCTCCTGCTCCAAGGAGCTTTACACCGTATGCACCACTCTCTATTGCAATTTTACAAATTTTATCAATTTTCTTTGTAGATACATTTTTTGATAGTCTTTTTTTTTCAAGCCAATAATTACTCATCAACTCTCCTATTTTCTCAAGGTTCCAGTCAGGTTTTATGAATTCTTCATAAGCTTTTTCTGAAATTTTTTGAATATTCCTCAAGTTTTTATCTAAAAGTTTTTTTTTAATTTTATTTATTTTTTTTTTTTCTAATTTTTGACCAAGTCTTTGTTGCCCAGACCAAATTAATATTGAACTTTTATTAAGCTTATCAATTTTTTTTTTATTATTTAAAAGATCTTCGACAGCGTAATCTTCATTCATTTTAAACTTTATAGAGTTAAAACCTCCAAATGCCGAAAAAATTTGATCTTGACAACCTACGCTTTCTTTTAAAATATTTCTCTCAATCTTAATTGCCAGATTAGCAAGGTTTTTTTTATTTAGGAATTTTCCCTGTAATGTAGAAATAGCATTTATTGCTGACACTGTGGAGCTAGAACTTGATCCAAGACCAGATAATGCAGGTAAATCAGACGTGTGAATTATTTCGATATTTTTTTTTGAACAGTCAAAATATTTTAAAATCTCTCTGTAAGGGCCGTGATGTATATTTTTTATATTTTTTGTTAATTCAGTTTTAAAATACCTCAATCTATAATTAAAATTAAATATTTTAGGCAGATATCTCACATGAATATAACTATACTTATTTATAGTTCCACCAATAACAATACTTTCACTTTTATTAAACCACTCTGGGTAATCAGTACCACCCCCAAACAGTGATATTCTCAAAGGCGATCTACTTATAATCATAATTTAAGTGTCTCTCTTGGATAAAATTGGTTTTATTTTTTTGGGCCATTTAAATTTAAAATTTTTGTCCCTCCAATTAATTGTAAATTGGGTCTCACGATTGTACAGAGTCGATTGTTTATAGTGAAATATTGCTTTCTTTGACTTAACGTAATGCGCATTTCCAAAACCAGGAGGAATAAGTATTTGTAAATTGTTTTGATCAGAAAGTTTAAATATCTGCCATTTTTTAAATTGTTTATCTTTTTTTTTGTTATTAACTACTAAAAGTAAAAACTCGCCCATTAAACAGGTTACTAATTTCCAAGTTTTGAAATCACCATGTATACCCCTCAAAACATTTCTTCTAGATATAGAAATATCATCTTGAATGAAATTCACTTTTTTTCTTGTCTTTTTGAAAAGTTCTTTATTAAAAATTTCTAGATACGTACCCCTTAAATCATTGAAAGGTTTAAGTCGGATTTGCAAGACACCATTCAACCTTGTTTTTCTAATTTTCATCTATTTATAAAATTTGTGTTGTTTGTCTTTTCTCTCCAGTAATTTAATAAATCCATCATTGTTTTTTCAAATTTATATAGGGGTTTCCAATTGGTATGCTTTTTAAACTTAGAAGTATCAGGTACCTGAAGATCAGCATCTATAGGCCTTAATCGATTTTTGTCAATTTTTACTTTTATTCCACTAACAAAGCTATTTTTTAACAAAAAATTCAATATTTGTTTTATTGAGCAAGAATAACTTCCTCCAATATTATAACTTTCACCGAATTGTGGTCTCTTAGTAACAAGCATAAAATAAGCTCTAACTGCGTCTCTAACATCTGCAATTGTTCTCAAAGAATTTAAATTTCCAACTAATATTACTTTATTTTGGTATCCTTTTTCAATTAATGCAATTTGTTTTGCAAAACTTGACTCAGCAAAATAATCTCCTCTTCTTGGACCTGTGTGAGTGAACATTCTGGTTATCAGTATTCTCATTTTAAATGCCTCGAAATAATATTTGGCTATATAATCTGTTCCAATTTTTGAAACAGCGTAAGGTGATGCTGGATGAAATCTGTTATTTTCATTAATTGGTAAATCTTTCTTTTTAACTCTTCCAAATACTTCTGAAGAAGAGCAAACGTGAATAATTGGATTAATTTTAGATTTATGAATTATATGTAGTAACCTATCAGTCCCTATAACGTTAGTATTATAAGTAATTTCTCTTTGATCAAAACTTGCTTGAGGAAAACTTTGAGCTGCAAGGTGGAAAACATAATCAGGTTTTACCTCATTAATTACTTTTTCAATACTACTATAATCACACAGATCTAAGTATCTTATTTCAATTCTTTTTTTTTTATTTATTACGTCGGACAAATGTAGAATATTATCAGTTGGGCTCCTCCATCTACAAACCCCAAATATTTTCCAATTAGTGTTTTCGAGTAAATAATCAGCCAGATGCGAACCTACCATTCCAGTAAACCCTGTAATTAATGCTTTTTTCATAAAAATAATTTATTTTTTCAAATTACTTTTTTTTTAAATATTTAAATGCTTTTTTAATAGCGTTAGGTGAAAAACTATACAAACTATTTACTTCCATATGACAAAGGACATCACAAGTGGCACACCCTGTTCTGTAAAGTGGCATTTCTTCAAAGGCTTTGTTAAAAGACATTTTTTTTAAATCCATTCCCTTAAATTTAGGATCAACCATTGCTGGAAAGCATGGGTATAATTCCCCAGTTGGAGAAATAACAGAGTACCCAATTCCCGCAAAACAAACTTTTGGGGCACCTTTTTTTTTGGTAATCATTTTAAGATAATCATTTGAGTTAACAATATTTTTATTATCTCCGATTTCTTCAACCACTTTTTTAAATAATTCGTTAGTTGGGCGACTTAAATTTGTGCCTTGTTGCCATTTTTTTATGACATCATGTTCAACATATGCTTCTAAGGACCAATTAACATTTAATTTTTTCATAAGCTTATTCATCTCGGGTATATTATCTATGTTTGCGCTCATAATAGTTGTATTAACTAAAACTGGTATATTATTTGCTTTAGCAATTTTTACCGCCTCAATAGCTTTTGCAAAGCTACCCTTTTTTCTTCTAATAAAATCATGTGTTTCTTCAGTTCCATCAATACTAATATTTAATAAGCTGATTTTTTTTAGAACTTCCGAATATTTTTTTACAAACCAGCCATTGGTTGTTAAAGATATCATTAAATCATTATCGTCACTTTTTTTAATAATTTCATCAATCCCCTTTCTTACTAAAGGTTCACCGCCAGTAAAACCAACTCTGAGCATACCATGTTCATTCATTTCTTTTATTAAAGATAAAATTTTATCAGTTTTAATATCTAAATGTGCTTTTGAGTTATCAATATCTGCACCACAATGAGCACACTCAAAATTACAAACAAACGTAATAGCAAATGTTGTACTTAGAGATATTTTTTTCCCAGTATACTTTTTATTATGATCTTCAATTTTAGGTGTGAGTTGCTTTAAGTTTGCACCAAGCCATAATTTTGATAATTGGTATGCAAAATTAAAAGGTGTTTTTTTCATTTTAAATTCTCTAAATTTATTATTAATGTTATTATTTAACTATGATTAATAAATTAATTGCATTATATCAACTATTATCTAACGCAGTAGTTCTGTTGTTTTCCAATCAAATTAACAAAAAAAAAACTTTTAAAACATCACTTTAAAAATTCAATAATTTATTTTGATGTTGGTGCCAACTTAGGATCTAATGTCAAATTTATAAAAAAGCTTTATTGTGAACAGTCCGAAATTCATTGTTTTGAACCTAATAAAAAATGCTTTAAAATTTTAAAATCAATAAAAGGTATAATCGCAAACAATATTGCAATAGATAACACTAATTCATCTAAAAATTTTTACGAACATAAAATCTCATCCTGGTCAAGTTTAAAAAAAATTAAAGGATTTAACGAAAAGTACAAAGTAAATTGTCAAACTTTAGATAGATATATTTTAAAAAATAAAATAAAAAAAATTGATTATTTAAAAATTGATACTGAAGGTAATGATTTTAATGTATTACTTTCTGCAAGAAAATCTATCAAACTCAAAAAAATTAAATTAATAGAGGTTGAAATTATCTTTGGTGAGGAAAATAATTTTACAAATAAATATTTTGATTCTATTTATGGTTTTTTGAAAAAAAATAACTATTTACTTATCGGTATAAACGATCAAAAAATAAAAAAAAATAGGATATTAGGTTTAAATGCAATTTTTTGCATTAAGTAAATATTTTTATTTTTTTTCTAAATATTCACAAACACAATTAAGGATAACCATATGAGCTTCTTGAATATGTGCAGTTGAAAAATTATCTACTATTATTTTAAAATCTGAAATAGATTTTAATTTTCCGCCCTTTCTCCCCAGTAAAGAAAATATTTTCACTCCCATCTTTTTTGCTTCTTTTGCTGCATAAACGAGATTTACAGATTTTTTATTATCGCCACCACTTGTAGACAATATGACGAGAAGATCACCTCTATTTCCTAAAGCAGTGATTTTTCTTTTGTAAAAAGTTTTATAATTAAAATCATTCGACCAAGCCGTTAACGCAGCTATATTACTGCTGAGACAAATTGCAGGGAATGGAGCTCTTTTTTTTGATGCATAAGTACAAAGTAACTCGCCTGTAAAATGTTCAGCATCTGATGCTGATCCACCATTTCCAATAACCAAAATTTTTTTTTTTCTTTTTTTACATTCTTTAATTAAATTTGCTAACTTAAGGATCTTTGCTTTGTGGAGAATAATAGCCGAAATATTTTCTGAGCTATTTTTAATCTGTTTTTCTATTTTTCCTACCATATTATTTTTTATAATCTAACTTTAAGTATATTCAATTTATTTTTAGTTATAAAAATAACAAGAGTTAAAAAAGCAATAATAGATATTATTTTTAATATTAACCTTACATCATTCCTATAAAAAACTTCATTAGTTTCCCCAGGTCGTAAATTTATAAACATTAATGCATTATCAATTGACATAATTTTATTTTTATCTATTTTCCAGAAGTCATCATAGATAAAAGGAACTAAAATACTTAAATTTGCATCGGACTCATTCTTAATTAAATACTTATTTAATCCAATTCTTTTAATGACCACTTTATCCTCAAATTTAAAAAACTCTTTATTTTTTAAAATACACTTTACACCTTCATTTGATGGACAGCCAAAATTCTTGTTTTCTGTAATATAATTTTTTAAGACAATTCTTTTGTTATTTGTACTTTCAAGTAAAAAAACAGGTGAACCGTAGTTATTAAATTTATGAATCATTTTGAACTTATTGAGATTGATTTTTTTGATTTCATCCTCATAAATTAATAAATATTTTATCTTAAATAATTTTAGAAATAATTCATTATTTATTTCGTCGAATTTTGGTTCTATTATCGTATACATCTTTCTGGGTGATGATATTAAAGAATTTACAGAAGCATTTTTTAAAATTAAATTAAAAGAATACAAGTTATAATTTCTTAAATCTTTCTCGCTAAAAACATTTGACTCATAAAAAATATTGTTTTCTCTAGAAAAATTTGTATCTGTTTTATGAAAAAAATTGAAAACTTTTGGACTTAGATAAACTTTATCAAAGCTTTTGTTTTCGAAATTTTCAAGTTTTTGAAAAAAAACACTCTTCTCAAATTGATTATTTTTTTTTATAAAATTAGGTTTTATTTCATTTTTTTTAATTTCAAAATTAAGCACATAATTCATCACAGAAACTGTTAATGAAGCCGCAATAATAATTTTAATTACTTTCGAATAACTTAAATTTTGAAGAAAAATACCAAAAATAATGATTGCTAATAAAATAAATATATCTCTAAAAATAAAAAGAGATGTAATTAAAAAACTCGAAAACTCAATTAAGCTTAATGAAAAAAATATTAGAAATAAAATATTCAAATAATTATATTTACGAGACTGCCTAGAAATAACTAATCGAATGGCCTCATAAAGTGAAAAATATAAAAAAATTCCTGTAAACGCTAAAAGATAATTGTCTTGGGGTTTGAATTTTGAAACAAACATGAAATCAATCTCAAAAAAAGTCTCAAAAAATTTAAATATTAAAGCTAATCCTGAAAAAAAATGTTTAAGAGAATAATTCGGCATTATATCACGCGGCAAAGCATCGTGAGATATATATTCTAAGTAAATTCTGTAAATATTTTCACTTAAAATGAGCAAAGAAACAAGAACGCCTAAATAAAAATATCTTTTTTTAAGAAAAAAAAATTTATTATTAATTACAAAGAATAATATTAGAAAAATATAAATAATAGGAACATAGGAAAGAGTGCAATTGAGAGTTAAATAACACAAAAATAAGATTAGTTTGAAAAAGTCGAAAGCATTCTCAAATTTCATAAATTTGAAAGCATAATAAAACACTGCAGGAAAAAAAGACAAAGCGACAAAAATTTTTAAATGATCGTAAGAATAAAGCTCAGCAAATAAGCTAATATTAAAAATATGCAAAAAAATTAAAAGAAAGTAATTTTTAATATTATAAAATTTAAGTATTTTTTTTAAGTAATTAAATTGAAGATATAAACAAAAAGCTATTGTAAAAAAATAATATATTAAAATATCATTTATAAAAAAATGAGCAGGAAAAAAGTAAAATAATCCGTTACCAAGCGGAAATTTTATTCCTGGTCCAAATAGATCATGAAAAAAAATAAAAGGTGAAAAATTTTGTTTCGAAATAATCTCTAAAGAAAAAAAACTATAGAAGTAATCTTCATTAGTGCTAGTTCCATTTAGAAATATTGGAATATATGTTAAGAATAGAATTGTAATAAAAAAAAGGGTGTCCTTGTACAAATTAGTTTTTTTTTCTAGCATGACTTAATTCAATTTCTTATTAATTAAACTATACAAATTTTGGTATTTACTAATATCGAAATACTTTATTCCACTATTTTCTGCGAATTTTTTATCAGTTGCTTTATCACCTATCATGTAAACTTTTTTCATGTCTATCCTCCAAGATTTTTTTATTAAATTAAACATCCCTATATCTGGTTTCCTTAAATTTTTATTCTTGCGATAAATCTTATTTTTCGACGACGCATAATAAAAGGCAGAATAAAATTGATCTATATGAGCACCCTCTATTTTTAGTTTTTTCTTAATATAATCATTAATTTTAGTGACACTTTTTTCACTATAGTACCTTCTGCCCACTCCTGATTGATTTGATACTACAAACACATAAAAATTATTATCATTTAATAATTTTATAGCCTTAATGACCTTCTTTTTAAATTTAAATCTTTTTATATTTCCAACATAGCCATAATCATGATTAATTACACCGTCTCTATCTAACAAAACAGTCTTTTTCTTTTTTTTTTTTAAGAATATAATTTTTAGCTCTCTTTAAGTCTTTCTTTATACCAATATCTAAAAAATCTGTGTTGAATTTTTTATATGTCAATTTTGATTTTTTTAGCAAACCTGGAAATATATCATTCTCTAGAGAACTTACCTTTTTGGAGATTTTTCTTAAAATTTGTTTTTTGCTTAAATAATAAATTCCGCCATTAACAAAATTTTTATTAATTTTTAAATAGCGTTTTCCAAAATTTCTATTCGATAAGGCTATAATACCAGCTTTTTCTTTTTTACGAGAGATAAAGAGGTCTAAAATATTGATATCAAAGTATGTATCGCCATTACACATGAAAAAATTATCTTCTAATAAATTAGACGCGTTTCGTAGTGCCCCTGCAGTACCAAGAGGTTTTTTTTCATTTATACAAGTTATTTTAATTCGATTAATTTTTTTATTATGAAATTTTTTAAAAATTTTTTTATATTTGTAACCACAAAGTATTAGTATTTTATCGATGGGATATCTTGATAAATTTTCAATTAATAATTCTAAAAAAGTTTTTTTACCAATTATTTTCAACATTGGCTTTGACTCTTTCTTTGTTATTTCTTTAAGCCGTGATCCTTTTCCCCCTGCTAATATCACTAATTGTAAAAGTTTTTTTTTATTCATTAATTTTTATAATAATTAAATTTTATTCTTTGGGCAGATAAAGTGAAACCAGCATGAACACAAATTTTAATTGATGGAAAATTTCTTTTGTTTATTTTAGCTTTGTATTTTGATCGATATTTTTTAACAAATAATTTAAGCATTTTTTTACCGTAATTTTTTCCTCTAAATTTTTTTTTTAAACCCCATGATAGCTCTTTATAACTTTTTTTCTTATTTACCCTGATAAAGCCTATTATATTTTTTTTAAATTTGACCAAATAAATTATTTGACTCCTCTTTTTTAAAATTTTTTCAAGCCAAACAAGGTGACTTTTGTAAGAAAATTTTTTATTATTTGTTGAAAATTTTCTCGAAATGGTGTCATTGTTTATTTCGTATAAGTCTAGAGCATTTTTTGAGTTTTTAAGTTTTTGAAAACTAATACTCATGATTTATGTTATAAATTTTTTTAAAATAGGCGAGTTTTTTTTTATAGCTTTTTTTACAACTTTTCCTAAAATTTTGAAATAATGTTCTGAGCCGATTCCTATTTTTGGCCGCAAACAAATAATGTTATTTTCTGTTATTTTTGAACCCTTGGAGATATCAACTTTTGCATAAATTGAACGTCTAAAAAATAAAGTATTTTTGTTTACAGACTTCTCCTTATGCTCCTTTTTTCCTAAAGAGTTAAAAATTCTTTGCGATGCTTGTTTTAAATTTAATAATTGATCGGGGGTGATAGAGAATTTTGCGTCATGAGAATTAATTTTACTTGATGTTTTGAAATGTTTTTCAATAATTGTTGCTCCTAAAGGTATTGAAGCTAAAGCACTAAATATATCATTTGTATGATCTGATAACCCTATATGATTTTTAGGAAAAGTTTCACTTAATAATGTAATCCTTTTGATGTCCGCTTCTTTTTCAAGCGTCGGATAATTAGATACACAATGAAGAATTATTACTTTATTATGAAATTTATTTATTAATTTTAAAGCAGATTTGATTTCTAACAATGAAGAATTGCCAGTAGATATAATTATAGGCTTTTTCTTACTTGCAATATAATTGATGAGTTTATAGTCGGTAATTTCAAATGAGGAGATTTTATATATGGGAACATTATACTTTTCTAGGAGATCAACTGCTCTAATACTAAATGGAGTGCTAAATAAAACCACACCAATTTTTTTTGCTAATAAAAATGCATCTTCGTGCCATTTAAAAGGAGTATGTGCTTTTTTATAAATCGACCATAAACTTTTAGATTTCCATATACCTTTTCTGATAACGTGTTTTTGACTCTTATGAGTAATATCTAATGGTTCGTAAGTTTGAATTTTAACTAAATCAGCTCCAAATTTTGCCGCCAGCTTTATATGATTTAAAAAAATTGATTTTTTACCACAATGATTTCCTGATATTTCTGCAATTATTAGTGGAGGTTTGTTTTTACCTAAATATAACTTCTTATTAATCTTTATATTCATTGATATAATCATTATCAGAATCAAATTTTCTTGCAAGATTTGTTAACTTTATTATTAATATGACTAATGATTAAAAGAAAAAAACAAAAAAAAAATTCATTTTATATTAATTCTATAGAAAAAATTAGAAGCAAAAATAATAAAAATTGGATGGATCTTTTGAGAGTCGCATTAGAGCACGAACCCAAAAGGACAAAGCAAATTATTAAAAGAATATTTAAATCTGATAAAGCTATAAATAGTCTAGTAAATAAAATAATAAAAAATTAAAATGCAAAATTTTATACCCTATGGAAAGCAAACTATAGAAAAAGATGATTTAAATTCAGTTCTAAAAAGTCTTAAACAGAAATTTCTAACAACTGGTCCGAAAGTTGTAAACTTTGAAAAAGAATTTAATAAAAAGGTAAAATCTAAATTTGCAGTTTCAAGTAATAGTGGAACTTCAGCGATTTTTTTGGCTTTAAAAGCTATAAGGCTTAAACCAAAAGAAGTAGTTATAATACCATCGATCAATTTTATTGCTGCAGCTAACGTATCAAAAATGATTGGAGCTAAAATATTCTTCGCCGATGTCGATTCTAGAACTGGTCAAATGTCACCAGAAAATTTAATTGATTGTATAAAGATTAATAAATTAAAAAAAATTAAAGTTATCTTTACAATGCATAATGGAGGTTTTAACAATTTTGCAAAGGAATTTTATAGTATAAAAAAAAAATATAAATGCTTTTTGATAGAAGATGCATGTCATGCGCTAGGTGCGAATAACTCATCCAAAAAGGATGATAAGGTAGGAAACTGTAGATATTCTGATTTAGCGACATTCTCCTTTCATCCACTAAAATCAATTACAACTGGTGAAGGTGGGATGACTACTACAAGAAATAAACTTCTTTATAAAGAAATGCTGAAACTAAGAAATCATGGTTTTGATGTTAGAAAAAATTCAAATAATAAAACTTATAATTGGAGAAATATTCTACTCTCAAATAGTTTAAACTTTAGACTAAATGATATTCAATCTAGTCTAGGTATAAGTCAAATAAAAAAATTAGATAAATTCGTCAAAAAGAGAAATTATATTGCAAATTATTACCTTAAAAAACTCTCCCATTTAAATGATTTTATTTTTTTACCAAATAATAATAAATTTTATTCTGCCTGGCATTTATTTATAATAATATTTAAAACTGAAAAAATTTCAATTTCAAGAGATAAAATAATTCAATTATTATTTAAATCCGGAATATTAACCCAAGTTCATTATATACCAAATTATAGACAAAAACCTTTTTTAAAAAAAAATAAAAAATTCTTTAAAGGAGCAGAGTTCTATTTTTCAAGATGTTTGAGTATACCGATTTACCCAGAGTTAAAGTACAAACAGATTGATTTTATTGTAAAAATAATTGAAAAAGTTATTAAAAGAAATAAAAAAATTCCAAAAAAATAATATTTATGCTAATAATGTTCAAAAATTGAACGTTTCAAATAATGATTTTTAAAAATAAAACTATACTGATAACAGGTGGAACCGGTTCCTTTGGAAAAAAATTTGTAGAGATTCTTATTAAAGATTATAAACCAAAAAAAATAATTATTTTTAGCAGAGATGAATTGAAGCAATATTTAATGAAAGCTCAACTTAAAGATTTTAACAAAACTTTAAGATATTTTTTAGGCGATGTAAGAGACTTGGAAAGACTTAAGCTGGCAATGAGAAGTGTTGATATAGTCGTACATGCTGCTGCTTTAAAACATGTCGAGTCAGGTGAATATAATCCATTTGAAGTTATTAAAACAAATGTAGTTGGTACTCAAAATGTAGTTGACGCAATTGTGGACTCAAAGGTAGAACGATCAATTTTTTTAAGTACTGATAAAGCTGTGTCTCCAGTTAACTTATATGGAGCATCAAAACTCGCTGCTGAAAAACTTTTCATTGCAGCTAATAATTATTCTTTAAAAAAATTTTCTGTGGTTAAATATGGAAATGTCTTCAACTCTAGAGGGTCAGTAGTCCCTACATTTATTGAACAAATTAAAAAAAAAAATAAATTATTTTTAACAAACAAGAATATGACAAGATTTAATATCTCATTAGAGGAAGGTGTTAATTTTGTAATTATGGCTTTAAAGAATATGATTGGAGGAGAGACTTTTATCCCAATAATGGATACTATTGAAATATTTGATTTAGTAAAAATTTTCAAACCAAAAAACGGATTTTCAGAGATAGGGATTAAGCCTGGAGAGAAGATACATGAAGAACTTATTTCTAATTCAGATAACTCAATAAAAATTAAATCAAAAAAATACTATATAATATGTCCAAGCACCCTTTTGATCTCAGATAACCTTGTGAAAAAGTATTTAAAAATTAATAAAGGCAAGATTATAAAAAAGAATTTTTCTTACAATAGCAGCAATCAAGAGAAGAGATTAAAACTTAATCAAATTAAAAAATTAGTTGATAAGAATTATAGTTTTTAAATAAATGAATATTGCAATTATTACTGCTAGAGGAGGCAGTAAGAGAATAAAAAATAAAAATACAAAAAATTTTTTTGGAAAACCGATAATAGCTTATTCAATAAATTTAGCTTTAAAATCTAAAATTTTTAAAGAAGTAATTGTTTCTACTAATGATAAAAAAATAATGCAAATATCA
>MDTB01146109.1_pt1 | contig 23613 bp, 26 predicted proteins | sample 811161 | NCBI WGS metagenome assembly MDTB01 (sample SAMN05326650, study PRJNA326480) | marine metagenome | isolation source: seawater | place: Mediterranean Sea | collected 2009
AGGTATATCTAGATTATTTCATTATATCAATATTTCTGTAACCAAATAGCCCTTGAAGAATGAAAAATAGTATCCATTTATCAATAATGACAACAATTGTACTAGTTAGAAAAAACAACGAAGTAGTAGTAGCTGGTGATGGGCAAGTAAGTATGGGAAATACTGTAGTAAAAAGCACAGCGAAAAAAGTCCGTAAAATTGAGAAAAGAAATGTGATTGCAGGATTCGCGGGGTCAACTGCTGATGCATTAACTTTATTTGAAAGATTAGAGGCAAAATTAGAAAAGCATGCTGGAAATTTATCAAGAGCAGCTGTTGAACTGGCAAAAGATTGGCGGACAGATAAATATTTGAGAAGATTAGAAGCTTTAATGGCCGTCGGTGATAAAGAAAAAAGCTTTATTATCTCAGGAACAGGGGATGTTTTAGAACCTGAAGGTGGAATTATAGGAATTGGTTCGGGTGGAAATTATGCTTTGGCAGCAGGTAGAGTGTTAATTGATACTGAACTTTCAGCTGAAGAAGTTGCAAAAAGATCAATGAAAGTTGCATCAGATATATGTGTATTCACTAATAATAATTTAAATATTGAAAAAGTATAATGGAAAAGTCAAACGTTACACCTTTACATAAAAAAGAGGATAAAGCAAAAAATTCCTCAATTGCAACATCTCTTTCACCAAGAGAAATTGTTTCTGAGCTTGATAGATTTGTAGTAGGGCAAAACAAAGCTAAAAGAGCAGTAGCTATCGCACTTAGAAATAGATGGAGGAGGCAATCATTAGAAGGTGATCTGAAAGACGAAGTGTTACCAAAAAACATTTTAATGATAGGTCCAACTGGGGTTGGTAAAACAGAAATTTCAAGAAGGTTATCTAAACTTGCTGAAGCTCCTTTTGTAAAAGTTGAGGCAACAAGGTTTACAGAGGTGGGTTATGTAGGACGTGATGTGGAACAAATAGTTAGAGATTTACTTGAGATAGCTATTTCAATGGAAAAAGTAAAGAAAAGAAAAGAAGTTAAAGCAAAAGCACAAAAGCTAGCAGAAGACAGAGTGTTAGATGCTTTAGTGGGTCAAAAAGCAAGTGTTGCAACAAGAGAAAGTTTTAGAAAAAGACTAAGAGACGGAGATCTTGACGATAATGAAATTGAGGTAGCTATAAGTGAAAGCAATAGTAATTCTCAATCATTCGAAATTCCAGGAATGCCTGGAGCAAATATTGGAATGATCAATATCGGTGAAATGCTAGGAAAGTCGATGGGATCTAAAGCAAAAAAGAAAAAAATGACTGTTAAAGAATCTCATGAAATACTTATTAATGAGGAAGCAGATAAACTCATAGAACAAGATAAAATTATTACTTCTGCAAAAAATTCAACAGAAAATAATGGAATTGTTTTCTTAGATGAAATAGATAAAATTTCAGCACGTAATGATCGAGTTGGTGGAGATGTATCCAGAGAAGGAGTTCAACGTGATTTGTTACCTTTAATAGAAGGAACCACAGTAAGTACTAAATATGGTCCAATTAAAACTGACCATATACTTTTCATTGCTTCAGGAGCTTTTCAACTAGCGAAACCATCTGATTTATTACCAGAGTTACAAGGTAGATTGCCTATTAGAGTTGAATTAGAGGCATTAACAAGTGAGGATTTTAAAAAAATCCTAAGAGAGCCAGACAATAGTTTAATAAAGCAGTACAAAGCTTTACTGAAAACAGAAAATGTAGATTTAGAATTCTCTAACGATGGTATTGATGCAATAGCCAATATTGCAACTGAAGTAAATTCAACAGTTGAAAATATTGGAGCAAGAAGGTTACATACAATAATTGAAAAGGTTCTTGATGATATAAGTTTTACTGCAACTGATAGAGCTGGTGAAAAAATTGTAATTGACTCTGATTACATTAACAAAAATTTAGGAGATTTAGTTAAAGATACTGATCTTTCAAAATTTATTCTTTAAATAAATATAAAACGCTCCCTCACCTCCATCAGAAATTTTTGCACTTTCAATTTTAGATATAAATTTTGATAAATTATCCTTATTTTGAATGAAATTAGGAACAGAATTTTTTAAAATTGAAAAATCTTTAGATCTAAATGGATCGGTATAATTTTTTGATCTCAATCCTTTACCTGTAATAACTATAATTTTTTTAACTCCCAGTTCGTATGATTTATAAATTATTTTTTCAATATAAGAGTTAGCATCATCCAAAGAGTAGCCGTGTAAATCAACTGTTTTTATTAAGGGGTATTTTTTACTAGCAGCTGTGTTGTCCTTATTAAAAAGTTTATCCTTACTGCTTAAAAATTTTTCCCAATCCTTTTGATCTTTTTTTGAAATTTTTTTAATCAATTATATTTGCGTATCTACTAAAAGCCAATTAAGATTTTTAGACTTTTTATCCTTAGTAAATTTCCAAGTGTCATGTACTTTTTTTATTTTTTGTGCATCTCCTGAGATAATTTTTCCATCTTTATCTTTTACACATGATATAATTTCACTTACAAAATCAACAACAACCTCTATTATATTCCCATGATCTTTATGCTCTTTTATTTCAGCTGAGTTAACGCCTATAAATGTTGTCTCTGTTATATGGTTATTTTTATTTCTTTCTTTTACTGCTTCAGTAAAATCGTCAAAAATTTTTTTGTCCAATAAATAAGATATATTTTTAAGTTCTCCCTTAGCAAAACTAGTAATGATGCTTTCATATGCGATTTTAGCTCCTTTAACAAACTCCTTTTGAGCATTGTCATCAAATATTTGATTATCATCTAATTTGTCTACAACATTTTTTGGAGAAAAATCATGAGGAAAGCTCGTATCAAGATTTTCCTCATGTCCTGTTCTCCTTCCAAGAATTCCTCTTAATCTTAAAAAGATAAAACCTGCAATCATGGCTAAAAGTATAATATCTATGTATTCAAAACTATAATTCATTAATATTTATAGTAATTAGTATATTGCTTAATTTCAACTAGCAATTTACATTAAGACAAATGAACTCAGTATTTTTAATATTAATAGCAATTCCTATAATAGAAATTTATCTTTTTATTAAAATCGGCACTTATATTGGAGCTTTTACAACCATATCTCTTATTTTCCTTACGGCGTTTGTTGGTATATTTTATGCAAGATATGAAGGATTTAATACCTTGAGATCTGGAATGTCTCAATTAGTTAAAAATAAAATACCATTATACGAAATAATCTCAGGTGCTGCTCTTGCTTTTGCAGCGCTATTATTAATTATACCTGGGTTTGCAACTGATTTTATTGGCTTATTGATAATTTTTCCTCCCACAAGAAAAATTTTATTAAAGAACTTATCTAGTAAATTAGAAAAAAAAAATGATATGAATAATAATTCAAAAAAAGATTTTATTGAAGGTGAATTTGAAGATAAAGACGAAAAATGACGGAAAAAAAATATAAAATACTCGCAGAGTTCATCTCTGATTTATCTAGTGAAACTAAGGACGTGGAAACATATATCTTTGTAAAAGATAATATATCAAAATATAATTTAGGTATTGATATTAGATCAAAAGCACTGAAAGATAAAATTATAGAAGTTAATACAATTTTTAAGTTTGAGGATAAATTTGAAAATCCCAGAAAATCATATTTTGAAATGACTTATTCAACTGTAATTAAAATAGAAGAAGAGCAAAAAGATAAAAAAAATTTGGAAAAAATTATACTTTGTGACGTTCAAAATGAGATATATCCCAGAATGGAAAAGGCATTTGTTAATTTAATAGATAATTCTGGTTACAAAGGTATAAAATTTGATAAAAAAATTGATTTTAAAAAGTTATATCAAGAAAGAAATAATTAATAAAAATTTTTTTTAAGTTCATTCTTTAGAAAATTTTTGTGACCCTCAAGTTCAAGATTAGATGGTTTTATAACTTTTTTTGAATAATTTCCTTTTTTTAAAGTTTCAAAATTATTTTCCTCAAAGGATGTATTAAATTCTAATTTGGGTTCTTTTTGATCAATTAAATTTACATAGACCTTTGATAAAAGTTCACAATCAATAAGTGCGGAGTGCTTTATTCTTTTTGTATTATCTATTCGGAATCTTTTACATAATGCATCTAAACTTATCTGTGAGCCGGGAAATTTTTGTCTTGCAATGTCTAATGTGTCGATAATTTTTGTTTTATCAATTTTTTTTAAACCAAGTATACCAAGCTCATTATCTAAATGTGATAAATCAAACTCTGCGTTATGTATTATTAATTTTTTTTCTTTTATAAAATCTAAAAATTCATCGACTACATCAGAAAATTTTTTTTTATCAGATAAAAATTCATCAGTATATCCATGAACTTCAAATGCTTTCTCTGAAACCTTTCTCTCTGGATTAAGATAACAATGAAATGTTTTAGAAGTTGGCATAAAATTGTCTAGTTCTATACATCCTATTTCAACAATTCTATGCCCATCCTTAATTGACAGGCCTGTTGTTTCAGTATCTAATACAACTTCTTTCATTTTTCTAAAATTTTATTTTTAATTAGTTTAACATTTTTTAATGTATTTTTCATTTTAAAATCATTATGGATTATATAATTTGCCAATTTTTTTTTTTTCTTAAGTGGAAACTGTAATTTTTTTAGCTCCTTATATATAGTTTTGTTAAAATTCTTTCTTTTTTTAATTTTACTTTTAATTTTTTTTGCATCGGAATTAATATATATTAATATAAAATTTTTTTGATTTAATTTATTTTCTAGAATTAAAGGTATATCTAATACTACTAATTTTTTTTTTTTATTTTTTTTTAGAAATTTATACATTTCAACTCTTACAAGTGGATGCACTATTTTAATAATCTTTTTTAAATTCTTTGAACTTTTTAATATAACTTTTATTAGTTCCTTTTTGCTTATAGGGAATTGTTTTATTGTTTGCGGGAATATTTTATTTAGTTTTTTATAGCAAGAATAGTTATTATTATAAATTTTTGATACTTCTTTATCAGCGTCAAATACAGGTGAATTAAATTTTTTTGAAATAAAACTCTTTCCTGATCCTATATCTCCTAGAACACCAATAATTTTCATCAATCTAATAATTTAATTGTTTCATCATCTACTTTCGGCATCTTTTTGTTCCAAATTGTAAAAGCTTGATGAGCTTGATAAATAAACATAATTTTACCATTTTCACTTAAATTCCCATTTTCTTTTCCGATCTTTAAAAAATTTGTTTCTACTGGATTGTATATTACATCATAAAAGAATTTATTTGATCCAACATTTCTTAGATCAATTGGAAATTTATCATTTTTATTCAATCCTATACTTGTAGCGTTTATTATCATGTCAAAATCAATTAGTTGGCCCCACTCAATAATTTTTATACTTTTAAATTTTTTTTTTAAATCTTTGGCTTTTTTTATAGTTCTATTGCTCAAGAAAATATCTGATACTTTCATTTTGGATAGTGCATATATAATTGAGGGGCTAACTCCTCCAGCGCCTAGTATTAAAATTTTTTTCCCCATTGGGTTATATTTTAAGTGCCTTAAAGCAAGCTCAAATCCTCCTATATCAGTATTGTGTCCAATTATTTTCTCATTTTCTTTAAAAATTGTATTAACAGACTTTGTTTCATCTGCCTCAGGAGTTAATCCATCCATAAATGGAATAACTGATTTTTTAAATGGAACCGTAACATTCATTCCAGACAAACTATTTATTTTTATTTCTTCAATTAAATTCTCTATTTCATCTTCAATGATTAGTTTTTTCTCATAAATTCCATTAATTTTATTTTTCTTCATCCAAAAATTATGCAGTTTAGGTGACAATGAATGATGAATAGGATTTCCAATTACAAGATATTTTAACATTAGAAAGTCTCAGTTGATGTTCTTAGCTCAATTTCCCAAGCCCATGAACTTTTATTTTGTTTATGAAATTGTAAATAAATTTTAGCTATTTCGTCTGGATGCATAGTTTGGTACTCACCATAAGGTTCCTTGTTTATTGCACCATCTATAACAAAATGTCCAATATGTATATTTTTTGGATGAAGTTCCCTAGCTAAAGATTGGGACAATCCTCTTAAACCAAACTTTCCCATAGCAAAAACAGATGAATTTGGGAAACCTTTTACCCCTGCTGATGCCCCTGTAAAAAAAATACTTCCACTACCCCTTTTTAACATTCTTTTTGATGCTTCTTGGGCAACTAAAAAAGCTCCGAAACAGCTAACATTTATAGCATCGAGTGTTTTTTTAGGGTCTAATTCAGTTATAGATCCTTTGATTCTCATTGAAGGGTTATAAACTACGAGATTTGGGATTCCAATTTTATCAACCTCTTTAAATAAATCTTTAACGTTATCAATATTACTAGCATCGCAATTTATAGTAGTTGCCTCTATTTCTTTTTTCAGCATGGATACTTTACTTGTGTCTCTTGACGAAAGAATAACTTTCATTCCATCATTATGACAAACTTTTGCTATTGAAGAGCTTAATCCTGGTCCAGATCCAACTATTAAAACTAACTCATTCATAAATTTCTAAAAAATTTTTTATTTTCATAACAGGTAATCCCATTATAGTATTTTTATCACCTTCAATACTAGAAAATAAAAATTTACCTTTCCCTTCAATTTGATAGACATTATAAGCAAATAAACTTTCATCACTTATTTTTTCCAAGTAAGTTATTAATTCTTTATTCGTCAAATTTTTCATAGTCAATATTGCCTTATCTGTATAATTCCAGATCATAGAACCATTTTTTACAATGCAGACAGAGCTTATTAAATAATGCTGTCTTCCATTTAAATTTTTTAATATCTGCAAAGCTTCGCTCCTTGTTTTGGGCTTTGAAATTATTTCATTATTTAAATCTATTACACTGTCGGCTCCAAGCACCAATCTTTCTGGTTTTTTTTGACTAATTTTTTGAGCTTTTATTTCTGCTAGATTCTTACTAACTATTTCTGGAGTAGCTCCCTCCTTTTTTAAACTATCTTTAATAATGTCTTCATCAATAAATGATGGTTCAACTTCAAAATCAATTTCATGGGCCTTTAAAATGTCTCCTCGAACTTTGCTTTTAGAGGCAAGAATTAATTTATTTTGCAATAGCTTTGTCAATTTCATGTATTTTAATTACTGAAGCGGCTACTTCCTCGACTGATTTTCTAGTTACATCAATGACTGGCCAGTTATATTTTTTAAAAATTTTTCTTGCTTCTTTTACTTCGTCAATAATTTTATTCAAATTGGTATATGTTGTTATTTTTTCTTCTTTAATTAGATTCATTCTATTTTTTCTTATATCAAGTAGTCTTTCAGGGTCTGTTGTTAATCCAACTACACAAGTTAATTTTGGATTGTCTTTCAACTTAATAGGCAGAGAGTCTTTATTTACTATTGGTATATTTGAAGTCTTGTATCCTCTATTGGCCAAATATATTGAAGTTGGAGTCTTGCTTGTTCTACTAACACCTAACAAAATTATATCTGATTTTTCAAGATCTGTGATTAAATTTCCATCATCATGACTCATAGTAAATTGTATTGCTTCAATTCTTTTATAATACTCTTCATTAAGTTGATGTTGTCCACTTGGTATATGAGAAGCTTCTTGTTTAAATAGTTTTGAAAAAACAATTATCAATTCTTCTAATGCTCCATAACAAGGAATTTTTTCTTTTAAGCATTTTTCTTTTAAGAAATTTGATAATTCTGTATCTACAATGGTGTATAATATAATAGGGTTTTTCTTTTTCTTATAAGTTTCAACTATTTTTGAAATTTGATTCTCTGTTCTTGTGAAAGAAAATTGTTTTACATCATAATTTATTTCCCCAAATTGTGCCTTCAAAGAAACGAATATTCTATCAAGTGTTTCTCCTGTAGAGTCAGAAATTAGTGACACATTATATGTTTTAGTCATGTATAAAATGTATATAACTCAATACTTATTATTTCTATCTTATTTCTAATAAAATGATTACTATTCATGTGTTGAAAACGTCATATTTATCAACAAAGTTTTACATGTTAATAATTAAATTAATTTTATTACACTTAAAAAAGTTGCTTTAAAACTAAGGAAAATATGATCTTTTAATAATGTTTATGTTAACAACTTATGAAAAAAATGTTTATAAAAATTAATACTCTTAGTTCATCTGACATACTAATAAAACTAAGCTTATTAATGTAATTATATAGATATGAGGAAAAGAATATCAAATTGTATAATAAATAAAGATACAAGTACTAACCCTGTTTGGCTTATGAGGCAGGCAGGGAGATATCTTCCTGAATTTAGAGAAATTAGAAAGAAAAATCCTGATTTTATTAAGCTTTGTTTAAATTCTGATTTGGCAACAGAAATAACCTTACAACCAATTAAGAGATTTAACTTTGATGGGGGAATAATTTTCTCTGATATATTAATGTTGCCTTATGGCATTAATCAAAAAGTTAAATTTCAGAAAGGCTTTGGCCCAAAGTTAGAGTCTTTGGAATTGAGCAAAATAAAAGATATTAGTGAAAAAACTTTTTCAAAAAAAATTGAACAAGTCTATGAAGCAATAAGAAAAACATCTTCAAATCCAATAATGAAAAATAAAGATATGATAGGGTTTGTCGGAGCACCGTGGACTATACTTGTTTATATGATTAATTGTTCTTCACCAAAAAATGGTTTAAAAAATAATTTTTTTAAAGATGAGATTTTAATTAATGAATTAATGATTTTAATTGAAAAATTTTTGAAATTACATATTAAAAATCAAATAAATGCTGGTGCTAATATTATTCAAATTTTTGATAGTTGGGCTGGACTACTAAAAAATAAAATACCAGAATATATCCTAAATCCAACTTCTAGAATTGTTGAATATACGCAAAAGCTAGGGGTGCCTGTGATTTGTTTTCCTAGAGGTATTAAAAATTATAAAAGTTTTTGTGAAGCTGTAAAACCAGATGCAATTAATATCGATTATGAAGTGGACCCAAAAAAAATTGTGAAAGAGATAGATATTCCTATACAAGGTGGACTTGATCCTAAAATATTACTTACAAATAAAGAAAATTTAATAAAATCTGTAAAAAATTACTTAAATATTTTTAAAGACCACCCATATATATTTAATCTCGGTCACGGAATATTACCAGAAACTAAAATCGAGATGGTGGAGGAAATGATTACCACAATAAGAGGCTTTAAATGAAAACTGATCATCCAAAAGTGAACTATGGTAAAACAGGGGTTCTTTTAGTCAATCTGGGCACACCAGACTCAACTAGCTGGCTTGATATAAGAAAATATTTAAAAGAGTTTCTTTCCGATAAAAGAGTAATAGAGGTTAATCCTGTCATTTGGCAAATTATTCTGAATCTTTTTATATTAAATTTTAGACCCTCTAAAACTGCAAGGGCATATAAAGAAATATGGATGAAAGATAAAAATGTTTCTCCTTTAAGATACTTTACTGAAATGCAAGCCCAAAAGTTGTCTGATCAAATCAAAGATGAAAAAACAATAGTTGAATATGCTATGAGGTATGGAAATCCCAGTATAAAAACACGAATTAAAAAATTACAAAGTTTAGGGTGTGAAAATTTAGTTGTACTACCTCTCTACCCACAGTATGCAGCAGCAACAACCGCAACTGTTTGTGATGAAGTCTACAGAACTCTAATGAATATGAGATGGCAGCCAAGTCTAAAAATTGTTCCTCATTATGAATCTGAGCCACTTTACATAGAGGCGATTAAAAACAGCATAATAAAAAAAATGAAAGAAATAAAATGGAAGCCTGATCTTATAGTTGCCTCATATCATGGGATACCCAAGAAATATTTTGATAAGGGGGATCCTTATCATTGTTATTGCCACAAAACTACGAGGCTTATTTCAGAAAAATATTCAACCACTGAAATCATTACTACTTTTCAATCGAGGTTTGGTCCCCAAGAGTGGTTGCAACCATATACAGATAAAACATTTGAGAAACTTCCTGAGGAAGGTAAAAAAAGTATTCTAGTTATATGCCCTGGCTTCTCATCAGATTGCGTTGAAACTTTAGAAGAAATTTCTATACAAGGTAAAGAAAGCTTTATTAAATCTGGAGGAGAAAATTTTGATATGATTCCATGTCTGAATGATAGTGATGATCATATAGCTCTAATAAAACATTTAGTTTTGAAAAATATTTGAATTTATGAGTGGATATTTACTATTTAAATCACTTCATTTGATTTCAGTCATATCTTGGATGGCTGGATTATTGTATTTACCGAGAATATTTGTTTATCACGTAGAAAACTTTGAAAAAACTGAAGCTACAAAAATTTTTGAGACAATGGAAAGTAAGCTTTACAATTACATTATGAGACCAGCAATGATCTTATCTTGGATATTTGGATTTATTTTAATTTATTTAAATGGTTTTGAAGTTCTTGCTAGCTTATGGTTACAGATCAAATTGATATTAGTAGTAATTTTAACTATCTATCATGAATATTTAGGCAAATGTTTAAGAAACTTAAAAGATGGCTTAAATACTAAAACATCAAAATTTTTCAGAATTATCAATGAAATACCAACTATTTTACTAATTTTAACAGTATTTATTGTAATTTATAAGCCTTTATAGGCTTGTAATTCTTAAACTTAATATTATATTATCATTTATCTAACAATAACAAATCCCCATATAAACAATGAATATACAAGAATTAAAAAAGAAAAGTTCAGAACAATTAATTTCTCAAGCTGAGGAACTTGGAGTAGAGAATGCAAGCACACTTAGAAAACAAGAAATCTTATTTGCAATTTTAAAAAAACTTGCAGAAAAAGGTGAGGAAATAACTGGCATAGGTGTTTTACAGTTGCTACAAGATGGCTTTGGATTTTTAAGAGCAATAGAGTCTAATTATTTACCTGGACCCGATGATATATATATAAGCCCCAATCAAATAAGAAGATTTGGACTAAGAACAGGGGATACAATTGAAGGCCCTGTTAGAGCGCCAAAGGAAGGAGAAAGGTATTTTGCTTTATTGCAGGTTAGCAAAATAAACTTCGAAGATCCTGAAAAAGTAAGACATAAAATAGCATTTGACAATTTAACTCCATTATATCCAGACAAACAGTTATTGATGGAAGTTGAGAACACAAAAATAGAAAAGAAGCCAGATTTAACTCCCAGACTCATTGATCTAGTTAGCCCGATAGGTAAAGGTCAAAGATCTTTAATTATTTCTCCACCAAAAGCTGGTAAAACAATGATTTTGCAAAGTATTGCAAATTCAATATCAGCAAATCATCCCGAATGCTACCTTATGGTATTGCTTATAGATGAAAGACCAGAAGAGGTAACAGATATGCAAAGAACAGTAAAAGGAGAAGTAATAAGTTCTACATTTGATGAACCTGCACAAAGACATGTTGCAGTAGCAGAGATGGTAATAGAAAAAGCAAAAAGACTGACTGAACATAAAAAAGATGTTGTAATACTATTAGACTCTATCACTAGACTTGGAAGAGCTTATAATGCGGTAGTACCAAGTTCTGGAAAAGTCTTGACAGGAGGGGTAGATGCTAATGCATTGCAAAGACCAAAAAGATTTTTTGGTGCTGCAAGAAATATTGAAGAAGGTGGATCATTAACAATTATATCTACAGCTTTAATAGATACTGGAAGCAGAATGGATGAAGTGATTTTTGAAGAATTTAAAGGGACAGGTAATAGCGAAACTATATTAGATAGAAAAATTTCTGAGAAGAGAATATATCCTGCAATTGACATAACTAAGTCAGGAACTAGAAGAGAAGAATTAATTTTTGAAAAAAATGATCTTCAAAAAATGAATGTATTGAGAAGAATAATAGCTCCAATGGGCACAATGGATGCAATCGAATTTATAAATTCTAAATTAAAAAATACAAAAAATAACGCAGAATTTTTCAATTCTATGAACAAACCTGTTTAATAATTTAAATATAATCTAATTCCTTCATTTCAACCCCAAGTTTGCTTACTATGTATTCAACATCTTGTTTTTCAAGATATTTTTCCCAGTGATTATTTTTACCTAGATTGAAAAAATTAACTTTACCTTCACTAAGTTTATTTTGAACTGCCTCATGAAAACCTTTATCAATTTCCATTTTTTTCATTGATTCAAATGATGTAGAGTTAATTATATTTTTAATTTTAGCCTCATTATAATTAAAACTAACATATTTATTAATAAATTTAATTATTTTTTTAATTTCTTTATGAGAATCTAAAATTAGATCCTCATATTTTATTAATAACAAGTTATCGTTTTTCTTGGTCCAAGAATTGTAGTGGTCTTTCCAAGATCCTAATATTGTAAAAATATTATTTTGTTTATTTTGTTTATAAACTGTTCCAGTTACAAATTTTGGTGAAGTAATATGTTCTTTAGCAACATTTTTATTTACAGAATAATGATTTGTGAAAGAGTTGACTAAATTTCTAGGGTCTCTGACAATATAAATTGTTGCAAGAGTATTATCTCTGTTAGTAAATTGATACTCCCCTATTTTACAATTTAAATGATGTGTCTTAAAAAATTTTATTTTTTTATCTAAATTTATACGATCTTGTGCAAGTATCCAAAATTTTTTTAATTCGTGAATATCTTGAAATTTTTCAGTTAAATTTTTAAAGTGAATTTTATTTGGAAACTGTTGTATATTTCTAAGTAAATCAAAATTAAAAAATCCATCATCAGAATATATAAGAGATGAAATTATTGATCTGACCCAAGTATTTCCACTTTTAGGGTAAGATGCAATCCAAATAATCATAATAAATAAATATATATATAAAATAATTTCCATATATAATTATTTTATGACTATTTATGCTTTATCTTCAGGTCCAGGTGTATCAGGGATAGCAGTTATTCGTATTTCTGGTTCGGAAACCAGAGATATTCTTACAAAAATCATAGGTATACCTTTGCCTAATCCTAGGGAAGCAACATTAAGAAAAATCAATAAAATCAACACTAATGACTTAATCGATCAAGGGTTAGTTTTATGGTTTCCTGGCCCGCACAGCTATACAGGTGAAGATATGGCAGAGCTGCAAGTGCACGGAAGCAGGGCGGTCATAGAAGCAATTTTAGATACATTTTCCAATCTAGAAAACTGTCGATTAGCGGAACCAGGTGAATTCACAAAAATTGCATTAAGTAATGACAAAATAAATTTATTGGAAGCAGAAAGTATTGGAGATTTGATTTCATCAGATACAGAAATCCAAAGACTTCAAGCTCTAAGAGTTATGTCAGGCAATAGCTTAAAAATTTATCTCAGCTGGAGAAATAGATTGATAAAAGTTCTTGCTAACGTAGAAGCTAAAATTGATTTTCCAGAAGAAGATCTTCCAAAAAATATTTTAGATAAAATAAAAGTTGATACAGAAAAAATTAAAAACGAAATTAAAATCAGTTTAAATGACCAAAAAGTTGGAGAAAGAATACGAGATGGTTTTAAAATTGCTATAGTAGGCCCGCCTAACGCAGGAAAATCAAGTCTGTTAAATTATTTGTCTAGAAGAGATGCAGCAATTGTCTCTGAAATTGCAGGAACCACAAGAGACGTAATTGAGACACATTTGAATCTTAATGGATATCCTGTAGTAATTTCAGATACAGCTGGTATTAGAAATTCAAAAAATGAGATAGAAAAAAAAGGAATTAAACTTGCATTAAAAAAAGCTGAAAATGCCGATCTTAATATTATAGTTATAGAACCAAAAAGTGGCTATTTTGCTGGTTTTTTGAAGGATTTAATTTCAAATAGATCTATTTTAGTGGTTAACAAATCTGATTTAGGAATAGATCATATTGTTGAAGAATTTAAAAAGTTTAAACCAATTTATATTTCTTTAAAAAATGAAAGTAACTTAAATTTGCTTATAGAAGAAATAAAGCAGAGATTAAAAAATCAATTTTTAAATTCTGATGACGTTTTAATAACTCGAAAGAGACATAGAATTAATCTTGAGGAATGTGAAAATCATCTTGAAAATTTTAATCAAAAAGATTTGTCAAAAGATTTTGATAAAGCTGCAGAGGATTTAAGGTTAGCAACAAGATGTTTAGGTAAGATAGTTGGTAAAGTAGATGTAGAAGTGATTTTAGATAGTATTTTCAACGATTTTTGTATAGGTAAATAAATCACGTTTTATAGGGTTTTTTAACACTGTTTTGCTATTTATTGTTGAAAAACTTGACTAATTTGCTTTTTTTTCCCTTAATCTTGTAAATATTCTAATCAGATATAAGTTCTTATTTATGGAGAATGAACTATCATTTGATGTAACAGTAATCGGAGGGGTTCATGCTGGATGTGAAGCTGCAGCTGCATCTGCAAGATTGGGAGTTAACACAGCTTTATTCACTCATAAATTTGATACAATAGGGGAAATGTCATGTAACCCAGCAATAGGTGGATTGGGTAAAGGGCACCTTGTAAGAGAGATAGATGCATTAGATGGTGTAATGGGAGAGATAGCGGACAAGTCTGGTATACAATTTAGACTGCTAAATAGAAGCAGAGGACCCGCAGTAAGAGGTCCTAGAACTCAAAGTGATAGATACCTATATAAAAAATATATGCAAGAAAAACTTGTAAACTACTGTAATTTAACAATTATTTCTGACCCAATAATTGAATTTATTTTTAAAAAAAATGTTGTAAATGGATTTATAACTAAGTCTGGTAAAAAAATTAAAACATCTAAATTAATATTAACAACAGGGACATTTTTGAATGGATTAATACATATTGGTGAAGATAAAATTCCAGCTGGTAGGTTTAATGAAAAACCAACAACAGGTTTAAGTGATCAATTAAAAAAATATAACTTTAAAATTGGAAGGCTTAAAACTGGAACACCACCAAGACTTGACTCTAGAACTATAAATTTTGAAAATTTAGAGGAACAACCCGCAGATAAAGATCCATATTTTTTTTCATCTCTAACAAAATACATTTTTAGCAAACAGGTTTCCTGTAGAGTTACTTATACTAATAAAAAGGTTCATGATATAATCTCAAAGAATATAAAAAGTAGTGCTATTTATTCAGGTAATATTGAAGGAATTGGCCCTAGATATTGTCCCTCAATTGAAGACAAAGTAGTTAAATTTAGTGAAAAAGCTAGTCATCAAATTTTTCTGGAGCCTGAGGGGTTAAATGACATTACAATTTACCCAAATGGAATATCAACATCGCTACCTGAAGTTGTACAACAAGAAATATGTAGTAATATCAATGGTTTAGAGAATGTTAAAATTATTAGGCCAGGATATGCAATAGAATATGATTATATTGATCCAAGGGAATTATTTTTAACACTTGAAACAAAAAAAATATGTAACTTATACTTAGCAGGACAGATTAATGGAACTACTGGGTATGAAGAAGCCGCAGCTCAAGGATTGGTAGCAGGTGTTAATGCTGCTCTATCGTTTAAAAAAGAGAAACCTTTTATTCTAGATAGATCTGATGCATATATTGGAGTAATGATAGACGATTTAGTTACTAAGGGAGTGATAGAACCTTACAGAATGTTTACTTCCAGAGCAGAATACAGACTACTATTGAGAGCAGATAATGCTGATCTGAGATTAACTAAAAAAGGGATTGAAATTGGATTAATTTCTGAAGAAAGAAAAAACTTATTTAATAACAAGAGAGAAAATTTAGGTATTTTAATGAAAATTATGGATAATATCAAAATATCACCATCTAAAATATCAAAATACGGGGTAAATGTTGCTAAGGACGGTGTTTTAAGATCTGTTAATCAGGTTTTAAGCAGAAAAGGTGTTGATATGAAAAAAATTAGGGAAATATGGAGAGAAATACCCTTTTTTTCTAGGGAAATTGATGAGCAGTTGGAAATTAACGCCCATTACAAAGGATATTTAAAAAAACAAAAATCAGATATTTTAGCCTTTAAAAGAGATGAAAATCTGATTATTCCTGATAATGTGGATTATGACAATTTAGAGGGCCTTTCAAAAGAAGTAAAATCTAAATTTAATAAAATAAGACCCTCAACCTTAGGACAAGCCCTAAGAATAGATGGAATAACACCTGCAGCAGCATATATTTTGTTGTCACACATTAAAAGAAAGTCTATTAAGAAGATAGCTTGATTGATTCGTTAGAAATAGATTACAAGAAGATTAAATCTCTAGTTTCACGTGAAACATTAAAAGAGCTAGAAACGTTCAGAAAGCTAATTATTATGAGAAATAGTGATATAAATCTTATAAGCTCAACTACTATAGGGTCTTCAAAGGACAGGCATATAGTAGATTCTGCACAAATTATTGAATTTGTTAATAAAAATTATAGCATTTGTACAGACCTTGGATCTGGAGCAGGCTTACCTGGTATAGTTCTTGCAATTATTATGAAGCATAAAAATTCTGAAATGCAATTTAATCTTTATGAAAAAAGTTATCATAAAAGTAAATTCTTGGAAGAAGTTTCAAAAAAATTAAATTTAAATACAAAAATTTTTAATCAAAATATATTCGAACAAAAAAACTTAAGTTCTGAGATTATAGTAGCTAGAGCATTTAAGCCTATGATGGTAATTTTAGATTTGGTTAATAAAAGTTTTGAAAGATTTAACAATATTATTTTGTTACTGGGTAAGAATGGAAAATCATCAATAGAAGAGTGCCAAAAAAAATGGAAATTTGATTATGTAGCAAAAAAAAGTTTAACTAATAATGAATCTTTGATGATAAAAATAACAAACTTAAAGAAAAATGAAAAATAAAATTATTTCAGTAATTAATCAAAAGGGTGGAGTTGGCAAAACAACAACAGTTATAAATTTAGCTGCAGGATTATCAATATTAGGAAAAAAAGTATTGGTTATCGATTTAGATCCTCAGGGAAATGCTACAACTGGGCTAGGTTTATCAAACTCAATAGCATCTGATCAAACAATCTATGGAGTTCTTAATGGCACATGTGAAATATCTAGCGTGATTAGGAAAACTAGTTTAAAAAATCTAGATTTGATCCCTTCAAATGTAGATTTATCTGGTTTAGAGGTTGAGACAGCAGGAGATGGCCGAAGAGCTTTTATTCTTAAGGATCAAATTACCCTATATTTAAACACTTCTAGAGCGTCATATGACTATGTTCTTCTTGATTGTCCCCCATCCCTGAGTCTTTTGACTGTTATGGCCTTAGTTTCAACTAACTCATTAATAGTGCCCCTCCAAACAGAATTTTTTGCATTGGAGGGCCTTACCCAGTTAATGAAAACAATAGAAAGGATCAAAAACAATTTAAATAAGAGTTTGACCATAAGAGGAATATTATTAACAATGTATGACAAAAGAAATAGGCTTTCATCACAGGTAGAAAAGGAAGCAAGAGATTTTTTCCAAGAAAAAGTTTATCAGAATGTCGTTCCAAGAAACGTCAGACTGTCCGAAGCACCCTCTCATGGAGTGCCCGTATTAATGTATGATAAATCTTGCCCTGGAAGTAAGGCATATTTTAATTTCACAAACGAATTTTTAGAACAGGAAAAATTTTATGAAAGTGCAGCATAATGAATCCATTTAAAAATAAAAAAGGACTTGGAAGAGGCCTCTCATCATTAATAGGAGATACACCAAGCAATCAGTTAAAAAATAATATTTCAATTAGCTCATTAATAAAAAATAAATATCAACCACGTAAAACTTTTGACAAAGAGAAGTTGAACGAATTGATGGAGTCGATAAAAGAAAGAGGTATAATTCAACCAATTATTGTTAGAAAATCAAATGATGAGAAGAATAAATTTGAAATTATTGCTGGTGAAAGAAGATGGTTAGCTGCACAAAATGCAGGTCTTAATGAAGTTCCAGTAGTAGAAGTAGAAGCTGATGATCTCAAATCTTTAGAGTTTGCGATAGTAGAAAACGTGCAAAGAAATGATCTTAATGCTATTGAAGAAGCAAAAGGGTATAAAAGATTAATTGATGAATTTTCTTATGATCAAGACAAAGTTGGAAAGTTTGTAGGTAAAAGCAGAAGTCATATTTCAAATTGCTTAAGACTTTTATCATTACCAGATGATGTAGTTGACTTAATAGAGAAAAATTTAATTTCTCAAGGCCATGCTAAAATTTTGGTAGGATTACCCAATGCGAGTTCTCTTGCAAAAAAAATTGTAGATAAAAAAATGTCTGTAAGACAAGCTGAAAATTTAATTAAAATCCTGAAATCAGGTGGTAAAAAATTTAAAACTAAAAAAGATCCTAATATTTTAGAAATTGAGAGAACTCTTGCAGATAAAATTGGTCTTAATGTTGTTATAAAAAATAGCAAAAAAAATAAAGGAGTACTTTATTTTGAATATAAAGATATGGATCAACTAAATAGGTTAATCAGTATCATTAAATCCTATTATTAGATTAATTCGTTTGTGAAATTAAAAAGTCTTTCGTTATATTAAGTGAATTTTCTGAGTTCTTTTTAATTAAAAGTTCAGTTTCATTTATCTCATTTATAAGGTTATTTATATCATTTAAGTCTCTTTTTTTAATTTGATTAATTACATTTTCTTTCTCTTTCCAAAATATTGGTGGCTTAAATTGATTAATAGTGTTTTCTATATTGGCATTTTCGCCTAATTGAGCTTTTATTTTTAAAAGTCTTTTAGATTTACTTAACATCGTTCGAAGAATGGCAGTGCAGTCTTCATTAGAAAATAAATTCTCATTAATTATGTGTGAGGTTTTCTTTGTATTTTTAGATAGACAGCTATCTACAAGTTCATTTACACCGTGGTTATGAGCTAGATTTGTAATTTTTATAATTTCTTCGGAAGAAATTTTACTTTTTCCAGACAAGAAAATTTCAATCTTTTTTAATTCATTGTATAAGTTTTCTCTATCACCTCTACATCTGTTGACTATTAAATTGATATTTTCTTGTGAAATAGAAATCTTTTTCTCATTAAGAAAATTAAATACGATCTTATTTAATGTTTGATTATTATCTTCATAAAATGGGATACATACTAATTCTTTTTCTTTTTCAAAAAGATTTCGTATTTTAGATTTTTTTTCCAAAATTTTTGCAGATAAGATGAAAGTTATATCATTTATTTTTTTTTCAATAATTTCATCAATTATCTTAAAAATTTTGTCAGATACTCTAGAAATTATTATCAATTTTTTCTCCTCAAAAAATGACTTGTTCAGTATATTTTCGTAAAAAATATTTTTGTTTTCTAATATTTCTTTTTCATCATATCTGTATATTTCATTTTTAAAATTAATCTCAAATTTATTTTTAATTATTTCGTTTTTAAACCCTTCATTCTCACCATAAAAAAGAAAGTATTTATTTTTTAATTTTGTTAACTTGCTTATTTCAAATGACTTAACTATCATTAAATTGAAAATATTTTACTTATTATTTCGTTTATAATTTCATCAACTAGATTATTAATAATTATCTTTTCTTCCTGTCTTAAATCAAATTTATTTTCTAAATTATTATAATTTTTATTGTTTTTAATATCAGAAGAATACACAACTTCATTTTTATCATTTGTAATTGAAGTATTTGCGATTATTTCAATATTATATGTTTCTGGATCGCCAAGCTTATTTTTTGATACAATTTTTTTATTTTTTGTTACGTCTAAAATTATATTGAAATTCTTTGATCCTGCATTATTTTTTTGAAAAAATTTTAATTTACGAATAAATACATTATTAATGTTGTTATCGTTCTCAAATAAAATTTTATTAATTGATATATTTGAATTATTTTTAATTGATTTTGAGGAAAATATTGGTTCGTATCCACAGCTCGTTAAAATTACTAGCAAACTAAATAGTGAGGCAAAAATTTTTTTTCTCATTTTAAAATAAAATTAATTAATCTATTTTTAATGTAAATAATTCTAACAATCTTTTTATCTTTAAAATATTTTTCATATTCTTTCGATTTTTTTATATTATCAACTAATTCATTTTCAGTTATATCTCTTAATGAATTAATTATAGCTCTTTTTTTTCCATTTATCTGTATTACTATTTCTAAGTTATCTTCTTCTAAAAATTTCTGATCGGCTATTGGCCATTCAATTTTATCTTTATTTTTAATTGTTTCTAGGCATTCTGTTGCAAAATGTGGAATAATCGGCATCGCAAGATACAAAAATTTTTTATAGTCATTTATAAATTTCGATTTATTTAGTTCTTTATCGATTGTTTTAATATAAAAATTATAACCTTCGTATAAATTTGCAATTATGCCGTTATAATGAAATTTATCCAAGTTTTTTGTCACTTTATCTATTAGTTTATTTGTAAATTTTGAAACTGCTATATCATCCTCATTTTTGGAGATTTCTAAATTATTATCTGAGGATTTTTCAATTATTTTTTGATGTAAAATCCATAATTTTTGAACAAATTTGTAAGAAGCGTTCATACCTTGATCAGACCATTGTATATCTTTTTCAGGAGGACTATCTGATAAGATAAATAATCTTACAGCGTCAGCTCCATATTCTCTAATAATATTTTCAGGATCAATAGTATTTTTTTTTGATTTTGACATGGATTCAGATGGTCCAACAATAATTTTTTTCATAGGATTATCTTTTAAAAAAAATTCTTTACCATCATTTGTTGCAATTTCATCAGGACTTCGCCATTTATTATTTTGATCTTTATACGTCTCATGACAAACCATTCCTTGTGTGAACAAACCATCAAACGGTTCTTTAATTGAAAAATTTTTGTTTTGATATGAAATTGCTTGCATAAAAAATCTTGAATAAAGAAGGTGTAAAATTGCATGTTCAACCCCTCCAATGTATTGATCTACTGGCATCCAATAGTCTGTCTCATCCTTTTTAAATCCATAGTCTGAATATCTTGATGAGCAAAATCTTATAAAATACCAAGATGAGTCAACAAAAGTATCTAAGGTATCAGTTTCCCTAATATAATTTTCTCCATTTATTTTAATTTTTTTCCATTTATTTTGATGATCAAGAGGATTTCCTTTTACATTTAAATCTATATTCTCTGGCAATTTTACTGGTAAATCTTTTAATGGTATCTTTACAATATTATTGTGTTTATCATATGCAATTGGAATTGGGCATCCCCAATACCTTTGTCTTGAAATACCCCAGTCTTTTAATCTAAAATTAATTTTTTTGTTTCCCAATTTTTTTTCTTCTAAAATTTCAATTGTTTTTTTTATCGATTCTTCAGGCACTTTTAAACCATTAAGAATCTTAGAATTAAACATTATGCCCGGACCAGTATATGCTTCATCTCTAATTTCGAATTTTTCGTCGCTTTCAATTGGTTTTACTACTGGCAATACATCTAAATTATACTTTCTCGCAAAATCTAAATCTCTTTGATCATGAGCAGGACACCCAAAAACAGCTCCAAAGCCATAATCCATTAATACAAAATTCGCAAAAAACACAGGAACCTTCTTATTAGGATCAAAAGGATTGATAGCAAATAAGTTTGTTTTAAAGCCAATTTTATCTGCTTGAGCAATCGACTCCTCAGTAGTTCCTGTTTTTGAACATTCTTTTTTGAATTTTATAAATTCAGGATCATCTTTGTAAAATTTTGAAATTGGATGATCAGCAGAGACTCCTAAAAATGAAAACCCATATAGAGTATCCGGTCTAGTTGTAAAACACCTGATACTTTTGATAGAAGGATTGCCTTCTATTTTAAAATCTATCTCACAACCATATGATTTGCCAATCCAATTTTTTTGCATTATTTTTACTTTGTTTGGCCATTTATCTAGTTTATCTAATCCCTTTAATAAGTCCTCCGAGAAATCTGATATCTTAAAAAACCATTGATTTAATTTTTTTCTCTCAACTGTTGCACCAGATCGCCATCCTTTACCATCAATTACTTGTTCATTTGCAAGAACTGTTTGGTCAACTGGATCCCAATTAACATAGTTTTCTTTTCTATAAACCAAACCTTTATCATACAATTCTAAAAAAAATTCTTGTTGATGTTTGTAATACTCTGGTGAACATGTTGAAATCTCTCTTTCCCAATCAATGGATAATCCTAGTTTTTTTAATTGAGACTTCATATTTCTTATATTTTTTTCAGTCCATTTTTTTGGATCTAATTTATTTTCACGAGCTGCATTTTCTGCTGGCATCCCAAATGAGTCCCATCCCATTGGGTGTAAGACATTAAAATTTCGCATTTTTTTATATCTAGCTAAAACATCTCCTATTGTATAATTTCTTACATGACCCATGTGTATTTTTCCAGACGGGTAAGGAAACATTTCTAAGCAGTAAAATTTTTCTTTCTTTGAATTAATCTCTGCTCTAAAGGATTTTTTCTCATCCCAAATTTTTTGCCATTTATTTTCAATTAATTTAAAGTTATATCTTTCCACTTGAATAATAATTTTTAAAATTTATAAAATAAGAAATCTAATTTGATTATCTATTTTTTGCTGAAGTCTCTGCATTCTTATACTCGCCATGTTCTTCTTTATACCTAATGATATCTTCCTTAGCAATAATTGCAGCCTTTTTTAATATTTCTAATTTGATTTCATTACCCAAACTAGATTTAACCTTTTTCGTCTGGCAAATATTTAATTCATCACATTTTCTCTCAAATAATGATACTTCAATTCCATCTGCTCTTATTTCGCTTGCTAAAAATCTTACTGATATCTTAATAGATCTGTTACTTCCCTCATTAAACCAATCTGTAATAATTACTCCACCTGAATAATCTACGTTTGTTAACGGAGTAAAATCTAATATATCAAGCGAAGCTCTCCACATTGGATTTGAGGATGCAAATTCAAAATTACCTCCCGAACCACCTTTCATAGCAGTCCCTAATCTAAAACCTTTACCTTCCTCAAGATTTTTTCTTGCTCTCTCCTTTGCATTTACAGGCACTTCTTGTGGGTTAGCTGGGTCGAATCTTAGAGGTCCTTTCTTGCATGAATTGAGAAATATCGCTATTATAATGATAAGAACTGAAATTTTAAATAAATGTGATATTTTGTAATAGTTCATTTTTGATTGATATATCACAATTTATTATTCAGTAACAAATAAACTATAAAAATGGGTAGAATAATGTGGTATTTATACCACAAAATCTAAAAAATATAGATTATATTATGGTTTATTAAGGTATTTTGTGAATTTTTTATTAATGTCCCTCCATTCATAATATTAATATTAATATAAAAAAGGAGATATATATGAATAACTTTAAAAAAGTAGGTTTGACAGCATTAGCTGGATCACTTGCTATCACAGCAGCACACGCTGGTGAGATGTCAGTATCTGGTTCTATGATTGCAACTTACAATGCAAGAGACACGAAAGAGTCTACAACAAACCCAATGGGTATGAAGTCTAACTTAACATTTTCTGGTTCAAGCGAATTGGATAATGGTATGACAGCTAGTGTTTTCCATACAACTACTGATAAATTTACTGGACAGTATTCTGGTAAATTAACTTTAGAT
>MDTB01203235.1_pt1 | contig 23612 bp, 20 predicted proteins | sample 811161 | NCBI WGS metagenome assembly MDTB01 (sample SAMN05326650, study PRJNA326480) | marine metagenome | isolation source: seawater | place: Mediterranean Sea | collected 2009
GGGTTTCCCTGCAGGACCAATGCTCGTTTCAGTTTCAGTACCTGAAGAACGTCAAGCTGCCGCACAAGGTCTAGCAGGTGCAACTGAAGTCGCCGCTGGGGCTTTAGCTTCCATTGCTGCTGCAGTAATTTACCAAACTACAAATGACACGGTTGTTTGGATTACAACTTCAATAGTAATGATCGTGCTGCTAGTTTTTGGTTGGATATTAACTAAACCTCCTGATGGCAAACCAATCAAACCTGACGTACCATTTGATTTAAAGAGGAGGCTTTTCGAATGACACAAGAAACACACCCCCTACTTCACGGATTTGCTCCACCTTTAAAAACCGAATCCGACTTTATAAATATTGTCCGTGGGGAAGGTTGTCTAGTTTGGGACGATCAAGACAACAAATACATAGACTCCATGGCTAACCTTTGGCTTTGCCAGATTGGGCATGGAAGAACTGAAGTAATTGAAGCCGTAACAAAACAGATGAAAACTCTCGAGGCTTACAATATCTTTGACCCTTTTACTAATGAACCGGCAGCCAAATTAGCTGAAATGGTGGCTGAAAGATCACCTCACCCTGAGGGACGTGTTTTTCTAAGCTGTTCTGGATCAGAAGCAGTAGATACTGCTCTCAAGCTTGCAAGGCTATATCAGCAATTACGTGGAGAAAATCAAAAGCAAATCATCGTTCGGCGCACGAACGGTTATCACGGTACTAACTTCGGAGGAACAAGTGCTCAGGGGATCGCGCCGAATAGAGAAGGCTGGGGGGATTTGGTGCCTCATTTCATAGAAGTGCCAAATAATGATCTTGAAGCGACCGCGACTATTTTTGCGAATCATGGAAACCAGATTGCTGCAATGATTGTTGAACCCATTCAAGGAGCGGGCGGTGTTCATCCACCTGTCGATGGCTATTTAGAAGGCCTCCGAAAGCTCTGCGATGATAACGGTGCTTTGCTTATTTTCGATGAAGTTGTTTGTGGTTTTGGTCGTACAGGAAAATGGTTCGGAGCTCAACATTTTGGTGTCAGTCCAGACTTAATGACTTTTGCCAAAGGTGTTACTTCCGGCTACCTGCCCTTATCGGGTGTAATTGTTTCTAGAAGAGTTTGCGATATTTTTGAAGAGCCTGATTTCATCCTCAGAACTGGCTACACATATTCAGGTCATCCAACTTCTTGTGCGGCTGGTATTGCAAATTTAGAATTAATTGAAAGTGAATCTTTGGTCGATCGAGCAAGCCATGTTGGAAATCAAATTAGAACTGGTTTGGAGTCATTACAAGCAGATGGTCTTATTGAATCTTGGCGCGGAACTGGTGCTGTTTATGCAGTTGAAATTACTCAAGATCCAATAAAAACAAGAAATGAAATTCTGTCAAATGGCGTAATACTAAGAGCCATAGCTAATGCACTTGCAATTTGCCCCCCATTAACGATTAGTGATGCAGAAATTGGTCAGGTAATTGACACAATGGCTGAAGTTTTGAAATAAAACTACGAAAAAGTTCAATCCTGATTATGAGATGGAGCTTGACTTACTTTCAAATAAGCTTCTTCTCTTACTTTTGAAATCCGGTCCGCACCAATTTTTTTACCTTTATGCGGCAAAACAAAACTTGAATACATCACTCGTCTTTCTGTCTCTGTAGGAGGATGACTCATATGAAGTGTGCACGACAAATGAACTGTGACATCACCTGTTTCAGTAGGCAAATTAACAATAGGTAGATCAAGATAAGGATGAATAAAATTAGGTTGTAAATTAGCTCTGTGCGAACCTGCTACCACTGCCAATTGGCCACTTCTAGAATCTGCTCCTGTAACTGAAATCCCAACCGTGATAGAAGAGCAGTCATAGGAATGCCTTCCAAGGCTGCAGTCTTTATGCCAAGGAAGATCAGAGATTCCCTCTACCACTCCGATTGGTTTTACTAAAGCTTCAATCGCATTTTCATCGTTACTTCCATTCCAAGCAATACTGTGCCCATCCCCAGGTATCGCTGCGATTCTCTCGTGTTGCCCCTCTCTAAGAAGTCTTTTTACAGATTCTGATTGACTCTGAAAATACTGAAGACGAACGCAACGATCTTTTCCGTCTTCTGTCTTCGCCCACCAAGATCTACCATCACCTCTCTCATATTTTTCTATAGCTCCATCCATATCGTTAGAAATTTCGGCCATTAACTCTCGGCTCCACCACCCTTTAAGGTGTAAATAACCTGTCTGCGATAAAAACCATGAGATTTCTTCGTCAGAATCTTCTTGGGTAAAAGACCGGTTCAAATCAAGAGATCCTCCATCTTGATTTAAGAAATCAATTTCACCTGGTTTGTGAACTGATCTTCCATCAATTATTGCCCTGATAACAGGCCACCACTTTAAAAATCGAAAATGCTCTTTTAAAGGCAAGTCAATTACTTTGGACGTAGCCAACGATTGGGGGGTCTGTATGTCTTGCACTAAATCAGAAAATGAAATCTCGTCCAAATCGACAATTACAGAGGCATTAGATACACCTGGCTCTAATTTAATCTCTCTCTCCAAAGGAATAAGAGTAAATGATTTTTTTGAAACCCTGATGCCTAATGGTCGGCAACCTAGAATTTGAGTCCCTTCAGACGCAATCAAAGAATTTTGTTCTAGCAATAATGGTAATTGATCATCAATCCATGCATCTGGATCAATTTGATCAACATCACTGTCTAAACGGGAACGTACATCAACTGAAAACATAGAAAATACTTTTCTTCAACGTTATTCAAGACTCTCTTGAATAGGTAAAGGTTCACCTAAAGACGGCATAGTTTCCGAAGGGCCCAATACAGTTACCTGATCATCAGCTTCTAAACAGAGTTCTTCATTAAGTTCGATCAGAATCCCTTCTCTGTGCACAGAAACAACTTCAACTTCATCGGGTAAATTTAGTGCACCAACTTTTGAACCTATAAGTGCTGAGTCTTTTCCTTCTGGAAGAAGAGCGTATTGACGGAATGTCATCTCAGGAAGTAAGGCAGATTTAACTTCTGCTTCTGTTTGAGCTATCCCTATAAGTTTTGCACCCGTATGTAGATGACCGGCGAGCTCTCCGGCAACTCTTAACGAACGCCCTGGGTTGTCTGTTGTCCCGGCAAGAAAAAATAACGCGTTGACCCATTCACCAGAACCTCCCCAAGAGGCAGGGATACGAATACCTTCTGACGCCCTAACTATTACAAGTTGATCTTCCTCAATATCTTCAAATAAAGCGACCGGAGTTGCGGTCGGGTGTTGCTTAGACGGTTGGATCCATAAGGAACCGGTTTCTAAGAACTGCTCTGTTACACGCTCTCCTGTTAAGCCGATTAGATCAGAAAGAACCGTCGCCGCTCTATCTGCTGCTTCTGTGATAGTCGTTCCTTGTGGCACACTTAGAACTCCTGCCCGTGCAATCAACCCAGGATAATCATCACCAGTTCTCAAGCCATGACCTGCCATCGCAGCGCTCATTTCTCGATCTAATTTTGGATCAGCTTCTGCACCCCATCTTTCAAAAACTTGTCTAATTGCACCTGCTCTTTTACTTTTTCCACTCGCATAAAGACGATGCCATGTCCACCCTGCAGCAAAAACAAAACCCACAAATAGTATGGCGGTTGCACCAAGTTGGAAAATTAAAAATACAGAAATGATTATTCCAATGAATTGTGTTAACGGATACAAGGGTGCCTTAAAAGCAGGTGCATACGATTGAATATGAGAAGCTCTTAATACCAGAACAGCAATGTTTAATAAGCCAAGTGTTAACAAAACAAAAGCGCTAGCAAGTTTTGCAATTGATTCAGCATCTAGAAGCAAAACCACCAGAGCTATTGCAATTCCAGTAACAACTACACCAAATGCAGGAGTTCCATAGCGGCTTAACCTTCCTGCTACTTCAGGAAAAAGTCCGTCGCGTGCCATCGCCATGGGGTACCTGGCAGCGGCCAGAATTCCAGCATTTACAGCTGAGGCAAACGCCGCCAACGCCGCTAAAACAACAAGTGCGACTCCTGCAGATGGAAGAATAGTTTCGGCAGCAGAATGTATTGGTGCTAAATCTTCATGCAAAATATCTGAGGGCAAAAGTGCCACTGCTACTAGGGCACCAAGCGTGTACAGAACAGTTCCTACTAACAAAGACAATGACATCCCTAGTGGAATCTTTAAAGAAGGGTCATCTACTTCTTCCGCCGCACTTGCGACTTTTGTCAAACCACCATATGAAACAAAAACTAGACCTATGACTGAGATAAGTCCCGAAAACCCCTCTGCAAAAAATGGATCAAGATTAGATTTGTCTATACCTTGTTTTTGGGTTTCAAAAAGACCCTCTGTGAGAAACCAAGCCATAATCGTCAGCACAAAAACGACTAAAAATAATTGTATTGAACCGCTAACTTTCGAACCGACAACATTTACAAAAGTGAAAAAAGCTATTAAAACCAGAGCCATAACTTTCCCGTTAACATCAAGGATTAAAACCAAATAAGCGCTCATACCTACTAAAGCAAATGCATCTTTCAGTACTAAAGAAAGCCAAGTTCCAATCCCTGCAATAGTTCCTATCGAAGGGCCCAATGCTCTTTCTAAGAAATAATATGCACCCCCCGCTTTTGGTAGTGCAGAAGACAACTCTGCAACACTCAACATGGCAGGAATAGCTAAAAAACCAGCTATTAAATAAGCCAAAATTGCTGATGGCCCAGCTTTAGACGCTGCTAGACCTGGTAAAAGAAACAAACCTGATGAAAGCATCGCTCCCGTCGATAGAGCAAAAACGTGCCGCAGAGCAAGCGATCTAGTTAACTTACCCCTATTATCTGCCTTCATAAGAAAACCCTAGACTTCTCTCTCTATTGTCCAAAATTGAAAGAATGAAAAAAATCTAATAAAAGTGAGTTGGTTGAATCAGGATCCTCTTGTTGAATCCAATGACCTACACTTGGCAAAATAACAGAATTAATTAAATTTGGAAGAGTAGATGAAAACCTTGAAATGCTTCCTGCTCCCCAAATTGTTGGTCCATCTTTTTCCCCTCCAATAAACAGTGAAGGTTGTGTCAGAGGTGCCTCGTGATACATTCTGAGATCACTCCAATCGAAGTCAACACACCTGTACCGATTAAGAGGACCTGTAAAACCTGACCTTTCAAATTGTTTGGTATAAAAATCTAAATCATCCGGAGTTAGCCATGGAAGAGAATTTTTTGGAAATTTGAAACGATCTTGAAGCTCTCCTCCAGGTGAAACAAAACCCATCGAACCCTCATCGCCTATAATCGCCGGGGCATCCCCAGAAGCAGTGAAATAAAAACCCTCAAGCCATTTAGATGGATTCTGAGAAATCTCTGCTTCTGCCCTTCCTGGTTCTTGAAAATACTCGATATAGAACTCTTCCTCTCCTCCTAAAGATCTGAAAAAATCAGATGGTTTGCCGTCTCCTCGCGGTGTATATGGAACAGAAAGTAGCGCAATACCTTTAAAAATATCAGGCCTAAAAGATGCAGCAGCTGAGGCTATAGGCGAACCCCAATCATGTCCTACGATTACAGAACTATCTTCGCCTAAAGCTTGGACCACTCCCACACAATCACCCGCAAGATGAACGAGTCGATATTCATCGATTGCTTTCGGAGCATAAGAAGTTCCATAACCTCGAACATCCATCGCCACCGCTCGATAACCAGCAGCAGAAACAGCAGCTATCTGATGCCTCCATGAATACCATGATTCGGGAAACCCGTGAACGAAAAGAACCATAGGGCCTTCTCCTGCTTCAGCAACATGGATATCTACTCCACGAACGTCAATCTCATACTGTTTCAAACCTTTAATCTCAATCATTCCCATTCTCCTTAGCATTCATCAGCTCTTTAAGACTTTCAATCTGTATTCCTTTAATTGTCTGCTTTTGATCAAAAGCTTCAGTAACTATCAAATCGCATCCAGAGGTTAGCGCTGCTTCAATTGTTATGGCTTCACGCATTTGAATATTCAAACTTGTTTGCGTTTCTGTAGCTGCCAAAACTAAATCTGAATCGAGTTGTACAACTGTCAATTCGGTTAAATCATTTAAAGCTTGCTTAGCCGTTACCGTTTCAAGACTTCGATTAAAACGAGTAGTAACTTCTTCATAAAAATCGGCTATTGATAAAGCTGAAGTTACCAAGGTCGCATTATCTACATCACCAATTAAGTTCCTAGCTGCAGCTTGTTCAAATGGCGCGCTGTCGTCAAAAAGCTTTACTAGAACTGAAGCGTCAATAAAAATCCTGTTAAGCACGATCTTCACTTCTATGTAGTTGATGAAGAAGCGGCAGATGATATAGAAAGTGCGACGAGTCTTTTACGAGCATTTATCGCAAGATCTGAAGAAGAGTAACCCTCAATCAATTGCCTTACAACTGCGTTAACTGACGTACCTTGTTCTGCAGCGCGCACTCTAGCCCTGCGGAGTAAGTCTTCGTCGATTGCTAAAGTCAAATTAGCCATATATAAGTGTAACACTGATTATGTGTTACACTTATATATTTATAATATTGATTCATTTTACTTAACTTTAAAATCGCAAAATTGTGCAACTTCTGGTAGACATTGCACAACTCTTAAAACATTTCCTTAAGAAAAGAGAAGAAAATGGCAATTGCCCCCGGAATGCACGTAGATGACCCAAGTGACGATTCATTAAATCTTTCAATGTCTGAAGCCGCACGTCCTCTTTTTGACGCGGTTAAAAAATTCATCACAGACGAAGTTGAACCAATAACTGCAGAATTTTATGAGCTTGGGGAAGATCGTGAAGACCGTTGGTCATATACAGATGACCAACTGCAACTTTTGGAAAGTGTTAAAAATAAAGCGCGTTCTAGTGGCTTATGGAATTTTTTCTTACCAGATGATGAAACCGGTCAGGGGCTTTCAAATTTAGATTATGCATACATAGCAGCTGAACTAGGCAGAAATCCTTTAGCTTCTGAATCGCTTAATTGCAGTGCCCCTGATACAGGAAATATGGAAGTTTTGGAGCGCGTAGGTACGCCTGAACAAAAGGAAATGTGGCTTAAGCCGTTATTGAACGGTGAAATTAGGTCATGTTTTGGAATGACTGAACCTGGTCTCGCTTCTTCAGATGCTAAAAATATCGCTACGCAAGCGATCCTCGATGGCGATGAGTGGTTAATAAATGGTGAGAAGTACTACATTTCTGGCGCGGGTGATCCTCGTTGTAAAATAATGATTTGCATGGTCCAAACAAGTCCGGACGGGCCTCCACATCGAAGACAATCGCAAATTCTAGTTCCGATGGATACGCCAGGAGTAAACATACTTGGTCCAATGCATGTTTTTGGTCAAGATGATGCGCCACATGGTCACATGCACATCCATCTTGACAATGTAAGGGTGCCTAAAGAAAATATGCTGCTTGGAGAAGGACGTGGCTTTGAAATTTCCCAACTGAGACTGGGGCCTGGTCGAATACATCATTGCATGAGATCTATCGGCGCTGCAGAGAAAGCTTTAGAATTGATGGCGACGAGAGGTCTGTCGAGAGAAGCATTTGGTAAGAAAATTGCTCAATTGGGTAAAAATGTCGAGTTGATCGCGCGTGCTAGGATTGAGATAGAGGCGTGCAGACTGATGGTTTTAAGAGCCGCTAAAGCTATGGACACTATGGGCAACGCTGAAGCACGAGTTTGGGTAAGTGCCGTAAAAGCGATGGTTCCGGAAAAAGTCTGCAATATTATTGATGAAGCAATTCAAGTTCATGGTGCAACTGGTATTTCTCAGTGGACACCTTTAGCTGGAATGTATACAGGTCAAAGAACTTTACGCCTAGCTGATGGACCTGATGAAGTGCATCACTTCGTTGTTGGCCGGTTCGAACTTGCTCGGTATAGCGACGATGAAGTCGCTAAAAGTGTCTATAAGCCAGTTGGCGAAAAATAGTTCTGGCCCCGTATGGAAGAAGAAAACCCAGAACCAAAAGAAGCGACTGAATATACAAAGAAAAAAAATACTGATTTCCGAAAAACTCTTCCCATGGACGACGGGACTGATGCATCTAATGTAGCTAGAGGTTTTATAGCAACTCGCAAGAATCCCATTATTGAAAAGCAAGAACCAAATGCCTGGCAACCTATTTCATGGGATCTTTCGAAATCCGATTTTGTTAAAGGACAAGCTCCTGAAACTGTAAATCCTTCTTTATGGCGTCAGGCCGGTTTGAATGCCCAGCATGGACTTTACGAAATTTGTGAAGATTTCTATCAGGTTCGTGGTTTTGATACATCAAATGTGACCTTCATTCGTGGTGAAACCGGTTGGGTTGTAATTGATCCTTTAACCACGGCTGAAACAGCCGCTGCAGCTTATGAACTGGTTACTGAACATCTAGGGTTTCGTGAAATTAGTGCTGTTATCTATACCCATTCTCACTTAGACCACTATGGCGGCATTTTAGGAATCATCGAAAGATCTCGCATCGAAAAAGAGAACATCCCGATTGTTGCACCCGAGGGTTTCTTACACGAAGCAGTCGCAGAAAATGTAATAGCAGCACCGGTTATGGGGAGGCGAGCTACTTATCAATTTGGAATGCTTTTACCCTGGAATGAAAAAGGTCATGTGGATCAAGGACTAGGCAAAGGTATTCCTACCGGCTCTTCGGCTCTAGTGCCGCCAACAATTGAAATAACCGAAACAGGTCAAGAATTAACTCTTGATGGAGTAAAAATAGAATTCCAACTGACACCTGAATCTGAAGCACCGGCCGAAATGCATTTCTTTTTCCCCGAATATGAAGTCTTATGTATGGCTGAAAATTGTTCCGGAACTATGCATAATGTTCTAACTCTAAGAGGAGCACTTGTCAGAGATTCACTTCAATGGAGCAGGTATATAGACGAAGCGATTGATAGGTGGGGTGATTCGTCTCAAATAGTTTTCGCCAGTCACGGTTGGCCTCATTGGGGACAAGAGGCTGTAAAGGGTTATTTGACTAGGCAAAGGGACCTTTATAGATGGTTGCATGATCAGGCTATGCGATTAGCGAATCTTGGTTACACCCCTAACGAAATTGCTGCAGAGGTTGATTTACCACCGGGTCTTTGGGATGACTATATGTGTCATGGTTATTATGGAACGGTAAGCCATAACGTACGAGCGGTCTATCAGAGATACATAGGGTTTTATGATGGGCATCCTTCCAGCCTGGATCCTTTTACACCTGTCGATGCAGGGAAAAAATACGTCGATTTTATGGGAGGGATTGATGCACTTTTGGAAAAAGCCAGAGCTGCTTTTGAATCAGGTGACTATAGATGGGTGGCTGAAGTTTTAAGACATGCAGTATTTGCTGATCCTCAAAATAACCAAGTTCGACTGCTGCAAGCAGATGCATTTGAACAGCTTGCTTATCAAGCAGAATCGGGGCCTTGGCGCGACATCTACCTTACGGGAGCTCAAGAATTAAGAAATGGAAGTATCAATATTCCCGTTCTTCAAAGGCCTCGTTTAGAAGTTGCAAAAGGAATGACATTAGGCCAAATCTTTGATTTCTTAGCTGTAAAAGTTGATGGTCCTAGTGCTATAAAGCTAGGTCCTGTACTTATAAATTGGTCGTTTACTGATACAGGCGAAACTGCTTTACTTGAATTATCGAATGGAACACTTCATTCTAAGATTGGTTCCTTTTCAAAAAGTGCAGACGTAATAGTTAGTTCTTCACGAGATGTTATCGAGGAACTCATAGCCACTGAATATTCTCTATCTCAAGCTATTGGAGATGAAAGGGTCAAAATCAGCGGTGATAGTGAAAAAATACTAAATTTATGGGAAACTTTTACTGATTTTCCCTTATTCTGGCCAATTATCGAGCCATAAGCAGTGGAGTGTCAAATATTACAGTTGCCACTATCTAAGATGCTCGTAACATCAAAATGTGAACAGTACTAACCGGCTTGCTCGAATATCGCTTCTAACAACTTTTGTTTTGATTGGAATTGGTGGTTTCACACGCGGTAGCGGGAGTGGATACGGGTGTTCCGATAGATGGCCATTATGCGAAGACGGTCTATTAGGGGGCCTTCTTCCGCGAGGCGAATACCACATGGTTGTTGAGTGGTTACATAGGTGGGTAGCAGCAATTGTAGGAATTCTAATTTTGTCGACGGCTATAAGCATAAGAAAAAATTTTCGTAATAACCAAACTGCTTTAAAGTTATCTTTCGCTGCCGTTGTGGCTGTTGTCGTACAGGCACTCATTGGTAGAGGCGTAGTTAAAGCAGATCTGGACTCCGATCTAGTAGCTATACATCTAGCTATCTCAATGGTGGTAATAGCTTTATTGGCAGTAATTGCAGTTCTGGTATCAACAAACAAAAATGAAAATTTAAAAGCAACCGATACTACGGGTTGGAGTCGCCTACTGGCTTTGGGGGCATTTGGTTCGTATGCTCTATTACTGCTAGGAGCGTACGTTCATAATCGATATTTTTCTGGCTGGCCCCTAGTCAACAACCAGTTAAAACCTGACATGTCGGACCAATACACATTTGTTCATTATCTTCATAGGTTTGCTGCTGGATTAGGAATTATTTACATTGCATATTTAGTATCCAACACTATAAAAAGGCACAGGCCAAAAAACGAGAGGCTTATCGTATACCTTGCTGCAATAGCATATGGAATTAATGTCTTGTTAGGAGCAGTTCATGTTTTCACCGAGGTTAGCTCTAGTGCAGTTGTGACTGCTCACTTGCTAGGTGCTTGCGCAGTCTGGGTTTTATTAATTGCTTCCACTTCAATGGCCAGATTCGGTATCACTCTTTCTAAAAATTAAAAGCTTTACCAACCTGCGTGTATGTATATTCCTAGTCCTTCTGGCAGGATGATTTTATGAGTAGTAACGAAATTAATTGGGAAAACTTACGCATCAAAGCAAAAGAGGTGGCGAAAATGGCTTATGCCCCTTATTCCAATTTTCCTGTTGGTGCGGCCGGATTGACAGATAGTGGAGAAATTGTGACGGGTTGTAATGTCGAGAATGCTTCAATTGGTCTGACTCTCTGTGCTGAATGCGGCATGATAAGCGAGCTACATAAAAGGAAGGCCGGTAAATTAATCGCGGCTGTGGCATCTAATCCCGAAGGGGAAGCACTAGCCCCGTGCGGTCGTTGCCGTCAACTTCTGATAGAAGCAGGGGGAAAGGAATTAATCGTTGATGGACCTGGTGGGCCTAAATCTATAGTTGATCTTCTGATAGACCCTTTTACAGTCGACGACCTCAAGGACCGCGACGGGTAGATATTCAATGGATGTCATAGAAATAATTCAAACTAAAAGAGATGGCGGTGCCTTAACTGGAGAGCAAATCGAATGGTTTATAAAGAACTTTTCTGAGGGTGGGTATATACCAGACGAGCAAGCAGCTGCTTTAGCAATGTCAATCTTTTTCAATGGAATGGAGCCCGAAGAATTAACTAATTGGACAAAAGCAATGGTTGATTCGGGTGTGACTTTGGATCTAAGTGATGTCGGCAAGAAGACAGTTGACAAGCACTCGACCGGGGGCGTGGGTGACAAAGTTTCTCTTGTTCTCGTACCTTTAATCGCTAGCTGTGGTTTAGCAGTTCCTCAGTTGTCTGGTCGCGGGTTGGGTCACGGTGGGGGAACTCTAGACAAAATGGAAGCAATATCTGGTTGGACCGCTTCTCTAAGTGAAGAAAAGATGCTAACGCAACTTCGCGAAATTGGAGGAATTATTGCGGCTGCAAATGAAAATATAAATCCTGCAGACAGACGTTTATATGCGTTGCGAGACGTTACCCATACTGTTGACTCGATTCCTCTTATTGCAAGTTCAATAATGTCAAAAAAAATTGCGGAAGGAACCGAAGCTCTTGTTTTAGACGTGAAAACTGGCTCTGGGGCTTTCATGGTCAGCTTTGAACAAGCACGTTTATTAGCTGAAACAATGGTCGAACTAGGCGAAAATTCGGGAATGAGAACGGTTGCCTTGATTACTTCAATGGAAACTGTTTTAGGTAATTCGGCTGGTAATGCTCTAGAGGTTTCAGAATCTATCGAAGTTCTAGAAGGGGGAGGGCCTGAAGATCTTATTGAAGTTACTTTGGCATTAGCGCAAGAGATGCTCGAACTTTGTGAAGTGGATTTAGACCCCAGAGAAATGCTTGCATCAGGAAAGCCAAGAGAGGTCTTCGAGAGAATGGTTTCAGCTCAGGGTGGGGACTTGTCAAAGGGGCTTCCTGTAGCTAAATACAAAAAAACTGTTGATGCTTTAGATACTGGCTACCTAAGTAAATTGGACTGTCGTTCTGTAGGTTTTGCTGCTTGGCGGTTGGGAGCAGGACGAGCCAAAAAAGAGGATTCAGTTAGTCCTACCGCTGGTGTGGTCTGCATGTACAAGCCAGGTGATTATGTCAACAAAGGAGAACCTATTCTAGAGCTCCATGGAGACGAAGAAGACTGTTTTGATTCTGCCATAGAAGCTCTAGAAGGTGCTATCGAAATATCGGGCTCCGCGCCAGATGTTCTGCCATTACTTATTGACAAAATTTCTATTTAAAAAATTATCTACCTACTGGATGCCATATCGTTTTCATTTCTAAAAAATCAGAAATTAGTTCTAAACTCTCTTCCTCTACTTTTCGTGAGACGACACGCTTAACGTTTAAAGAAGCCTCTTCAAGTAAAGTGTGATCAGTTTCAGGACTGATTCCACTTATATCAACTGCATTGACGTCCATATGCCCAATCATCCATGGAAGTAGTTCTGATTGATCACCGGTCAATATATTAACTACTCCTTCAGGCACATCTGATGTAGCTAATACCTCCCCAATCGTAATGGAGGTGAGTGAACTTTGACCTTGAGAAACCACCACCACTGTATTTCCACTAACTATTGCCGGTGCAAGCCTGGAGACCAACCCCATCATGGATGGTTCAGCCGGGGCTATTATTCCGACTACGCCAGTTGGTTCGGGAACCGTGAAATTAAAATATGGACCTGATACTGGATTAACAGATCCCAGTACTTGACTGTATTTATCGGACCAACCCGCGTACCACACCCATCTATGTATTGCTTCTTCTACTTCGCTTTTAGCTGCTTTACTATTTAGACCAATATTTTTAAGCAACTCTACAAATTCAATTTTTCTAGATTCCAACATTTCAGCAACACGATAAAGGATCTGGCCTCTATTGTAAGCAGTCCTTGAAGCCCAAGGGGATTGTGCTGATCTAGCGGCACGAACCGCTTCACGGAAATCTTTTCTAGAAGCTTGAGAAACATTTGCTATCAATTCACCCTCAGGATTATCTACAGAAAAAGTTCGGCCTGATTCTGAGCGTGGAAATGCTCCATTAATAAAAAGTTTGTACGTTTTTGCTATAGGGATTTTTCCTGACACTATGAGCTACCCCCAGTATTTTTTAAATAAGCGCCTAAACCGTGCATTCCGCCTTCACGACCGAAACCACTTTCTTTGTAACCACCAAAAGGGCTAGCTGGATCAAACTTGTTAAATGTATTAGCCCAAATTACGCCTGCTCTCAAGCGCTCTGCCATCCAGTGGATCAATGACCCTTTTTCAGTCCATATCCCAGCGGAAAGACCATAAGGGGTGTTGTTTGCCTTTTCTAGAGCTTCTTCAGGAGTTCGAAATGTTTGTACCACTAATACAGGTCCAAATATCTCTTCCCGGGCAACACGATGACTCTGCTGAACTCCAGTTAATACTGTTGGAGGATACCAATACCCGTTGTCTGGTAAAGAACAAGAAGGTTTAAACACCTCAGCGCCCTCCTCAATACCTGCTTTGACGAGTTGGTCAATTCTTTCTAGTTGGGCTTTTGAATTTATTGCGCCAATATCAGTATTTTTATCTAACGGGTTTCCGACCCGTAATAACTCAATTCGCTTCTGGAGCCGATCTATAAAATTATCAGCAATTGATTCTTGAACCAGTAATCTTGATCCAGCACAACAAACGTGACCCTGATTGAAGAAAATGCCGTTAATAACTCCTTCGATTGCTTGATCTAATGCCGCATCTTCAAAAATAACATGCGGTGCCTTTCCTCCGAGCTCCAATGTCAAAGGTAAATTACGCTTTACCGCTGAACGTTGGATCAACTTACCCACTTCGGTGGAACCTGTAAAAGCAAGCTTGTTGACTTCTGGATGTTCAACTATCGCGGAACCGGTCTCCCCAGCTCCTGTAACTATATTTATTACACCTGGTGGTAAATCCACATCTCTTATTACTTCAGCTAGCAATAAGGCGGTTAATGGTGTGGTTTCTGCGGGTTTTAAAACAACAGTATTTCCACAAGCCAGTGCTGGAGCTAATTTCCACGCCGCCATCAATAAAGGGAAGTTCCATGGGATTATCTGTCCTACAACACCATGTGGTTCTAACTCTCTTTGGGGGAATGCATACTCTAATTTATCTGCCCAGCCGGCATGATAGAAAAAATGAGCAGCTGCTAAAGGAAGGTCGACGTCTCGACTTTCTTTTATAGGTTTTCCTCCATCTAAGGTTTCCAAAACAGCAAACTCTCTTGCTCTTTCTTGAAGGTGGCGTGCAATCCGGAATAGGTACCTACCCCTATCTGCTCCAGACATTTTTTTCCAATACTTTTCGTAAGAAACACGTGCTGCCTGCACTGCTCGATCAACATCCTCTGGCGAAGCTTCCGTGACTACAGATAATGACTTTTCTGTTGATGGGTCTAAAGTTTCGAAGGATTTACCTGAAGAAGAAGCAACAAAGTCTCCGTCAATAAAAAGTCCATAATTGTCTTTTATGTTTACAAGGCTTGTTGACTCAATAGCTGATGCATATTCGATCCCAAAATCTTCCAAAGCGGATCCGTCTTTAGAGTTTGAATTTCCCATTAGTCCACCGTTACGTAATCAGGGCCGCTATAGCTACCCGAGTCCAGGCGGTTTAATTGGAGCAATACGTCATTTAATAGACCCGAAGCGCCAATACGAAACATTTCGGGATTCAACCATTCAGTTCCCAAGGTTTCTCCGATCACAACTAAATAATGCCAAGCTTGCTTCGCTGTGCGAATCCCACCCGCGGCTTTAATACCCACAGAAATATTTGTTTGGTATGCAAAATCTCTTACTGCTTCTGCCATACACAACACTCTGGGTAAACTTGATGCTTGAGAAATCTTTCCGGTTGAAGTTTTTATGAAGTCAGCGCCAGCAGTCATAGCAAGCATTGAGGCTTGACGGATCTTGTCGTAACTACCTAGTTCACCCACTTCTAAAATAACTTTAAGATGCGCCTCACCACAGGCATCTTTCGAAGCAACAATCTCTTCAAAAGCTCGTTGTTCATCACCAGCGAGAAAAGCTGAACGATTTAAGACTATGTCTATTTCATCAGCTCCTCTTTTAACTGCATCTGCTATATCAGCTATTCGTGCTTCAATAGTTGACAGTCCACTTGGGAAAGCACCGGCAACACTTGCCACCTTCACGTTTGATCCCTCTGTGGCTTTCACGGCGTAGTGAACCATTTCTGGGTAAATACACACTGCAGCTACAGAAGGGACATCGTGATTTGACGGATCGGGACGTTTAGCTTTTTGACACAATGAGGCAACTTTTTCTGGGGTGTCTGCTCCTTCAAGGGTAGTTAAATCCATACAACGAATTGAAAGATGCAGAGCCGCTCTTTTGCTATTAGTTTTTATTGATCGAGTTGCTAAAGACGCTGCTCTAGCCTCGAGTGAGACTTCGTCTACTGGAATGACTTTTATTGCAGAACCAGTTTTCCCAAATGTAATATTTGAAGTAGGCATTTTTATCAATCTTTCTCCACTTGGAACAAACTGCTAACTCCGTGTAATAAGTCTTCTATCTTATGGTCTGCTGATCTTTCAGCCGACCTTACATCGTCGTTAATAACTGATTCTGTTACCTCAACATAGACCTTGACCATTGGTTCAGTTCCACTGGGACGAATAACTATTCGTCCATTCGAGATATTGAATATGAGAGCGTCAGTCGCTGGCAACTCTGATTCGGGACTTAACATGTCGATCGACCCTATAACGGCAAATTCACCTATTTTTTCTGGTGGTGAGGTTCTCCAAGGAGACATAAAGTCTGCAGAGATATCTGTTTCAGGATCGAGTCGCTTTGCAATCAAGGCTGTTTTATGAACACCGTGCCGATTCCATAATTCTTCTAATAGGTCTACAACAGTCTTGTCTTCAGACTTTAATTCAGCCGCTAACTCTGCAAAAACTAAAGCAGAAGTAATGCCGTCTTTGTCTCTTACTGAATCACCTAATGCAAAACCGAGTGCTTCCTCGTACCCAAAAACGAATCTAGAGCTTTTATCTTCTATTCCTGGACGTACAATCCATTTAAATCCAGTAAGTGTCTCCGCATACTTAACTTTATGAAAATCTGCGATTTTAGAAAGTAAGCGAGATGATACAACTGTTGTAACAACGAGTCTGTCTTCTTCTTGTTCTTTACTAAGAATGTGCTCTGCCAATAAAACGCCTATTTCATTTCCGTTGAGGTGACGCCATTTGTTTCCATGACGAGCGACAATAGCCAGTCGATCTGCATCCGGATCATTTGCGATTACCAGATCAGCGTTTTTTTCAATGGCAAGTCCAACTGCAAGATCTAAAGCACCTTCCTCTTCAGGGTTCGGGAAAGAAACTGTCGGGAAGTCGGGATCTGGTTCTGCTTGGCTTTCAACTACCGTTGGGTTTTCGAATCCTGCCTTTTCAAAAACATCTAAGAAAACTTTTTTACCAACCCCATGCAAGGGTGTATAAATCTGTTTTATTTCACGCTTGCTTTCGGATGAAACAGAAGAAGAGGCGAAATCTACATATGTTTTGATTAATTCATCATCTCCCTTAAGGATTGTTGCATCTTCATAATCTGCTAAGGATTCTTCAGTGGGTGGATTCTTGAAATCAATTCTTTGGGCTATTTTTGTATCAACTGGATTTGCTATTTGAGCACCGTCGTCCCAATAAACTTTGTAACCAGAATCTTCTGCGGGATTATGACTAGCAGTAACCATTATTCCGGCTTTAGCTTTTTTAGACAAAGACGTGTAAGCCAAAACTGGCGTTGGTGTAGGCCCTGGCAGAATTAAACTCCTTACTCCATGTGTAGCCAAAACTCTGACAGAGTCTTGAGCAAAAATCTGGCTCTTATGACGCGCATCATAACCTACTACTACTAATGGGGCTTCATCGCTTTGATTATCGCTTAGTAGTTCTTCCGCGATTGCGGTTGCTACTATCCTAATCATAACCCTATTCATTCTCATCGGTCCGGCTCCTCTAGCTCCGCGGATACCGGCCGTACCGAAGACTAAAGAGCTGCTAAATCTTTGAATTAGTTCAATATTTTTGTCTGAAATAAGTTTTTCAGTTTCAACTTTTGTAGTTTCATCAGGGTCACTAATTAGCCATTTGTTAGCTATTTCTAAAGCTTCGTCTAAATAGGCTTCTTTCGTCACAAACGTTCCAAAATCCCCGCTAATAGACTAAACATGCGTGGTCCCGCATCTGCGGCTGCAGCAAGTACATCTTCATGATCAAGGTTTTCTTCAGACATACCAGCTGCCTGATTTGTGACAAGAGAGATTCCCAGAACCTCAGCTCCGAGATGTCTCGCAGCAATAGTTTCTAAAACAGTAGACATCCCAACTAGGTCAGCTCCCATTTTTGCAAACATCTTTATTTCGGCCGGTGTTTCGAAAGCACCTCCTAGTAAACCCGCATAGACACCTTGAGGTAGAGTTGGGTCTACTTCTTGAGCTAATTGTCTCAGTCGAGCTGAGTAAGCTTCTGTCAAATCAACAAACCGAATTGCTTTTCCATCTGGTGGAGCAGGTCCCACCATCGGCGACTGGCCCATGAGGTTCAATTGGTCAGAAATAAGCACTGGTTGCCCTACAGGCCATTCAGGATTGAGTCCTCCTACAGCATTAGTCAAAATAATCATTTTGCAACCCGAAGCTATTGCTACTCGAACGCCATGAACAACCGTATCTACCGAATGACCTTCATATAAATGAGCCCTACCACCTAAAACGAGTACATTTTTTTCATTCACTTTAAGAGAACGGATCAAATTTCGGTGTCCTAATACAGTGGGTTCGGGGAAACCGGGCAAAGTATCCATTTCCACTTCGGCTGAAATATCTCCGATCTCATCGATTGCTGAAGCCCATCCGGAACCAAGGACTAAGGCAACGTCATGGTCAACGATGCCAGTTTCATCAGCTAGAACAGTTGCAGCCCTTTCAGCAAGAGAATAGGGGTCAATATCTTTCATATTTCATCTCCATCAAATTTCTTGCAAACTGAATGTATTTTTATTCAAGATTCGCGACAGTCAAACAATTCTATAAACAAACATACGGTAATTTGCTCAAGGCCAGTAGATGGATCTCGAGTAGCTCAAAAAACATTTTATTAATAACTATTTTTGTAATAAAAAAGAATTTATAAGGTAGTTATATAAGTGTGAATGAAACATCGATAATAAAAGTCTCTGATGAAATTCAAGAAGCTTTAAAAGAAAGAAAACCTGTTGTTGCTCTAGAATCGACTCTGATCTCGCACGGTCTTCCCTCCCCGCTAAATATCGATGTGGCTCTCAAGGCTGAATCTATTTTAAGAGATTTAAACGTTGTTCCCGCTACTGCTGCTTTAATCGATGGCTATCTCCGCGTAGGTTTAAACCCAAAAGAAATCGAACTTCTAGGTTCTAGTAACGAAGTTACAAAAACAAGCTTTAACAATTTGGGTGAAGTAATAGCTAATAAATCGTTAGGTGCGACAACGGTGGCATCTACTATGTTCGCTGCTTATAAATCAGGTATCAAAGTTTTTGCAACTGGCGGTATTGGAGGAGTCCATCGGGGGCCTGAAGCTGATATCTCCGCTGATCTGAAAGCTCTATCTGATTTGCCTGTTGCTGTAGTTTGTGCAGGAGTTAAATCAATACTTGATATACCAAAGACATTAGAAGCTTTGGAAACACTTGGCGTGCCAATAATTGGTTATAAAACCGATATTTTTCCTGAATTCTGGACAACTGGTAGAGGTCTGAAATTAAAAATTACCGCCTCTGAAGCAAAAGAAGCAGCCCTTCTACTTAAAGCACATTGGGAAATTGGATTAAACACGGGTCAACTTGTAGCTGTTCCAATACCTAAAGAAAAGTCTGTAGACCAAGAAATTGTTGAAAATGCTGTAAATGAAAGCTTGAATGAAGCAGCCGAAGCTGGTATCACCGGAAATGCTATTTCGCCTTTTTTGCTTAAAAAAGTCTCAGAAGCTAGCGGGGGACTAACCCTTGAAGCGAATGTTGACCTGATCCTTAACAATGTGCAAGTTGCAGGTGAAGTAGCCACGCAAATGGCTAACGACTAGTTGATATTAAGAAGAGATTCAGGATTTTCGAGACCTAACTTTACTGTGCTTGCAAAATCAGCTGCCGGAGCTCCATCCAAAACTCGGTGATCCCAAGTAAGACTTATAACCATTCTAGATGTCCTTCGGGGAGTCTGATCGTCCCATGCTGTGTCTTCACGAATTCGCCCTACACCTAAAATCGCGGAGTTAGGTGGATTTATGACCGGCGTGAATCCATCTACTCCAAACATCCCTAATGAAGAAACAGAGAAAGTTCCTCCTTCGAGGTCATCTAAAGCTAGTTTTCCGTCTCGGGCTTGACTAGCTAACCGGGCGGTATTTTGAGCAATTTCATTTAAAGAAAGCTGGTCTGCATTTCTTATAACAGGCACTACCAGCCCATCGTTCAAAGCAACAGCCATACCGATATTTATTTCTGTTAGCTGAAGGATTTCATTTTCAAGCATTTGAGAATTTAATTGTGGGTGAACTTTCAAAGCCTGTGCGACCGATGCAATAACAAAGTCTGTGTAGCCAGGTACCACATCACCACTTTTCATCTCTTTGCGTAAAGAAATTGCGTCATCCATTTCAACATCAAGATGGAGAGTCAGCTGCGCCATTGATTGAAGGCTTGAATGCATTCGATTCGATATAACTCTTCGCATTCCTGTTAACGGAACTCTCTCTCCTTCACCTATGGGTTCGTATGTAAAGGTTTCATGTTTTTCTGGCGCAGGTCGTGAAGAATTTTTAATATGAGCCTGAACATCTGATTTTCTGACCGTCCCATCAGTTGCCGACGCTTGAACCTTACTGAGGTCGACTCCTAGTTTTTTTGCTTCATTGACTGCAGCTTGAGAAGATTTCGTGTCCCCAGTCTCTGAATTTAGATCGCTTTGTGTACTTCCTGAAAATGCTTCGATATCTTCAACTACTATTCTTCCCCCGGGGCCGCTTCCAGAAACTAAGGAAAGATCGACTCCCTTTTCTTTTGCAAGACGTTTTGCAGCTGGTGAAGCTGCAACGCGAGTACTTTTTACTTTGGTTTCTTTTTCCGTAATTTCAGTTTGTTCTACAGGTGTCGTCTCATCGTTTTTGACTTCTGGTGTCTCTGGTGCTTCAGGTGGTTCTTCGCCTTCTTTTAAGACCCATCCCAAAACTACTCCACACTCAAAAACTTCACCTGACTGACATAGCTGATGTAAAAGTCCTTCAGCTTCAGCTTCTATTTCGGTTTCTATTTTGTCAGTCTCTATTGAAGCAACAGGTTGCCCCTGGCTAACAGTTTCACCTGTGTTGACTAACCACTCAGTTAAGGTGCCCTCGGTCATGGTTAGACCCAATTTCGGCATATAAATAGGTGATGACATATTAAGAATTCCTCTTTCTAAGAAATACCTTATTGGCTGCTGCTGTTTGAATGGCAAAAATTGGGTTTATAACTTTTGGGCCATTGCGTAAAACTGTAGCCTTTGCTGATTCATTTTCTCCCATTACAAAATCTCTTTCTCCATCAAATGCCAATGCCCCAGGGCCATTAAGCTCAATGCTCTCACCAAGTTGAACTTCTTTAATATCTACGATTCCGACTTCAGATACTGAGCCCGGCATGATGGGCGCATAAACACTTTCGGTGGCTGACGGGTCACAAATAACTGAAACGGCTAATTCATCATCAAAATAAACGGGGTTACTTCGTCCGGCGATTGAAGCAAGCCCTATACAAGCTGGGTTAGCGATTGCAGCCAAAACTTGTTTTACTGAATCTGATTTAATTACAGCTCTACTGCCAGTCAACCGCTCATCTACTAGAACAACATCAACCAAAGCCAAATCTTTACTTCCGTTAGGTAATTCTACGTGTATTACCTTTGCCTGATGAGACACTTCCTCAATGCTTAAATGGTTTGAAGCAATCAGACCTGCTGCGGTACCAGCAACTGTTGGGTCTACCATGAAAGGAAAAACGTTGTTAGTGCCTGTGGAAATTGGCAACAACGGAACATCTCTCCAGCCCAAGACCAAGTCTCGCTGTGTGCCATCACCTCCTAAAGAAATAACGGATTTAACTCCTTCTTCTTTAAATATTTTTGCTGCTTCAGTAGTATCTGTTCTTCTGCCTTCAGGGTGAAATAATATTTCTTCGATTTTGCCGTCTAAATTTAAACCTTCTACGGCTCTTATTGTTAAATTCCTGAAGTCATTAGCCAAAAGAATTTTCTCTGCACCAGCATCTATGGCACCGAGTACACAGCGTTTTAAAATTTCTATTTTGCTTCTATCGCTATTTAGCGATGCTGCAGATACAAACCTTCGCACATCTTTACCCGCTAAAGGATTTGCTATCAATCCAACTGTCGTCACCTGTTTTAAAACCTCAAAATAGGTTCTTTATGCCAGCAGATATACGTTCTGCGTCGGGAATATACTTTTTCTCCAAAACTGGACTAAATGGTACTGGGCTAAAGGGAGCTGCAACTCTTTCTATTGGGGCATCAAGATAATCAAAAGCTTTTTCCTGAATCTGAGCAGCTATCTCTGCTCCGATACCACCAAATCTAACTGCTTCATGAACTATTACTAGGTGACCGGTTTTGCTAACCGATTCCACTATCAAATCAATATCAAGTGGTTGAACTGTACGCGGATTTATCAATTCACAATCTATCCCCTCATCAGAAAGTGTTTCTGCCGCTTTTGTAGCTTCTTCTACCATTCTCCCTATTGCGACAACAGTTGCATCACTACCTTCTCGAACAATATGTCCTTTCCCCAGAGGGATCTCAAACAATTCTTCTGGAACGTGACATGCATCACCAAGTTTTCTTTTGTTAATAATAAAAACTGTCGGATTATCTTCACGAATACAAGCTGTCAAAAGACCCTTAACTTCATATGCATCTGAAGGCATAACTACTTTTAAACCCGGTACATGACAAAGCATAGCTTCAAGGCTTTGACTGTGTTGAGCCGCTGCTGAAAGCCCTCCTCCTCCAGCTGTAGTAATTGTTAGGGGCAACTTGGCTCCCCCACCAAACATGTACTTGAGCTTGGCCGCCTGATTAACTATCTGGTCCATCGCTACACATATAAAATCCATAAACATCAAATCAACAACAGGACGAAGACCTTGGACCGCTGCCCCTATACCAAGACCTATGATTGCTTGTTCCGCTATTGGAGTGTCCACAACTCTGTCTTCACCAAACTCTGGTTGGAGACCACGGTAATATCCAAAAACTCCTCCATGCGCACCGACATCTTCACCTGCTATAAAAACAGATTCGTCTTCTCTCATTATCTGTGCCATAGTCTCTACTACTGCCGCCCCATAACCAAGCTTCCGTTCACCGTCTTTCTCTTCAGTGCCGCCTGATTCATTAGCTCCTTCAAAAATGTTGTCTGGACTCATGAAGGTTCTCTTTTCGAATAGACATCAAGTAACATTTCTTCCACTTCAGGAAATGGGCTCTCCTCAGCAAATTCGACAGACTTGTCAACTTCTTTTTGAATTTCATCTTTAATGGCTTGAAGTGAATCTGCACTCATCACTCCTGATTCAATTAAACGAGCCTCGTGAACCAATAAAGGGTCACGTTTTTTCATTTCTTCTACTTCTTCATCTGTTCGATAATTCGAAGCTGTTCCCTTGACTCCAACATGATCGTAGAAACGGTAAGTTTTACACTCGAGCATCATAGGGCCTTCGCCGCTTCTTATTTTTTCAATCGCTAATGAAGCCGCTTCAAAAACTGCCACACAATCCATTCCATCAACAATTGCTCCAGGGAAACCATAGGCAGCAGCTCTTTCAATTACGTCTGTAATAGCCATGGTCCTATGTCGCGGGCTGTATTCGGCGTATTCATTATTCTCACATATAAAAAGCATTGGTAGCGATAAAGCCGCTGCCATATTAGCTGCTTCATGGAACGCTCCGATATTTGTCGCACCATCTCCGAAAAACGATACTGAAATTAGACCGTTACCGGTCAACCTATTTGCAAATGCCGCACCAACTGCTATTGGTACTCCAGCTCCAACTATTCCATTAGCGCCCAACATCGCTAGATCTAAATCACAAATATGCATAGACCCACCTTTGCCATTGCAATAACCTGTGGCTTTACCCATAAGTTCA
>MDTB01213904.1_pt1 | contig 23596 bp, 23 predicted proteins | sample 811161 | NCBI WGS metagenome assembly MDTB01 (sample SAMN05326650, study PRJNA326480) | marine metagenome | isolation source: seawater | place: Mediterranean Sea | collected 2009
AAACAATAAGTATTAATGACTCAAGAGACCATGTATACTTAAAGGTCATAATGTAGGGTTTTGAATATGGCCTTGCTAGAGCAGTGGTGTAGAAACTACCCCGTGACTACAGATATTTTTACTGCAATACTTGGTGGAACATTGGGATTTGGATCAATATTACCATTTATTGCGCCTCCCATGATACAAGGAACAATAATAGCACCTAGAGAGTCTTATGAGCATCCATTAAGAAGTAGAATTATTTCTACACTTGTAAAATCTCCTGGGATACATTTTAGAGAATTACAAAGACAATTAGACGCTGCAAATGGTACACTTAGACATCATTTAAGAGTTTTAACAAATGAAAAGTCGGTTACTACAGTATCTGTAAATGGGAGGACTTGTTACTATGCTGGAGCACCTGCACAAGTCGAAATATTAGAAGGAACAGGAGTTACTGATGAATACAGGGCGGCTTCGATGCTACCAGTGGGCTTATCTGGAGTTCAGAAGAGTATAGTAAAAAAATTATCAAATTCGCCTGAACCCGCGTCTCAAGCTCAACTTGCCAGAGATTTGGGTCGATCCCGCGCTTCAGTCCATTCAGCTATCACTGTACTTAGAAATAGAGGTATATTGAGTGAAGCCGGGATCTCTCTTGCACCTCATATTAATGCCTTACATGAATCTAAAGTTGATTATCCGTGGCTAGGGATTCGTCAAGAATTAGCATAAATATACTTCAAAACATAGCCAATGCTCTTGAGCCATGTAATATTCGAGTGGTTTGTGATTAGACTCAATGTGATCGAGAAGTCTATGCCAACCGGCAGTAAAGACCCAGATATTCTTCTCAGTTGGATTTTAGATTCATTAGGATTGGTAAAGAGAAAGATAGAATCATGGGGCGATGAAAAAGAATTTGGAGCTTTACACAGAATAATGTCCGATGCATTATTACTAGAGCCATTAAAGGGATGGGATATTAAAACGCTAGGGGATGTTTGTGGACTTTCTCAAACAGGAATGCATCATCAAATGTTAAAGCTAAAAGAATCTGGATTGGTATCCTCAGAAAATAACGGAAGATGGCATATCTATGTTTTAAGAGGTGGTTCAATAACTGCCGCTATAAATTTATTAGCTGCTCAATCTAAAGAAATTATTAAATTAAGACTAAAAGAATTAGGCCATTACATAAAAGACTCAGACAGAAGAATGAGGATTCCTAGTGAATTAACTGATACTAATTTTAAAATTAAGATATCTGAACCTTCTGCATCAAAAAATAATGAAAATAAATTTGATGCTTTAATAAATGATTTAGGATTAAATGGTGATAGGGCAAAAGATAGCGATAATTTAGCAAAGAGGATTTTTATTGAATTGGCAAAAAGCAGTGATCCGATAACAATTCTCTCTCTTTCAGATAAATTATTAGAATCGAGATCAAGGATTAAAAGAACATTAGACAGATTTAGAAATTCGAATATCGCTGAGAGAGTTCCAATGTTAGACCGTATAGCCCAAGATATTTACATTGGAATAATGAGACAATATAATGCCAGAGGAAAAGAGTGGTTGTTTAACAGAGGTGGTTTTGGAAGAATTAATGATGAAATTGCTTCAGAATTGATTTATGGCATGGAAGAAAAGAGTTTAGATAGTGCTAAAGTTCAAGAAATATTAACTCCTTTATCAATAGAAAAACAAAAAATATTACTAAATACATTAGGAGGTAGAATGCCCTATGGTTATAGAATAAAAGGTTCAAGCGGAGATGAAGTAAAAGAAAATGTAATGAGAAGCGTGGAGAGGTCTTTACTCAGGATAAAAACTGTTGCAGAGAGACTTGATAAGGTAATAGCCAAAGATGTTTAGGATTGTAATTCTTCAAGATTTAAATTCTCAAGATATTTAATAACTCTTTTTCCTAATTCTTCTTGAGTAGTTACTGAATGAAGTTGTACACGCATTGCTGAAGCCCCAGGTAATCCTTTAGTGAATGAAATGGCATGTCTTTTGATATTTTTATTCATTTTTTCACCATAAACTTGTTTACTAATATCCAAATATCTTTTCCAGCACCAGAGTCTTGCAGCTGCAGGGTTGTCTTCTTTCCAAGGAGGCAGAGATGTATTCCATCCTAAATCTCTTTTAATGTCATAAAATATATTTGGCATACCTATAGCACCTCTACCAATCATTAATCCAGCTGATTTGGTGATATCCATACATAATTTTGTAGAAGCAGAATCTACTACATCGCCATTAGCAATCACAGGAATTTCGACACCATCGACAATTTCTCTTATTTGCTCCCAATCTGCTAAACCGGAATATCTTTGTTTTAGAGTTCTTCCATGGACACAGATCCGATATATTCCTTCTCTCTCAAGTCTTTGAGCGACCTCAAGAGCTGTATTTGGACCAGTTCCTGTGCCTAGTCTTACTTTTACAGAAATAGGCACTTCAGCGACATCTAAGCATGCTCTAACCATTTTTACAATCTTATCAGGGTTACGCAGTAATGCTGCTCCAGCATCATTACGGCAAACTTTAGGTGCTGGACAACCAAAATTTATATCGATTATATCAGCTTTTTTTTGCAATAGTTTGACTGTTTTTACCATTTCTTCGGTTACTCCTCCAAAAATCTGAGGTATGAATGGATTTTCAAGTGGATGGCTCTCTACTTTTAGCCAAGAATGTGAAGCATGTCTTGATAATCCAGCAGCAGCAGTAAATTCCGTTACTGTGAAATCAGCACCACACTCACGAGCAAGGATTCTATATGCTAAATCCGAAACTCCTGCCATTGGTGCAAGAAAAAGTGGGACTGGGCCGCTCTTCATCGATTACCGGATTAATAACAACTCTATGAGTGCGTCGGGGAGTTAGAATGTAGATTCCCAATCTTCTACATCTTGAGAACGTTCCCAATCAGCATCAGCAATAGTACCCCTTATTTTCAAAACTTCACGAGATAATAACCAGAATATAAGAGCTAATGATCTTCTTCCTTTGTTATTGGCAGGAAGAGCGATATCAACATTTCTTAATTTATTGTTAGCATCACAAATTGCTACAACAGGAAGGCCTGAATTTACTGCTTCATTTAGAGCTTGAGAATCTGCTGCAGGATCAGTGACTATAATTAACTCAGGTTCCAAATAAGTACGTAATCGTGAATTAGTTAGTGTTCCTGGTATAAAACGTCCCACTATATGTTTAGAGCCAATAGATTGTGCAAACATTCGAGCAGGACGTTGTCCATACTGACGCGCGCTAACTACGAGAATTCTGTCTGCGTCATAATTTGAAATAAATTTTGCAACAGTTCTAATTCGAGCATCTGTTTGATTTAGATCTATTAGATGTAAACCGGCTGCATCTTGTCTATCTGTATCAAGAAATCTTTTCATATCTGCTGATTTTTGATTAGTACCTATATGAACAGCATGTTGTTCATATGTTTCAAAAGGTACTAGTGGGGTCATACTTTCATCCATAATCAAACCTCAGTAGCGCGGCCACCTGCCTTCTATTCATAAGCGCTACGCATGATGGAAAATATTCTAGCTCTTTAAATCCGAGAGAAAAGTACATTCTCCAACATCATCTATTTCAGGAAATCGGACACAAGGTTTAGTTACAGTAGCCCAGACTTCAAAATGATCATGAAAGGATAGTTGATCTACTGGGGCAGTAATTCCATATCCTCTGGCCTCAACTACTAATTCCCATTCTCCCAAAATAAAATCACTTTTTCCAAATGTAAATCTCTCTAATGGATAGTCCTGTGTAGCTCTAACTTCCCAAAAAGGAGAAGAGATTCCTCTTGTTCCTGGTTGCCACAATTTAACATCAACATAACGAACCTCATTTGTCTCATTTCCAACTAGATCTTCAATGTATGTTGAATATGGAAATTGTGCACGAAATTCTATAACAAGTTTAGAAACAGTATCATCAAAAGAAATTGATGTTTCATTAGAATAAAGTATCGTGTTGACAGCGGTTGAAGAATCAAAAGTATAGTCCCAACCAAATCTATCTTCCTTTTCAATCAATACAGGTTCTTCTCGCATATCTTCAATCATTTCACGTTGCATTGCTAGACTGAGACAACCACTAGTTACAATACAAACAAGCATAATTGCGACCAGCATACTAACTGAACTGGCATTCCTCATTATTTACCCGATACTGTAGTGTAATTTCAAACCACGCATCAATAGTGCCTCTCGGTACTCATAGGGAACGTCAATACCAATTGGCTCAGTAAACCCTTTTGTCGTCATTGAGGCGTATCAAGCCAAAAAGACATCAGAAATAAACCTACTAACAAGCTATGTTGATAAAAACTAACAATATAACATACATTGGAAGTAAATTACTCTTCTTCAACCGAGCGTGGTTTGTGAACTTCTCTGAATATTACAATTCCTACTCCCAGACTTTCTCTAATCGTTTGTACTAGCGAAAATTTAGCATATGGCCAATTTTGGTCATAAGAAATTTCTTCTGGCAAAGTTACAGTAAGATCGTCTCCTTCGAATTCTACTTCAAAGTCTTCTCGACCAGTATTCATTTTTAGTAAAGTTTCAACTTGTTCATTACGATCTTCTACCACTTTTGTTATTTTGTAGTCATATCGAAGTGTGACTCCAGCCAATGGATGATTGTAATCAATTCTTGCTCTTCCTGCACTGAGGAATTGAAGAGTACCAGTTCTCCCTCCGATTTCAACAGGGCCTCCAATATGCAAAGTATTGGGATCACGCACACTCTTTAGTAACACATTTTGTGAAATAGTTTCAATCAAACTTTGGTCTCGTTCTCCGTAAGCCTCTATTGCCTCAATATCAAACTTATAATCAGTATTTACTTCAGCATTTTCCAAATGAGATTCAAATCCTTTAATTAATCGGCCTGATCCTACTATGCTGATCATAGGTATGTAGGTACGATTCTCATCGTACACATCATGTTCCTTCGCAACTTCTTCTCTGGTAGTCTCGATTAGTTTCTCTGTATTTGCATTAAATAAGTCATAATCAATATGAATAATTGAACCTTGTTCCATTCTATAGCCTCCACGGACGACTCGGCGACTTGCTTACCCTTTTTCATTCAAACGGTTTAGAGAGTGTAGAAAATTAAGAGTATTTACTAGATTTTTTTCGAGAAAAACTATCTGAAGATATCGAAAAAATACTCCCAAGCATGATTATTGACCATCCTAACCAAACTAGATGGCTTCCCGGGAGAGAGTGGACAGTTACTCTAACTCTATCTACCTCATCTGATTGTCCAAATGTCATCCATTCAAGAAGTTCTTGAGATTGATAAAAATCTAATATAACTATTGTATCTCCAAAAATTGTAGAGAATCTGTCTACTTCGGATCTTGGAGAAACACTATTTCCAGTAGTAAATCTTAACATTCCTGGTGATAGTTCTGCTATCTTTTCTCCATCTTCCATTACATCAATGATTATACCGATATAACCATCACCTATTGAATATGGATATTCTTCTTCATCGGCACTAAATCTTTCTACATCGATTAATATAAATTCATATCCATTGTGTTCTATCGGCTGATCCTTAACCAGTGTCACTAAATGTGATGGATCTGTTCTATCAACCATTGTAGTTGTTAAAACATGACCAATTAGTAATAATAGTATACCAAAATGAGCCAAGTGTGATCCTAATAATCTTAATTTGGGTTTATTTAAATTGATATTTGATGAACGGCGAGAGGAAAATATAGAATTTGCTGTTGAATATAATTGTTTAATCGTAGGAGGAAGGGCGAAAACTAGCCATGTTAGAATAAATAGTCCCAAGGAACCTCGGGAAATTCCTTGAGTAACACTTAATTCTGGATCCCCTGGTAAGTAAATTTGATCTGAGATATAAGCAAAGAATATAGAAAGGAACAGTATAATTGTAATTAATATATTGCCATTACGAGAATTAACAGAATTGCCCCATGCATAAAAAGTGAGCCCTATTGCAAGGAGAGCAATTAATGGGGCTCCATAAAATTCATGAGCTAAAATGTTACTTCCTTCAATTTCTACGGTAAGAAGTATCCAAGTGAGTAATAGAAAAGTTGCACCTCCATACCAAGGTATATTTCGGGCCATTCTAGTTCTTTGTGATGTATTCTTGAAGGGCTTTAATAAAATTGAAAAATCTTCTTCATCGGATAAGAACCAAGGAACAAGGAATGGAATCATTCCAATAAATGCTTGAAATGTATTAGCGGACCAAGACCAATTTGAATAAAGCATGAGTATTATACCGGCAATAATCCATTGAAAAGAAGGTTTTTTAGAAGAAGAATGTAGAGTTAAGAATAATAAGGAAGTCCCTACAAACAAAACTGAACTAGCACCTATATTTATTGAAATTGATATGAAAGTAATCAATAAAGCCCAAGAAAGAATCTTGTTCTCTTGAAAAAATGAATTATCCCCTTCTGATAATAAAATATTCATTTGTTCTCTAAAAAGATAGAAAATAACCAATATACCCAGAATTATCAAACCTATTAGGTAGGAAAATATTTCTAAACCAATAGGGCTAAAATCTGAAATATTCACAATTCTAAGATAGGGGTCTTGTGGTAGTGTTGAAGCATCATTACCCACAAATGCATGCACAGAGGACCATACGCCATTAGCTCGAGTAACCAAAGTTGCATGAAGAGTTAGCATTCCTGTCATTAAAGCCAATGCAGGTAGAGATGATACATTACCAGAAGAATTACTTTTAGCCCTTGTATGAATTATCAATAAGAGTGTTAGCCAAGGCAATAAGGAACCAGTCTCTACGGGGTCCCACGCCCAATATCCTCCCCAATCTAAAACAGTATAGGCCCAAAGTCCGCCCAAACCTATTCCCAATGTACCTACGAAAAAACCAGCACGTGCCCAGGGTATCAAATCAGAGTGAATTGTTTCATTAGGAAGTTTCTGGATAATTCCAGAAATTGCGATACTTGCAACTGCAATACATAGTGAATAATATGCAAATACTATTGGGGGATGGATGACCATAAGATTTGTTTGAAGCAAAGGGTTTAGTTCACCATCTATTCCCTTATACGAAGAAAATGGATCTAATAACCAAGATATGAATAAGAGATATAAAATCCAAGAATGTAGAATACGCAATAATAAGTTATCATGTTTGTGAAAAATCGAAATTAACCATGTGACTGTTGACATTAAAAATACCCATAAAAGTAATGGCCCTGCACGCCCACCCCAAACTGCTGATATACGGTATAAAACAGGTAGATTAGATCCTCCGTATTCAGAAACAATACTTAGAGATTTAATATTAAATAAGAATGCGTAAATCAGTAATAGGAATGGCAATGATTGAAATAAAAATGTTAAGTTATTGTCTCTTGAAGAAAATATTTTATTATTAAAAATATGATAAGCAGAAATTCCTGCTGCTATAATAATCGAAAGATGGCCTAAAAAAGGAAGAATCGGATCACCAGCCATAATACTTAGCACGGGAATAACCAAATGAAAGCATAGCTGGAATTATTCTTTTTACGTATAATCTAGGTCTACGTAAGAATATTTTCAAACAAACTAATAATTTTCCATGGGCGCCCATGTTACTCATTTCATCTGGAAAACATTGAGCCATTAGTGACATATCATCGTCTGACAAATTGAAAAGTGCAGACTTTCCACTCAAAATCTTACTATATGGAGGAAATTCCTTTTTCCATAGTCGTGTATATTCTGCTAAATAACTAGCATTTAAATTCCCAGAGGAAATAGCTTTGACAGCTGTTTGTGCGGCAAATACTGCAGATTTTAATGCTAAATGAGAGCCTCCCTCAAACAAAGGTGATGTGAATCCTGCTGCATCTCCAATTAACATTAAACCATCAGCATGAGTATTTTCATGTGGTCCAGATATCGGAATGGTCCCTCCAAAAGCAGGATTACCTTTAGTTTTCCAGGAAGGTGAAATTTGTTTTAAGTCTTTGAAGTGTGTATCTTCAATAAAGTCATCAAGTGACTTTTTTGTTTGAGATTTATTCTCAGTAACTAGTCCAACATTGGCCCTTCCATCACTTTTTGGAATCATCCATACATATCCTTTTTCTACATATTTGGGCCATATATAAAAGTCAAGATAGTTATCTGTTGGAACTTCTAGCATCTCATATTGCATGCCAGCGATAACTTGCGGACGGGGATTTAATTCTAATATTTTTGAACTAACTCCTGCAACTCCAGATGCATCAATTACTATTTTTGCTTCTATAGGGAATTTGTCGCCTTTACCGTCACATCTCCAACCAATAAATTTGTCTCCATCATACATTTTTTCCATTGAATTAATTTTGTGGCCTAAGCATAATTCAGCCCCATTAGAAACAGCTTCATCACAAATCCAGCGTTCGAAAAGGTGCTTTTCCAAAACATATCCTTCTTCAGTTAATTTTTTCTCAGTACCATCAGGAAAAATTACACGAATTCCATGTACTCGTTTACTTATTACTTGATGAGGTAGATCTAATTCCAAATTAGCACAAGCAACATCAGAAATACATTCTCCACAATGAACAGGAGTTCCTATTTCATCGTGATCTTCAATAAGAATAGTAGAAAGTCCTGCTCTAGCACTATGTAATGCGGCATTTCCGCCTCCTGGGCCCGCGCCTATTACTAAGACATCGTACATCATAGTGCCGCTCGTCATGGCCCTGCGAGTAGGTTAGTATCAAAGAATCTCTCGGTCAAAAGTCTATGGTGAAAAGCGAACCTTCATCATTCTTAGAGATCTGCGAAGGTATGTGACATGGGGAAATTTGACTAGTTACGTCCGCGCATTGGAAGCGGAAGGAGATTTACTTAGAATAAGTGAAGAAATAGATGTTAAATTTGAAGCTGGTTGTATAGCTGATTATTTAGTTAAAAAAGGAGGACCCGCAGTAATTTTTGATCAACCGAGACTTGCAGATGGAACTATCAGTAAATATCCCCTTGCAATGAATCTATATGGTACTAGAAAAAGGACAAATCTAGCATTAGGAGTCATAAAGCCAAGAGAAATTGGAGATAGAATGGTAGCACTAATGAAACCTGATATTGGAGCAATTCTGAAATCTCCTTGGAAGGGCATAAGTTTAGCCTTAGAGGGGCTGTCAATGGCTCCGAAAAAAATAAGAAAGGGTGCTTGTCAACAAATAATTATTGACAATCCAGATATGACAAAACTTCCAATACCTACTACTTGGCCTTTGGATGGAGGTCCATTCATGACTTTACCTTTGGTCGTTACTTGTGATCCTAACACAGGAGTACACAATATGGGGATGTACAGAAGTCAAGTTTTCGGAGCAAAAGAAGTTGGATTACATTGGCAAGCACATAAGCATGGAGCTGACCATGCTAAAGAATTCGGAGATAGGATGCCTGTTGCAATATGTCTGGGGGGCCCCCCAGAAGTCATGTTCAGTGCTATTTCACCACTTCCTGACAATTTATCAGAGTATGAATTCGCCGGACTATTAGGTAAAAAAAGATTGAAGATAGTAAAATGTAAAACTAATGATTTGTGGGTACCAGCTGAATGTGACTTTGTTATTGAGGGATATATGACTCCAGGTGAAACTAGACTAGAAGGTCCTTTTGGTGATCATTTTGGACATTATTCACTATCTGATCAATATCCGGTAATGCATGTTACAAAAATAACCCACCGTAAAGATCCAGTTATTTCAATGACTATTGTAGGAGTTCCTCCAATGGAAGACGGATATTTAGGAGAAGCAATAGGAGATGCTTTTAGGCCAGTACTTCAATTTCAACATAGAGATGTGATAGATTTATTTCTTCCGCTTGAAACTGGTTTTCATAATCTTGCAATAGTTTCTTCAAAGCAACGCTATCCTAGGCAAGGAAGAAAAACTGCTCTTGGATTATTGGGTGCAGGGCAAATGATGTTCTTAAAGGTAATAATTTGTGTTGATTCAGAACATCCAGTTAAAGATCTTGATTGTTTATTGGATGTTTTAGAAAAGAATGTTAGTATACCTAATGATTTAGTATTTCTAGACGGAATGGTTGCTGATGCGTTAGAACATGCCTCTCCTGAAGAAAATATACATACTAAATTACTCATAGATGCTACGAGTGATGAGAATTTAATAAATGAAAATATTAAGAAAGATAATTCTAAATCTATTGAGATTTCTGCTTCGGCTGTCGAAGGCGTGGTTGAGTCCAGAATGTTGAGGCCAAGTATGATGGTCGTAACAACTGATATTGAAGGAGGCCCCAAGCCAGAAGAAAATATGGAAGAAGAGAATGAAGAATTAGCTTGGGAACAAAGAGAAAAAATTAAAAAAATATGTAAAGATATTTGGAATTTGGAAGGTGCAAATCATTTAAAATGGCTATTCATAACAGATAATGATGTTGATCTGAGAAATGATGATTGGAAGAGAAAATTATTGTGGCAATTATTTTGTAGGTTTGACGTTTCTAGAGACATTCATTTTGATGATAAAAAGAAACGTTTGGCATGGGATGCTACTGCCCCAATACCGTCACAAAAAGGAAGTATACCAGTTCGAAGGTGGCCAGCAGTTACACTACATAACTCGGAGACGATGGAAAGAGTAGAAAACATCATGAAGGAAATGGGATATTAATGGGTTTTAAGGAAATACTCGATTTTGTAAAAATTGAACATACCTTATTTTCTCTACCTTTTGTGTTGATAGGATATATTCTTGCGAATAATCAATTTATGGATGATTTAGAATCGAATGGGGTTTGGATAAGAATAGATCTAGTATGGATACTTATTGCTGCAGTTGGTGCTCGTGGACTTGCAATGACTCTAAATCGTATTATTGATCGTGATATTGATGCCAACAATCCTCGGACTAAAAGTCGTCATTTGGCATCTGGATCAATGTCAATGAATACTGCTTGGGTTTTATCGATAGTTTTTCTTGGAATGCTTCTATTGGGTGCCTGGCAACTCAATGAAGTAGCATTTGCTATGTCTTGGCTTCCTGTATTAGTATTTGTCATATATCCATACACTAAAAGATATACTTGGCTTTGTCATTTATGGCTTGGGATATGCTTGTCTTTAGCACCAGCAGGGGCTTGGGTGGCGGTTGCTGCAGATGTATATGGTTGGGATGCAATTACTGGATTAAATGATGGGAGTACTGAATTTCTTTGGTATCCAACGATTTTCTTTATTTCTTTAGGAGTTGCTATTTGGATTGCAACTTTTGATATTAATTATGCGCTAATGGATTTGGAAAATGATGTTAAAAATGGAATTTATTCATTTCCTTCTAAATTTGGAGAAATTGCTACAACCAGAACTTCAGTACAGCTTACATTACTATGGTTTGCTTGTTTTGCCATAGCGAATCCTATGAATGAAATTTGGTTCATTGCTGCAGCGGTTTTTATGTCCACTCTCAATATTGGAGTAATACTTTCTAGAAAGAAACTGGAAAATTTTCAAATTACCTTATTTCGAGTATCAATGCTCACAGGTTGGTTACTTTTAGCAACCATATTAATGATTGAACCATCTAATAATAGATTTCTAACTTGAGGTTTTAAAATGTTTTTTTTGAGATCTGACTATGAAACTGCAGGAGATCAACAACAAGCTATTGATATGCTTGTTGAACAACTTGAAAATGGAAAAGAACGTTGTATTTTAGTTGGCGTTACCGGTTCTGGAAAAACATTTGCAATGGCAAATATCATCAAAAGATTACAAATTCCTACACTAATTTTATCGCATAACAAAACATTAGCACGACAATTGTGGCAAGAAATGTCAGATTTATTTCCTCAAAATGCAGTTGAATATTTTGTAAGTTATTATGATTATTATCAACCAGAGGCATACATACCAGGAAGAGATTTATTTATTGACAAAGAATTACAAATGAATGAAAGAATTGAGCAGGAAAGATTTTCAACAGTAGCTTCGCTTGTTTCTAGGCCTGATGTAATAGCAGTTGGATCAGTATCAATAATTTATGGGTTGAATCCTCCTGAGGTATTTGAACAAAATCATCTTAGATTACATGTTGGTCAAATATCTGATCCAATAGATATAGTCCGTGAGTTGATAGGTTTACAATATCGCAGGATAAATAGAGAAATTACGAGAGGAGATATTAGATTGCGTGGTGAAATATTAGATATTTGGATGCCTAGTAGAGATGATCCATTGCGTATTAAATTTAATTGGGAAGGTATTGAAAGTATACAAGTTTGTGAATCAATATCATGGGAAATATTAGATGAGATTGAAGAAGCATGGATTCACCCTAGGGAATTCTACATGACAGATGAAGAAAAATTTGGAGAGGCTCTGAAAGACATTGAACAAGAAATGGAAGATAGAAAAGATTATTTTAATTCAAAGAATATGGGATTAGAAAGTAACCGTATTGAACAGCGTACGATGTTCGATCTAGAAATGTTATCAGAAATTGGTTCATGTAAAGGTGTTGAGAATTATTCATTACATTTTGACGGAAGGAAAACCGGACAAAGAGCATATTGTCTTTTAGATTTCTTTGCAAAAAATGCTGAGAAGTTCCATGGAGGAGAAAAAAATTATCTTGTTATTATGGATGAATCACACGTAACATTACCACAAGTAGGAGGAATGTATGGAGGAGATTATTCAAGAAAAAAGAATTTGATTGAACATGGATTTAGACTCCCATCTGCTTTTGACAATAGACCATTAAGAATAGAAGAATTTCAAGAATTGATTCCAAAGATGCTGTACGTTAGTGCCACCCCAGGGGAAAGAGAATTGAGGCATTTAGCAGAAATAAATAAGCAAAAAATTCCTGATGGTTTGCTTCACGTTAAGAGTAATGGAGGAGCAGGGAAGCCAGATTTGAAAAAACCTAAAATTAAACAAACAATGGGAATGATTCTAGAAAAAGTAAATGAAATAGCTAAAATGGAAATAAGACCAACTGGTCTATTAGATCCTAGAATAGAAGTTCGTCCTACTGAAGGACAAGTTCAAGATTTACTAAGTATGATAAATGAGAGAGTTTTAGAAAATGAGAGAGTTTTAGTTACAGTTTTAACCATAAAATTTGCAGAAGAGGTATCAGAATATTTTCAAAGAATGGGAATAAAGGCCCATTATTTACATAGCGAGATTGATACTTTAGAAAGAACGGAGATAATTAAAGCACTAAGAATTGGACATATTGATGTAATTGTAGGAATTAATTTGTTAAGGGAAGGTTTAGATATACCAGAAGTCTCACTTGTTGCTATCTTTGATGCAGATAAACAGGGATTTCTGAGAAATGAACGTTCTCTTTTACAAACAATTGGAAGAGCCTCTAGAAATGAAAATGGGTTGGTAATTCTTTATGCGGACACTATTTCTGCCTCGATGAAAGCAGCAATAAATCAAACAATCTCAAGAAGATCAAGACAAAAAACATATAATAAAGAACATAAAATCATCCCAAAAACGATTATGAAAACCATGCCTACTATGGGGGTAGAAATTGATGATTTAATATCTGGAGTAGCAGGAAAAGGACAAAAGGGCGGAAAGAGGCTAATAAAGAAATCATCTAAAAAGAAAGGAGGAGATAAAATAACCAAGAGATTCAATTTAGGTGCTGGATTATGGAACTCTTCAGATTCACTCCTTGAAAATATTTCTCAACCAAAAGAATTGGAACAAGAATATCCTATGATTGATGAAAGAGATACAGAATATGATATATTAATTAAAAAATTGAGAAAGGAAATGCATCAAGCTGCAGAAAGACTAGATTTTGAGAGAGCTGCGTCTATTAGAGATAGGATTTATCAAATTAAAAATGCGACGGATTGAAGTTGAGATGTCTTGTCGCTCCATCTGTGCCTAAGTATAATAAAGACAATTTTGACATCCCAGTAAAAGATTATGACTTTGCTAAAATAAGTGATGTTACTTCACTAATTGACCAAATGAAAGATGCTGGGGGATTTACAGCAACTAAATTAGCAAGAGGAAGAGACATATTAAGAAATTCTCTATTAAAATCGGAAGATGATGGAATATTGAATTGGTTATCTTTCCCTGCTTGCTTGTGTGCCACAGGAACTAGGGGATTTTTTCTCGAAGCAATAAAGAATAACAAATTCAACGTAATAGTTACAACCTGTGGAACTTTAGACCATGATATCGCTAGAACATTCAAAAGTTATTTTCATGGTGATTTTGATCTAGATGATATTGCATTAGGAAATGAGGGTTTAAATCGATTGGGTAATGTAATAATTCCCAATGAATGTTACGGTGAAATATTAGAAAATGTAATAATTCCATGGCTAGGTGAAATTGAATTAGAGAGGATTGAGAAAAATCCTGATAATCCTTGGCTAGGATTTGGATCTGTTGAGCTTTGTTGGGCCATAGGTAAAAGAATTAATGATGAGAGTTCGCTATTGTACTGGGCTGCAAAGAATAGAATTCCAATAGTAATTCCTGGTCTATCAGATGGTGCGATAGGAGCGCAACTATTTATGCATAGACAGAAAAATCCAGATTTTATCATTGATTTTTTAGCTGATGAACAAATTCTTTCAGATCTTACATGGACTGCAAAAGAGAGTCATGCACTAATGGTTGGAGGAGGAATTTCCAAACATCATGTGATATGGTGGAATCAATATAGAGGAGGTCTTGACTCCGCTGTAGGGATTACTACAGCACCAGAATATGATGGTTCTTTATCTGGTGCTAGGTTAAGAGAAGCTATATCTTGGGGCAAGATTAGTCCGGAAGCGCCACAAGTAGTTATTGAGGGGGATGCTAGTTTGATATTGCCTATTTTAGGTGCGGATTTATTCAATTGATGTTGTAATTTGGTTTACAACCGAATAGTAATTGCTAATAATGGCACTATGCTGGGGTGGGGTATGTCCGTTAGCGATATGGTACAAGGAATGATTGATGAATTAACTGCAGTAATGGCAGATGCTGGAAAGCACGATGGCGGAAACTCCGCTGCAGGAACACGTGTAAGAAAGGCTATGCAAGCTGTAAAAGGATCTGCACAAGCAGTACGCCTACAAGTACAAGGCGACAAGAATTCTCGTTAATTAATTTCTTAACCTTAAAAAATAGTTCAGAATGGATTCAAAGGTTTTGTGCAAGCAATTCCATGAGTCCTGTACGCAAAGGCGTGAGGGGATGCCAACCATCTCCTCCCGCCCTTAATAATTCTTTATCTAGAAGGCTTAAATCAGGTCTTTCCCTAATATATTTCTTATTTTTCTTTACCGGATCCGGAATATTAGACAAAGATTCTAGGGTATGAGAATAATTAATCGAATTGGTATATCTCAACAATAACATCTCTAACTCTTCAAAAACAGAATCATTGGACCATGCTCGCCTCCCGGAAAGATTTAATTTTCCCTTGATAATAGAAGATTCTTCAGATAATAATAGGACTAATATTGCTTCAATGGCGTCTCTTATATGAACCCAGTAATGAATTGCATCAACATTCAAAGGTTTGTTATTATTTTTCTTAATATTTTCTAACCATTCGAATAATATATCTGAACCCCATTTATTTTTACCTTCAGGTATTAATAAATCGTAAATTGAAATTACTAATCTAGAGTTGGTATTACTAGTTAATCCGGGTACTATTAGTATGTCAACATCCTTATCCGTATCTAATCCAATTTTTATTGTTGAAAGTTTTGGTTTTTCAACAATTAAAATACCTGCTCTAATGAGTCTGTCTTTCAGAGCTTCGTAAAAATAATCATTTTCTCCTATGATATTTACTTCTATGGTCATTTTACCACTTAGACTAATAATGGTTCAACAATCTCTGGTGCGGAAAAATGAATCAATGCTTCTTTGATAATAGAGATTATTAAATCTATTTCTGCAGATGTTAGTTTAAAATGAGGAGTAAAGCGGATTGCATTTTCCCCTCCATGAATTATCCCAAGTCCATGGCGACGACACCATTCTTCAACTAATTCTGGGCCAACAACTTTGAATCGTTTTGGATCGAGTTCTGCACTTAGCAATAATCCAGTTCCCTGTACTTTGGTAATACAACCAGGTAATTCTTCTGAGAGCTTATTTAATTTTTCTAAAAATTCTAAACCTCTATCGACAATATTTTTTCTTAATTTGGGAGTAATACTGTCCAAAACAGCGACAGCTGTTTCTAAAGCCCTAGGATTTGTTGTCATTGTATTTCCATATATTCCAACCGCATATAGGTTAGCAGCTCTTTGGCTTAAACCGACTACAGATAAAGGATATTGCCCTGCATTAATAGCTTTTGACCATGTTTCCATATCGGGAGCTTCGCAATCTTCAAACCCAACATAATCAACTATACTTAAGCAACCTTGTCCACGTATACCGGCCTGTATAGAGTCAACCAATAATAAAGTACCATTTTCATTACATAATCTACGCGCTTCATCATAAAATTCTCGAGTAACGCATAGTCCAGGGTTCCCTTCGCCCATAACAGGCTCAATGGCCATTAGTTCTATGAAATCTCCATTATCGTTAGCTCGCGAAAAAGCATCTCGGAGCCCAATAGTATCATTAGGATCAACAAGTATAAGATTGTCTCTATCACGAAAACTAGCAAGTTTTGAGTCATATTTGGATTTACAGGAATCTGATATCTGGGCTGGCCTGTCTGTACGTCCATGAAAACCATGAGTAAGTGCCAATAATTTTGTATTTTTTCCTTCATGAAGACCTCCTTTGGAGGTCATATTGTAAGAATTAACATCAGATATTCGAAGAGAAATTGTTACTGATTCGGAACCACTGTTTAGACATACAAATTTATCAAAAGGACAATTTCCCCTTTTATGTCCTACCTCTTTTTTTAGACTATCTGATAGTTTTTTATGACTGAAAGACGGAGTCATCACATTAGCCATGACCCAGTTTTCTTTCATAGCTGACATAATTATATCTGGGCCGTGTCCCATACCAAGCATACCGTAACCTCCATTATCATGAAGAACTGCTCCGTGGGATGTAATAATCCATGGGCCTCGTGCTGAAATGGCGACGTAGGGATTAATGGTGTCTTTAGAATAAAAATTTACATAGTCTTCTTGTAGTAATGGGATTAACTTAGATTCTTCCATATCTAGAATATCCGTACCAAAGTTCTCTATCAGGGCATCTTGGTTAATCACGGCTTCATCTATCGCTTGACATAGTAAAGGATCGAGTTTGCTAAATTTAATAACAAGATTATCATTTAAACCAATAGTATTAGGCTTACCTGATTTGTTCCTAATTTCTTGGAGTTGTACAAGAACCGATGCCATCAGACATACGTGAGAGGGCAGTGTTCATCAATCTATTCTGAAGATATTCTGTTTTAGCAAATAAAATACTTGTCAATTAATCAATAAATACTTCTCAATTAATCAATAAATAATAAATTCTGATAATCACTTAAATAATTAAAGTAAAATTGATTTTTCAATTGAAAAATTTAATTATATGTAAATTTTTATATTGAATTATCAATATGATTTATGGAATATATATAAGTGCCGTTCTTACCTTGGCTTGCTTGAGGAAGATGCCGGGGATGCACAAACGCCTTTCAGAGGAAATAAAATGAATGATGAATATAGAATACAAGAATTAATACAAAGAGAAGTTTATGTTGGTGACAAATTAGTAGGAGTTATCACTGGAGAAAGATTTCATCCAAGTGATGATTATGTTAAATCAATGAGATTGCAAGTAGTTGATAATATTGCCAATGAATATATGAGAAAGCCAGCTGAATATGCTCCACTATCAAAGGAATTGGTACATAGTATACGTTCTGATGGTGGGGTAAAATTATCAAAATCGATGAGAGAGCTTCAAAGAAGATGGAGAAATACAATAAGGATTGATGAAAAATTATATGCTCCAGACGAATTACGCGATAGAGCAGTTCTAGATAATGATGGAGCAGATATTGGAAATGTGATCGGCTTGGTAAAACTAAAGCGTACATACAAAGGATTGGTAGTAAAGCCACATTTTAGAATGAAGACTAAGTATAATCTATCAGAAAAAATAATTGTTCCAGTAGGACAATTATCCAGAACAACTGCAAGATTGGATGAAATAATACTAAAATGTTCTGCTAAAAGATTGACAACATTACCTAGTTATTTGAAATTAAATAGTAATGAAATATCTTTTGATAGTGAGTAAGTAATTAGAGTAGTGTTCAAAAACAATACTCATGTCGAACGACTACACAAGGACGTGTAGCTTAGTCTGGCTGGAGCACCCGGCTGATAACCGGGAGGTCGCAAGTTCAAATCTTGTCATGTCCACCAAAAATAAATTATTAACAATCGGCATAATCATGAACAACTTGCACTTCGAGATTATTAATATGCCAGTAGTTAGTGGCTCGAATGGACAAAATGTTGCAGAATCATTAGCAGAAATAATGAAAATGGACTACATCAGACTTGAAGACAGAAAATTTCCTGATGGAGAGGGATATGTTAGAGTCCCCAGTGAAGAAATAGATAGAATTAGGTCTGAACCTGTAATTTTAGTTTCTAATACATATCCTGATTCAAATATCTTGAAGACCATATTATTATTGAAGGCTATTGGAGATGTTAGAAAAGGTGATTTATCCAATCTAAAGGGTGAAGAACCCCAAAAGTTGCAGGATGTAGGAAAAGGAATAATCCTTGCAATTCCTTATTATGGATATTCCAGACAGGATAAAAGATTTTCAAAGGGAGAAGTTATTTCTGCAAGAGTAATTGCAAATGTTATCTCGAGTTTTTGTGATGGTATGGTAATTTTAGATCTACATGAAAAGAAAGTTATGGAGGGGTTAGATTTCCCAATTATGTTTGTTAGTTCAATGACTGAAATAGCAGAAAAATTACAAAAAGAAGTAGGTCCTGATTTTATACTAAGTCCTGATAAAGGGGCAATAGACAGAGCATCTAAAGTTGCAAAACTCATAGGGTGTGAATTTTCATACCTTGAAAAGAAAAGGATAGATGCCCATACAATCGAACATACTCCAAAAGATTTAGACGTTTCAGATAAGATAGTAGCCATAGTTGATGATATGATTAGTACCGGAGGAACAATTTGCAGAGCAAGTGATGCTTTGCGTCGACAGGGTGCTGTAGAAGTGCATGCTGCATGTACTCATGGATTATTTACTGGGGGAGCAATTTCAAAACTTGCAAATCATGTAGATGGAGTACATAGTACGAATTCGTTATCAAATCCAAGAGGGTTGGTTTCTTGTGCTCCAGCTCTTTACAGAGGCATAAAACAACTATTAGAGATAATTTAGATATATTATTTCCAATGCGTTGCGTTTATATCAGCCATGTCGTGCGCGGACTTACCTACATGAGGAGATTATCTAATGAGTGTACATATATCTTTTGAAACCCCGCAAGACATACAAGAGTCCGTCTATGAATTGGTGAAAGCCATTGGTAAAAATGAAAGGGGCCGTTTGAAAAAGGGTGCCAATGAAGTAACTAAGGCTGCGGAAAGAGGTACTGCTCTAATGATAGTGATGGCAGAAAATGTTAGTCCTGGTGAATTACTGGCACACATTCCAATGATTTGTAAGGAAAAAGAAATACCCTATATTTATGTTGCCGATCAGACATATCTTGCTGAAGCTGCTGGTATGAGTACTGGAACAAAAACAGCTGCAGTAGCAATAATGACCATGGAAAAAGATGCTAAGGATAGATTTGAAGAAATAAAAGGCCACTTTGAAACACTATCAAATTAATTAACTTAGGAGAGATGAGAAATGGCAAAAGAAGCATGGCCTGCAGAAGTTGTAGAAATTGTAGGAAGAACTGGTATGACTGGTGAAGCAACTCAAGTAAAAGTAAGAGTCAACGATTCGAATAATCCAAGGGATATTGGAAGGATTATAGCTAGAAATGTAGTTGGTCCGATAAGAGTAGGAGATGTTTTGATGCTCAGAGATACAGGACGAGAGGCTCGTCGCTTAGGAACTAGGTAGGTGTATTTATGCCAGAAAGAAGAATTTGCAGTTTCAGCCATGAAGAAATAGAACCTGGCACAGGAATGATGTTTGTCAGAAGAGATGGTTCTGTTATGTGGTTTAAGGATAGTAAAGCTCGGAAAAATTCATTAAAATTAAAACGTAATCCTCGAAGAATGAAGTGGACACAGCGCTATGAAAAGGGCGGAATTAAGTAATTTTATTCTATTAAAAATTACTGTGCTGTAATTTTATATTGTACTCTAGCTCTATCATTTTCATCTATAGGAAATTGGTCAGGAGGTGCACTGTCGCCACAATCTGTATTGTCTATTACCGTGACATAAGTTCCTGGTTCTACATTTACTTCTATATTTGTATTCGACGTATTTGGATCACTAAGTTGGGAGTAATAATTGAATGGTTCACATTCTTCGTAATCTGCATAATTTGCCTCACTCATCGTATATAAATCGATATTTGGCCCATCCAAAAGTTCTAATGTTATTCGAATGGTTTGAATACTGTCAATAGTCCAAGTTAATTTCATATGTCCATCTTCATCGATAAATATTGTATCTTCGAATAGTTCCTTTTCAGGGTTAATTGTATCTTCAACATCTGATAAACAACCTGAAGACATCAATATCAAAGTAATTAACACAGTAGACAGTATTCGCATACCACCACGAGAGACTTATGATAAATCAATAATTCGATGCTTTGGGCATAATAAGCATTAACTTGTGCTTTGCGTTGAAATAGGGGAGGTTTGTCGGGCAGAATATGGAAGGTATGCAGACAACTTACATTATGATAAAACCTGATGGTGTACAAAGGGGTTTAGTTGGAGAAATAATTACTCGTTTTGAGAATAAAGGATTAAGATTGGTGGGCTTGAGGCAGCTAATTCCTTCTTCTAAAGTTGCAGAGGAACATTATGCTATCCACAAAGATCGTCCATTCTATTCTGGATTGATTAAATTTATCACATCTGGGCCAGTAGTTGCAATGGCTTGGACAGGTGTTGAAGCAATTAAAGTAGCTAGAAATATAATTGGCCCTACTAACGGCAGAGAAGCTTCACCTGGAACAATACGTGGTGATTTAGCCATGGATATTGGACACAATATAATTCATGGTTCAGATGGAGAAGAAACTGCTAAATTTGAATTAGAATTATGGTTTCCAAATGGTCTTTCGGAATGGCGAAGGGATGCTGAATCACAAATATATGAATAAATTTCGATAAAGAGTGGGAATTATGAAGGTGATTAAGTGGATAAAACTAGACAACCAATCATCGCAATACTAGGTCATGTAGATCATGGAAAAACATCTTTATTAGATCATGTTAGATCATTAGGAAACAAGGCTAGATCATCTGTAATGGATAGAGAGGCTGGCGGAATCACACAACACATAGGTGCTACTGAAGTTCCGGCAATAATACTCAATAATTTATGTGGACCATTGTTAGGGGGAAAAACATTTGATTCTCCTGGATTATTATTCATAGATACTCCTGGTCATCAATCATTTTCTGCATTACGTTCTAGAGGAGGTGCTTTAGCCGATATAGCAATCCTGATAGTCGATATTTCAGAAGGATGTAAACCTCAGACTATAGAATCATTACGTATTTTGAAGAATTCTAAAACTCCATTTGTATTGGCGGCAAATAAAGTTGATAGGTTACATGGATGGAGTTCAGAATCTAATAGACCTATGGCATACTCACTAAAACAACAAACAAAAGATGCTATGGCAATATTCGAAGAAAAATACTGGAAAATAGTTGGACAATTGGCCGAATATGACTTTAATGTCGAAAGATATGATAGAGTTAAGGATTTTACAAAAGAAATTGCGCTCGTACCAATATCTGCTAGAGAAGGAGAGGGTATTCAAGATTTATTAGCTGTAGTAATTGGATTAGCAGAACGTTATTTATCTGAAAAATTATCAGATATTGAAGGATCTGGTGAAGGGACTGTTCTGGAAGTTAAAGAAGAAAGAGGTTTGGGGAAAACCTTGGATATCATTTTACACCGAGGTTCGATAAAAAAGGGAGATGAAATAGTATTAGTTACCAATGAAGGAGGTACATCTACACGAGTAAAGGGCATGTTTAGTCCTCGTGGCATGAGTGAAATGAGAGACGCAGGAAACAGATGGGACGACACGGATATTATTTATGCTGCAGCTGGTTTAAAAATAAGTGGAGTGAATTTAGAAGGAGTTCTAGCAGGAACTACAATTAGAGTTGTAAATAATGAAGAAGAAAAAAGAATTGCAATAAAAAACGCAAATAATGAATCTAAATTATCTATTGAATTAAGTGAGGAGGGGGTTTGTATAAAATCTGACACTGTTGGAGGATTAGAGGCTCTGGCTAAGGAATTAGAAAGTATTGGAGTTCCGATTCGTAGTGCCAGTATAGGAAAAGTTAGCAGAAAAGACGTAAGAAGTGTGGAAACATCTCAGGATCCTTTCCATAGAATAATTATGGCATTTAGTACAGATATACTCATTGATGCGAAAAATGAAATAGAGAAATCGGAAAATAAAATTAAATATATCAATTCAGATATTATTTACAGAATACTTGATGAGCATGAAGAATGGGTTGAGCTTAGGAAAAAGGAAATAGAGGAAGAAAATAGAGAAGATGTTGTATATCCGGGTAGAATACGATTACTTCCCGACCATACATTCAGAGCCTCTAAACCAGCAGTTGTCGGCGTTAGAGTACTAGGAGGGAGAATTCATGTTGGACAAAGGCTACTAAAAGATGGTAAGAGAATAGGGAGAATAAAGTCAATTAGATCAGGACAAGATAGTATGAAACAATCTGAGCAAGGTTCAGAGGTTGCGATTTCAGTTGACGGTGTGACTATTGGAAGACAAATTGAAGAAGGAGATGAATTATTAGTTGATGTTCCAGAATCACATGCAATAAAATTAATAAAAATGGATTTGACTCCTATTGAAAAGGAAATTTTAGAAGAATTAATGCTTATTCATCGTAAAGAAGATCACTTTTGGGGAAGATGAATGATGATGAAGCAGTAGTTCATTAACACCGAAGACTCAAGTAGTGAATAAAGTGGGCTTATGTTATTGGTGATGTGGCAATGACGATGGGGAATGGTAGTAATCCTAAATCTAGAGAACTAATAAATACCGTTTCACAGATATCAAATTCATTAATGAATGAAGTTTCTAAAGTCATTATTGGGAAACAAGAAAATCTTAGAAGAATCGCGGTTGGAATCCTCTCAAATGGAAATATCCTCATAGAAGATGTACCTGGAACTGCTAAGACATTAATGGCTAACACATTTGCTACAGCATTGGGATGTAAGTTCAAAAGAGTACAATTTACTCCAGATTTACTTCCTGCAGATATTATGGGGACATATATGTACGATCAGCAAGCGGGTGAATTCAAATTAAGACCTGGTCCTCTCTTTACAAATATCCTTCTGGCAGATGAAATAAACC
>MDTB01038238.1_pt1 | contig 23591 bp, 21 predicted proteins | sample 811161 | NCBI WGS metagenome assembly MDTB01 (sample SAMN05326650, study PRJNA326480) | marine metagenome | isolation source: seawater | place: Mediterranean Sea | collected 2009
ATGAAAAAATAAAAAAAATAAAGAGCCCACTAATTCAATCAGGAATATCCGCTTGTAACACAACATGATTCCTGTTTATCATTTTATTATTTTCTTTAAAAGAAAAATATTATTCAACAATAGGGCGATTGCGCAACAACGGCTGATAATTGCTATACCCCGCATGATAGGGATCAACCGAAAAATCACCAGCACCCATCCGATCAACCTGTTCGCGGAGGGCTTTTTTAAAGCCCATGGTTAGCTCCGGCTCATCCATAGATATCAATGCTTTCTTTCGTTTACCAGGGAATGCAGAAGGATCCCGCTCGGTTATAATATAGCCCGCCTTTGTACGGGCATTCACTTCGGGTGTATCAAATGTCCCGAAAAAATAGTGCTGTGCGGCAAATGCATACAAAGGCAACTGACAATCCAATGCACTCATCACCCGTTCCATGTAGACTTCCGTCTTGCTCTGCTCTCGACTTGATCCCTTATAATCCAACACATGAAGTTGATCTAATCGCCCGGCTTCATCAAACACCAGATCCACGCGATCAACCTTTCCTTTAATGGCCACACCAGCAACCGAAACCCCCAACGACTCATCAAACGAAAACTCAAACAGCGCCGGATACCGACGTTCCGCCAAACTATGCTCCACATCAAATGCAACCGCCGTCCGAATCGATTGAATCAATTTCTCCTGCTCCACCGCCCAAACAGCCGGATGCCCAAGTGCTTCCTGCTTAGCCACTGCCTCGGTAATTTGTTCACGTGCCACATCCTCTACAAATTCTAAGACCGCCTCTTTTTGCTCAGGATGAAACCGAACTAAGGGAACCGCATCTGCGGCAGGCTGATCACTCAACAGCCAACCCGCCTCATCCTGAACTGCCCAAGCCAACGTCGAGGGAACCGCCGGATCGCCTGTGGCTAAGCGCTTAAACACACGATCAAAAATAGCATGCATCAACTTTCCACGATCGAGCGGCAACGGAAAATCATCCAACTCATTCGGTGCACGCAATTTCAAAATACGATTCATTAAAAAGAGATACCGACAATGCGTTAACTCCTCCAACGCCGTCGGACTGATCGCCCGTTGCACCTTGAGCCAATCCTGAATCGAAGCAGCTATATCAGGCAGATGCCCCGCATAAATCAATTCATTCCGCTCATCCTCCGGTTGGTTCAAATAATCCGCCCGCGCTTGCTCCATTCGAATCCGTTCCGCTAAAGCTTCAAACTCAACCGGCACCGCTTCATCCGACTGACCCGCCGTCTGCGGATGATTCACCGCACACTGCAAAACTTCATCTTCCGTTCGCATCAATGCCGCCGGCATCCAAGATAAAAAAGACTCACCCGGCATCGGCAATCGCTCCACCGGTTCCACTTGCTTTTGACGCTGCGCATGCCGCATCAAAAAACTATTTTCCGGCAACCGCTTCATCCGCCATTCGTCATACGAGCTCAAGGCGAACTCCTGCTCACTCGCCCAACCTGCCAGCATCCATATCTGCCGATAAAACCGACCGCACATCTGCTCGCCCCCTTGCTCATTCAAAGCACTATACGAAAAGAATACCTGCTCACGAGCCATCCCCAGAGCCGTTAAAAACCGAACTCGCTGTTGCTCCATCCGTACAGAAGGATCGGCTAAAGCCAACATCGGCAACTCCAACTGTTGATCAATCAATTCATTCCGAAGCGCCTCGCGCTCCGCCGCAGGAATCAACGCATCCTGCCGCACCGGTTCAGGACAACGCCCTTCATTCATCCCGCAAAACCCAATCCAATCAAATGCCAGACCCACTGCGTCTTCATAATTCATCACAGCAATGCCTTGTTCACGACTCTCTTCAGGACGGATTGTTTCATTCTCCAACAAGTGAGCCAGCAAATCAATCAGCTCAGATAGTGGCAACGAAACCTCTTTCAATCCCTCCAACACACCCCGCAATGATTCCAAAGCCTTCGCATTGAAGTGATCCTCCGGCTCAAGAATCCATTGATCCAATCGCTCCAGTCCCTCTGCTCCACTCAGCCGTTGGGTTCCTTTAAACCACTCCAGATCAAAGCCAGGCAAACGCGGATGAGGATGCTCCTTCAAAATATTCTCTACCTGCTGCTCTCGCATCTCCATTCGAATTGCTGGATGCCGGATCAAATCAATCAATCCATCCCGATCTCCTTCGATCGGATAGGCCAACCAACCCATAAATGCCTTCACACAAGGCGAAGACAAAACCGGACGTCCCCGACGAAAATAATACGGCAAACCAAATCGACCAAACACATGCGGCACAACATCCTGCACCATCGACATATTCGGCACCACGATGGCAAATTGATGGGGAGGCGTCTGATGAGCCTCCATATACCAAACAATCCGACGAGCCACATCCTCAATCTCACCATACGCACCTGCTGACCGTGAAAAATCGATCGAAGAACGCTCCAAACCCGACAACATCTCCGCACTCTCCATCACCCATGCATCACCAAGCTCTTCTGTCCAACCCGCCCACGGTTCCGTCTGAATTTCAGCCATCACACGCTGACCCAACGTCTCGCTCTGAACATCGCTATGCGAAGCAGGCAATGCCGATTCAACCCGCACCTGCAACCGCTCATTCAACCGCAATATCACCTGCTCCTCAAAAGGAGAAAACCAACGCACATCTCGAAATACAATCCGCCGTACCCCCTTTAAAAATGGAGGCCAATCCGACGCATCCTTACGAAGCAGTCGAAGCACCCGCCGATGCTGCTCCACCGCATCAAGCATCCCTTCCTGCTCGCCCTGCACTCGCCAAATCTCATAGAGCAAGCCCATTTGATGCAACCGATGCTCCGATGGATACGCGCGTAACCACTCCAATATTTTTTCGGCCTGCAAAGGCAACTGAGCCAACTCATTTTCCAACTTCTCTAAAACCACCTCACAGGCAGACGCAGATAACTGAGCCAACGCTCCCCTCTCATCAAAATGACCTCGAGCCGTCTCAACCGCTTGCTTGCGTGCCAGCACGATTGACACCGAAGATCGGATCGCGGAGGGTTCCACCGCCGCTTCCCGCAAACTACGTAAGAGACCCGAAATCGAAAAATGCCCAGCCGTTCGGCAAAACCCATCCGCCAAGGCCTGCTCCGTTTGATAACGCCGCAACGCTAGATCCGTTGGGAAAACCACGATCTCACGTTGAACGCACGCTGTTTTCATGACAACGATTCAGTGAAACGCGCGATCCGCTCCATCGCCACCTGAATACGATCAAATGATGTGGCATACGAGCAACGAATAAAACCCTCGCCACACGCACCAAATGCCGTTCCCGGCACCACCGCCACATTCTCCGCCTCTAACAGATCAAGCGCGAACTGATGAGCACTAATCCCAAATTGACTCACATCCGCAAACGCATAAAAAGCACCCGACGGTTCAATACACGGAATATTCATCTCCTCAAACGAAGCCCGCATAAAATTCCGACGCCGCATATACTCCTGCTTCATGCGCTCCACATCCGACCCACACTGCTCCAACGCCTCTATCGCCGCCTCTTGCGACAAGATCGGTGCACACAACATCGTATATTGATGAATCTTCATCATCGCTTCCGTCAACTCCGGAGGCGCACAGGTAAAACCCATCCGCCAACCCGTCATCGCCCACGCTTTAGAAAACCCATGCAAATAGATCGTCCGTTCCCGCATACCCGGTACCGAGATAATACTATAATGATCATCGTCATAAGTCAGCTCATCATAAATCTCATCGCTCAACACAATTAGATCATGCTCAATTGCAAACGCAGCAACCGCCTCTACTTCTTCACGAGAAAGCGTCGCACCCGTTGGATTATTCGGATAGTTCAACAAGAGTAATTTACTCTTCGGCGTAACCGCCGCTTCCAGCTCATCACGCGTTAAACGAAATCCATTCTCCTTCTTGGTCTGAATGGCAACCGGAACTCCATACGCAAACTGAACAATGGGATTATATGAAACATAACTCGGCTCATGATAAATCACTTCATCACCCGGTTCAATCAAGGCCCGAATCGCTAAATCAAGACCCTCACTCACGCCCACCGTGATCAACACCTCATTCTCGGGAGCATACTCAATGCCGCTCTTTTTAGCCACATAGGCTGCAATCGATCGCCGCAACGACAACAAGCCCATGTTCGAGGTATAACTGGTCTGCCCACGATCTAACGCACGCGCCGCCGCATCCCGAATATGCCACGGCGTCACAAAGTCAGGCTCGCCAATACCCAGACTAATCACATCTTTACGAGTGCTAACAATATCAAAAAAATCTCGAATGCCCGACCGCGGAATCTCCCGTACCGTTCGAGCAATTCGATCATGGAGAGATTTGGAGCCGCTCATCATCCTCTCCTGACTGCATCTCAATTCCATTGAGTTTGTAGGTCTTCATCATAAAGTGAGTCGCCGTTGACGTAACCCCCGCCATGGTAGCTAGTTTTTCACTCACAAACTGAGCTGCCTCATGCATCGTACGCCCCTTAATGAACACCAATAAATCAAACGTTCCCGACATCAAGAACAGCGATTCCACTTCAGCATAGCGACTAATCCGCTGAGCCATCCGATCGAATCCACCCTCACTTTCAGGTGTCACCTTCACCTCAATAACCGTCGTAACCAATGAATGATCCAACTTCTCCTCATTCACCACCGCCTGGTAGGCCCGAATAATTCCATCCGCCTCCAGCGCCTCGAGTTGATTCATCACTTCCTCTTCCGAGATGCCTAACATCTTGGCTAAGTTTTCTGATGTTTCACGTCCATTTTTCCGTACCAGTTCCAAGAGTTCGTTCATCTGCACTCTCCTCCGTTTAATAGCTATAACTTACCGTCTATCCCGCAAACCACCAATCCAAAAAAAACGCCCCGTTAAAACGGGGCGATCCTCGTTCAACTGGCTGATTGATTAAAAATCGTACGCCACGTTGAGGCTTCCCCACACTTTTTCATCCGCTTCATAGCCGGCCGCCAAAGCGCCATTACGAAATGAGTTCCCATTCAAAACCATATAGTTCAGCGTAGCAGCCGCTGTGATGCCATCCGCAACTTCATAACTAGCCGTCACATAGAAATTATGATCACTCCAATCCCCATCAAACATACCGTTTCCATCAGCTGTCCAATAATGATCGTTATAAGACGTGCTTCCCCAACCAGCAGAATAACCAGCTGCTAAGCTCACAAATTCACTCAAATCATAGGGGAAAAACACATCAAACAATGCATAGGCGCCATTCGCCTCTTCGATATCTCCAAAAATCGTTATCGAAGGAACAAAATCGCTGAACGAAAGAAGCGTAGCACTCAAAAACACTTCCGTCGTAGAAGGATTATTATCCTGTAGGTCCGTTCCATTGTCTGGATAATTGTAATTGATCAATCCCACATCAATCGCCATCTGGTTAACATCAATCGGCAACGAATAAGCAAAAGAGAAATCAAATTCTGACATATCGCTCTGAACGCCGTCTTTATTGGAACCAATGTCATAGTTCGACCACATATTTACACTAAATCCATATTGAGCCAATGTGATCTGCGATTGAACAACTGCATCATTATTCATAATCTGTCCACGCCACACATACGAAGAAGCCAATGCCACTTCCAAGGTGGCCTGTGTCATGCCACTGCTATAAACCGCACCTTGATCAACCATCACAACATCATTCTGAGCAAATGCTGCTCCTGCAACCAAACAAACTGCTGCTATCATCGCTTTTTTCATTTTTGTACCTCCAAGCTCTTTCTCGTTGGGATGCTCCGCAAATAAAACGCATCCGTAATTAATTTAAAAGAGAAACATTACAGTTGCACTCTTAACGTGCAACACCAATTTAATGCCAAATCCAATTGTTAATCAGACTATTTTACAGCCGATCCAGGCGGTAAATCACCCCCCACGCTCACCAACTGAAACTGATCCCCTGAAGAAGCCGCCAATAACATACCCTCAGAAACCACCCCCCGCAGCTTCGCTGGTTTTAAATTGACCACCACCACTACGGTTTGATTAATCAATGCTTCAGGCACATAATGAAGCGCAATACCCGCCACGATTTGTCGTTTTTCACTTCCCAAATCCACCTGTAATTTCAACAACTTATCCGCACCCTCAATCTTCTCAGCTTCCACAATGCGGGCCGTCTTCAACTGTACCGCCATCACCTGATCGAACGTAACAAGACCCTCTTCACTCGCTTTAGGCTCCATCGCCTTCTCCTGTTTTTTCTTCTTCACCGGAACTTCTTTTTCCACCGTCTTCCACTCCACCCGCGGGAAAAGTGCATCTGGCTGCATTATCTCTACTCCAGACTCCAACTCGCCAAAACATCGTATCTTCTCAAGCTCAGGTTGCACCTCATTTACTCCCAACGCTGCTCTCAACTGCACCATTTTTTCCGGCATAATCGGATGCAACAGAGCCGCACACCGTTGCAACGCATCCGCCGCCACATACAACGTAGCCTCCACATCGGCTTGACGCCCTTCCTTGGCCGCCCCCCACGGAGCCCGCTCTTGCAAAAATACATTGATCGACCGCACCGCCGTCATAATTAACGCCACCGCACCATCCAATTTCATATCCGCAATGCAATCACCCGAATGCGCCACCGCATCCTCCACTGCCGCCAACACCTCACTAGCTGCCGCTTCGCCCTCTAACGCCGCCATCGTTGGCGCGGGTGGAATACGACTATCACAATAACGAGAAAGCATATTTAAAACCCGATTTGCCACATTACCCAAATCATTGGCCAAATCCGAATTATAGCGCTTCACGAATGCCTCCTCCGTAAAGCTCGCATCCTGACCCAACGTCATCTCAGCAATGAGAAAATAGCGGAACGCATCCACCCCATACCGATCAATCATCTCCATCGGATTCACCACATTACCCAACGACTTGCTCATCTTGGTTCGACCTGTCAGCCACCATCCATGCGCAAAAATCGACTGAGGCATCTCCAATCCCATCGCCTTCAGCATCGTCGGCCAATAGACTGTATGCGTCGTTAAAATATCTTTCCCAATCAGATGGCACGAACACGGCCACCAATCTTTAAAACGCCCCTCATCCGACCGATATCCCACCGCCGAAATATAATTGATCAACGCATCAAACCAAACATACGTCACAAAATCCCTATCGAACGGCAGCTCAATCCCCCACGCCAAACGTGATTTCGGACGCGAAATGCAGAGATCCTGCAACGGTTGATTCTTCAAAAATCCCAGCGTCTCATTCACCCGAAAAGCCGGTTGAATAAACTCCGGATGGGTTTCGATATACTCAACCAACCAATCCTGATACTGGCTCATCCGGAAAAAATAGTTCGACTCTACAATCGAATCCACCGCCCGACCACACTCCGGACACAACCCCTCGTTTAGATCTTTCTCCGTATAAAACCGCTCACACCCAACGCAATACCATCCCGCATACTCCGCCCGATAAATTTGATCGCGATCAAACAACTCCTGCAACGTCGCCTGCACCACATCCGTATGGCGTTTCTCCGTTGTCCGAATAAAATCATCATTCGTAATCTCCAGCCGCTTCCAAAGCGCCTCAAAACGAACCACCGTTTGATCACACTGCTCCTGCGGCGAAATTCCATTCGCATCCGCTGCTTGTTGCACCTTTTGACCATGTTCATCCGTCCCCGTCAAAAAATGAGTCGGCACATCCAACAACCGATGATAATTCGCCAACACATCCGCCAGAATGGTTGTATATGCATGACCAATATGCGGCTGATCATTCACATAATAGATCGGCGTCGTTACATAAAAATGGGATCTCTTCTCACTCATCACTAAAAACTCTCGTCATTCGCGCGATATGGTAAAGAGAACCCCGTAAGATACAAGCGTTGAATTCGACATCCCGACTATGCCACCATAGACATATGAAGTTTAGACCCTGTATAGATTTGCATAATGGCACCGTCAAACAAATCGTTGGCGGCTCCCTCCGTGATGGGCACGAACCCCAAACCAATTTTACTGCAATCCACTCTTCCGCATGGTTTGCAAAAACCTACGCCGCCGACCAACTCACCGGCGGACACATCATCAAACTCGGTCCCGGCAACGACGACGCCGCCCGCGAAGCCCTCACCGCCTGGCCAGGCGGCCTTCAAATCGGCGGAGGCATCACCGCCGAAAACGCAGCCGCATGGCTTCAAGCCGGCGCCGATAAAGTCATCGTAACCTCCTGGCTCTTCACCCACGGGGAGATCGACAACATAAAACTCGACCAACTCATCAGTGAAATAGGAAAAGAACACATCGTTATCGATTTGAGCTGTCGCATCAAAGACGGCAGATATCATGTCGTCACCGACCGCTGGCAAACGTTTTCTCAAACCCTCGTCAATGGCGACACCCTCCACGAAATGAGCCACTATGCCGCCGAATTTCTCATTCATGCGGTAGATGTTGAAGGCAAACAAGCCGGCATCGATCAACCCCTCATTGAACTCCTCGCTGCACACAGTCCCATTCCGTGTGTCTACGCCGGCGGCATCCGCTCCATCAACGATCTCACCACAATCCAATCCATTGGAAACGGAAAAATCGATGTCACCATCGGCTCCGCCCTCGATCTATTCGGTGGATCACTGCCCTATCGAGAGGTCGTTGCCCACTGCAACTAAAAGTCATACATCAACCCGAGATTTGCTAACACGTCATTCCGTTCACTACCCGATGCATCCGGCATATTATCATACTCATTACGCAACTCCGCAAACAGCGATACCGAATCCAACAAACCACTTTTCAACCCAAGCACCAACCAACCGTAATAATCCTCCATCGGCTCTTCCACATTCCCACTAATCTCTATCTGCGCATAACTCGATGCCCGTTCACTGAAATCCCAGCTAAAGTTAGCCGAAAAGCGATATCCCGCATACTGCGAACTCTCCTCAAGACCCCGATCATATGTCGCATTAAAACCCGCCGCGACATCCAATTTTAACACCTCATCATCAATCACATACATTCCCAAGTTCGGACCCAACTGCGCACGCAACCGAATTCCACGAATCGAATCATGCAACCCCTGAGCAATCACCGAAGCAAAATAAACCGGATCAGAAAACCGCAACCGATACTCAGAACGGGCACGAACCAACCCCTCCGTTTGTTCCCCTTCCGTCTCCCCCTGCTCGCCATAAAATCCATGCAACCAATCCGACACATCCGAATACCGCTCCCGCTTCACATTCAACGTATACAACGACTTTTCGGTATTGCCCGAACGATAATTTGCCCCCAACGCCATCTCATTTTCCCAAGCCGGCGCCCCCTCCGCATACCCCATCCACGGCAAACAAAAAACGATCAAAATCAATATTCTCATCAAAAACTCCATTAAAGAAAAAAAAAGAAACTAACGATCCCACCTCAACACCGCAACCCATAAATCTACAAACACTCCTCTAGACTCTATTCCTATTGTTTTGAACCGTGCATACCTGCTAAGGTCATGCAGAATAAGTAGGAGCAACCATGAGCACATTTGAATATACCCCCATGTATCAACACAACGGAATCGAAACCCCCTGGCGACACATCACCAGCGAAGGCATTCGCACCGAAACCTTCAACGGAAAAGAGATGCTCATCCTCGAACCCGAAACCCTCGAACAACTCGCCTACGAAGCCTTCTGCGATGTCTCCTTCTACCTCCGCCCTGGACACCTTAAACAAGTTGCCGCCATTCTCGACGACCCCGACGCCAGCGAAAACGATCACTTCGTCGCACGCGCCTTCATCGAAAACTCCATCATCTCCGCCGTCGGCGAACTCCCCACCTGCCAAGACACCGGCACCGCCCTCATCACCGGCCACAAAGGCGCCCAAGTATGGAGCGACTTCAACGAAAAGGAAGCCCTCTCCAAAGGCATACACCGCGCCTTCGAAGAACGGAATCTCCGCTATTCACAAATAGCACCCCTCACCATGTTTCAGGAAAAAAACACCGGCAACAACCTCCCCGCCCAAATCGATATTGCCGCCACATCCGGCAACGAATATCACCTCACTTTTATCGCCAAAGGCGGGGGATCAGCCAATAAATCCTTCCTCTTCCAAAAAACAAAATCCCTTCTCACCGAAGACCAACTCACCGAATTCATCCGCACCGAACTCTTCAACATCGGCACCGCCGCCTGCCCCCCCTATCACTTCGCACTCGTCATCGGAGGAACCTCCGCCGAAGCCACCATGAAAACCGTCAAACTTGCCTCCATCGGCGACCTCGACGATCTCCCCACCGAAGGCGACGCCACCGGCCGCGCTTACCGCGATCTCGAATGGGAAAAACGCGTCCTCGAAATGAGTCGAGCCTCCGGCATTGGAGCTCAATTTGGCGGCAAATATTTCTGCCACGACGTACGCGTAATTCGCCTTCCTCGCCACGCCGCCAGCTGCCCCATCGGCCTCGGTGTCTCCTGCTCCGCCGACCGCAACATCCGCGCCAAAATCACCCCCAAAGGCATCTTCCTCGAACAACTCGAATACGACCCCGCCCGCTATGCACCCACCCAACTCAATACCGATGCCGACGATGCCCCCATCATCAACCTCGACCGCCCCATGCAAGAGATTCTCAACGAACTCTCCACCTACCCCGTCTGCACCCGCCTCCGCCTCAACGGCACCCTCATCGTCGCCCGCGACATCGCCCACGCCCGCATTCAAGAGATGCTAGAAAACGGCGAACCCATACCAGACTACTTCAAAAATCACCCCATCTACTACGCGGGACCCGCCAAAACCCCCATCGGAAAACCCTCCGGCTCCTTCGGCCCCACCACCGCCCAACGCATGGATCCCTACGTCGCCCGATTCATGCAAGAACGCGGCTCCATGATCATGCTCGCCAAAGGCAACCGCTCCGCCGACGTCACCGAAGCCTGCGGCAAACACGGCGGTTTCTACCTCGGATCTGTCGGCGGGCCCGCCGCCCTCCTCGCGGAAAAAAATATTAAATCCGTTGAAATCGTCGACTTTGAAGAACTCGGCATGGAAGCCGTCCGCAAAATCGAAGTCATCGATTTCCCCGCCGTCATCATCGTCGATAACAAAGGCAACAACTTCTTCACCGACATCCTCAAACCCAAAGGCAAACGACCATGATCTACCGCACATTATTCACGCTGCTTTTGAGCGTTATAACAGCCCATGCCCTCCTCAACACCGAAACCCTTCAGCTCCAAGCCATCGGAGTCACAACCGAACAATTCCCCGATGCCGATGAAGTCCTCCTTAACGACATCACCGAAGTCACCTACCAACCCGACGGAACCTCCCAAACACAAACCGACACCGCCCTGAAAATCCTCACCGAAAAAGGAAAACGAAACAACCGCACCCTCTCCCTCAGCTTTAACATATCCTACGGCACCAACTACTTCACCCATGTCGAACGCATCACCCCCCAAGGTGAAATCATCCCGATCGACATAGCATCCAACAGCCGCCTCATGGTCAACCCATCCCAAATGAGCGCCAACATCTACAACCCCAACTCAAAAATTCTCCAACTCTCCATTCCCGGACTGCAAATCGGAGACCTCCTCCGCTATGCCACCCACGATCAAGTAACCAAAACCGTCGTCCCCAACACCTGGAGCGACTACCAAGTATTCGAAGCGGATATTCCCATTCTCAAAGCCACCTATCTCGTGAATGCCCCCGCAGAACGACCCCTTCAAAACCTGCTCCTCAAAGATGAAATCCCCGGCACCCTCACACATACCGAAACCCACACAGAAGATCGCATCCACTACACATGGACCATAGAGAACGTCCCCCAATACTTTGCCGAACCCAGCATGCCCACACCCTACACCGTCACGCAACGCCTACTCATCAGCACCATCGAAACCTGGGAAGACCTCTCCCGCTGGTACTGGAACCTCTGCCTTCCCCGCATGGAATGCACCACCCCCGCCATGGAAGCCAAAACACGCGAACTCGCCGCCGGTAAATCCACCCAAGAAATCATAGAAGCCCTCTTCACATTCGTCTCCCAAGAGATTCGCTACATGGGAATCACCACCGAAGAAGAAGCCCCCGGCTACGAACCCCATGACGTCTCCATCACCTTCGAAAACCGCTATGGAGTCTGTCGCGATAAAGCCGCCCTTCTCGCCGCCATGCTCCGCATTGCCGGCGTCGACGCATTCCCCGTCATCATCATGGCCGGCCCCAAAAAAGACGAAGAAGTCCCCCAGCCCTTTTTCAATCATGCCGTCACCGCCGCCCTCGACGACAACGGCGACTATGTACTCATGGACCCCACCGATGAAAACACCAAAGACATCTTCCCCGCCTACCTTCAAAACATGAGCTACCTCGTCGCCCGTCCCGAAGGCGAAACCCTCAAAACCTCCCCCATCATTCCAGCCGCACAAAATAGAGTCCACATCACAACCCAAGCCAATCTCGATGCAAAAGGCCAGCTATCTGCCCATACAACCATTGATTTTGAAGGCATCAACGACACCATCTATCGGACCCACTTCTCCAAACTAAAACCCGAAGAACGCCGCCAATTTTTTGAAGGGCACCTCCGAAGTGCCAGTGCCTCCGCCACCCTAGAAAGCATCACCTTTCACCCCCCCGAACTTCGCGACACCACCCAACCCCTCCGAGTGGAACTTCACTACCAAACCAGCGACCTACTCACCCGTAACAGCGACCCCCGACTCCTGAAACTACCCCACCTCGGCACCTCCATCGGCTACGCCAACTTTCTCCTCCGCGAAACCGGACTCACCAACCGCCGCTTCCCCCTCTACACCCGCATCACCGCCGGCATTCAAGAAATCTACCAACTCGATATCGATCCCGCACTCGGAACCCCCCGAATCCCCCACATCCAATCCACTCAAACCGATAACCTCCTCTGGAGTCGAGCCTATGCACACAGCAACAACACCCTCTCCATCACCAACCGCTTCGAACTACACACCGTCCAATTTTCTCCCCAAGAATACGCCCAACTCAAAACCAACCTCGAACAAATCGAATACGAAAGCCGGAAACAAATTCTTCTTCAAAATGCTCCATCCAATACCGAACAACCCACCCCCACCCCCCCCAATCCCCCTCAAAAGACCCCAGCACAACCCGACCTCCGCATCCTCGATCATCAAGAAACCTTCACGCTCACCGACACGCAAAACTGGAACCAAAAAACCTACCGGAAAACCAAAATCCTCACCTATGCCGGACAAAAAGAGCAGGCCGAAATTCAACTCTCATATAACCCCGCTTGGGAACACGTTATCATCACCAACGCCCGCGTCACCCTGCCCGATGGAACCGTAAAAACCGTCCGAGCAGAAGAAACCAATCTCATGGATGCCTCATGGAGTGCCTCCGCACCCCGCTATCCCGCCGAAAAAATTCTCGTTGTCAACCTACCCAGCGTCGAAATCGGCAGCACCATCGAATACGAAACCCACCGAACCGTCTCCGGAAAACCCTGTTTTGCACTCCATCGCTATTTCAATGGCTTCGACCCCATCGATGCAAAAAAAGTGACCCTCCACCTGCCCGCAACCTTGGTCTATCAGCAACGCAGTAGCGGCATCGAACTCTCAGAAACTCTCAACGATCAAACCCGCACCCTCACCTGGGAAGCCCAAGATCAACCCGCCGTCATCATCGAAGAAGACCTACCCGCCTGGCATACCTTCAACCCCTACATCCGCCTCACCACAACCGACTGGAAAACCTACGCAAATCAAATCCATACACACCTTCAAAAGACCACTCAAAACCAACCCAATGCAACCCAACTCGCCCATCAAATCACACACGATCTATCAACCGATCGCGCACGCATCCAAGCCCTCCGCGACTGGGTCTCAAAAAACATACGCCACGCCGGACCCTCCTTCACAGACCTTCCACTCCGCTTCCTCACCCCAGCCGATATCACCCTCGCCGACCGCTACGGCAACCACGCCGATCAAATGATTTTACTCCACACCATGCTCCATGCCATCGGCATCTCCAGCGAATGGATACTGAGCGACTCCAGCTCGCTCATACCAGAAGCGAATGAACCTTGGCAAACCCTCCCCAGTCGCAACCTTTTCGACTTCTTTCTGCTCAAAACAATGCTGAACGGGCAACCCCTCTATCTATCTGGAAACTCACACTATGCAGAACTCGGAACCACCCGCTTTGATCATCACTCCATTCTTTCCATTCCCACCGGTGAAATCGAAACGATTGAACTACCCGATCACCTTGCTGACCTCTCGCAAACTGAAATTAGATGTACGCTAAAATCTAACGGCGACATGATCTACCTATTCAAACAAATCGATCAAGGAAGTGAATACGAAGACAGCCATGCCACCTATGCCGAAATGACGCCTGAATTACGACGTCGATATCAACAAGAAATCCTCTCATCCTTTGCCCATAATGCGACAGCCCGACAAGAGCTCACCACCGATTATAATCACTATCCCGGCATCTTCAGCATCGAAGCCGAAGCACCTCAATATGCTATTTTAGATGATGAATTTCTCTATTGCGACCTACCCATCTTTTTTGATGACCTACTTGTCTTCAGATCAACCACCCGCACCCATCCACTTGATCATGACTACTGGCACGATGAACAAATCCACATCCACGTTTCACTCCCGCCCGAATATGAACTCATCGGGTTCCCCTCCACCTTCGAATGGAACGGCCCCCAGCAATGCGGGCAAATTAAAATTGATAGCCTCTACCATGAAACCACGCACACCCTCACCCTCACCGGCACAGCCGCCATGCGACCCGCCATCATCCCCGCCCACCAATTTAACCAACTCATCGAAGGTGAACGCCAACTCTCACACCCCGATCGCTACAGCCTCTTGCTCAAAAAAAGAGCTCGTAAGCCCACCCACTCTCAAGCGAATGAAACATAACCAGGAGTTTTTTTGAAAAAACAAATCATACTCATCACCCTCATTATGCCCATGTTATCCAACGCCTCCGAAAAAGCCTTCACTCCAACCCCACCCGGCAACATTGAAATCAAAACAATCCCCAAACAGCATCTCTTAATCGCTCAACAAACCGAAAACTACTTTATCGCCAACAACTCACTCTTCGGAAAATTATTTCGCTACATACGCACCCACAATATTCCCATGACCACCCCCGTAAAAGCCGAGATCAATCCCGGAAAAATGGGCTTTTATATTAACGCAGATAATCACCAAAAAGAATTTCCCTCCACCGCAGCCATCCAACCCGTCATCGAACCCGCCTACACCGTCCTCAGTATCGGTAAACGCGGGGGCTACTCCGAAAAAAACTTTCAAGAAACCCACCAAAAGCTCGTTCAACACCTCGCCACCCTCCCCGATTGGCAACCCGCCGGAGAAGCGTACGCCATCTACTGGAACGGACCCTACATTCCCAACTTTGCCAAACACTTTGAAGTACACATTCCCATTCAATCCACCCCCTAAATCTACCGACAGGGATCTTTTCATGCCACCCCAACATTCACTCCGATTCAGCCCATGGAAATCATAAACGCCATCGCCCCAGTTTTCTTGCTTATCTTGCTCGGAAAAGGGCTTGAACACCTGCGCTTCTTTCCAGAGCAATTTCTCGATCAAATGAACCGCTTTGTCTACTACCTAGCCCTCCCCGCCCTCCTCGTTTCACGCATCAGCCAAGCTCAATTTGAATTTGGCACCACGATTCGCATGGCTAGCCTCTTTTTCATTACCACCCTCATCACCCTCATCATTGCTTGGCTACTCGGTCGCGCCCAACGCCTCACACCCGCCAAAGCCGGTGCCTTCATGCAAGGCAGCTTTCGCGGCAACGGTGTATTCGTGGGTCTACCCATCATTCTATACGCCGCCGGCACGCTCCACCCCGACGCCGAACAACTCGCCTCCGTTATGATCGCCCCGATCGTCATCATCTTCAATTTACTGGCCGTCACCGTATTGCTCCAATGCGGTTCACTCGACCGCTCCCAAGGGCACCCCGCCGCTTTTCTTGCCAGACACCTCTTTAAAAATCCCATGATCGTTTCCTGCATAATCGGTCTCTTCATCAATCAAATTAGACTCCCCCTCCCCCCTCTTATTTTACGCCCAATGGATCTGCTAGGTAGCGCCGCCCTCCCGCTCATATTAATCAGCATTGGAGCCACCCTTGACCTCGCCGGCCTTCGTGCCACGGCCGCCCCCACGCTCATTGCCTCCGCGCTCAAAGTCATCGCAACCCCCCTCATCGGCATACTCCTCATCACCCCCTTTCAACTCACCCCTTCGCAAGCCATGGTCACGCTCATCTTTCTCGGCGTCCCCACCGCCGGCACCTCCTACGTCATGGCAGAAGTCCTCGGCTGCGACGCCCCCCTCGCCGGAAGAATCATCGCCCTCAGCACCCTCCTATCGTTCTTCACCCTCCCATGGTTGATTGCACTCGGCATCTAAAAATTGATACACACGAAATTGAACATTTAAATAAATCCCATGTCCTAAAAGCCAAATAGAAACTCAGCTACTAAAAAAGAAGGAGCCCCATGAATCAGAAACAAAACGTTTTACTCATCACCATCGCCATTCTCATCGCCGTTGGCGCCGGCACCGCTGCCATCAAACAAAATGAAAAACGCAAAGCGGTAGAAACCGAACTTGCCAGCCTCAAAGCCTTGATCGATACCGTACAAACCCCCTCGGAACCTACCCCCACACCAACTCCCGATACCACCGAAATGGATCAACTCAAATCCGAACTCGCTCGACTACAAGAAACACTCGAAAACACGCAAGAGAAACTGATTATATACCAGCAACAAACCCCTGAACCCACGCTCACTCAAAACCCCGAACGCGAAAGCTTCGCCGACCGCATGGCCCGCCTCAAAGAGGAAAACCCCGAAGAGTATCAACGCATGATCGACGAACGTCGAGAACGGCAGCAAAACACCCAATACAGCCTCGCCCAACGCACCGCCATATTCATGGATATGGACACCTCATATATGAGCGAAGCCGAACTTGAAAACCACAACGCCTTTGTCGATGCACTCGCCTCCATTTTCGAATACTCCCAAGAGTTCAACAATTCCGACGTCCAACCCAATCGCCGCCAAATGCGCGAAGTATGGCAACAAGTTCGCGAGGCTCAACCCATCGTGGATCAACAACGAAAAACCATCTTCATGAGTACCTTTCGGCAAGATCTCAATATGAGCGACACCGAAGCCGAAGCCCTCTACAGCAACCTCGAACACATCATGGATGTAACCACCCTCGCACCCCGACCCTAATTTACGGTTGCAATCCCACGCCCCTTTGGCACACTTCGCGCTTCATTTTAAACACGAGGTACTCATGTCTACAACATACAAAATAACCCTACTCCCCGGCGACGGAATTGGCCCCGAAGTCATCAACGAAGCGGTAAACGTACTCGACGCCGTCGCCACCGCATCCGGATTTAATCTTTCCTACAACGAACAACACGCCGGAGGGGCCGCAATTGATGCACACAACGACCCCATGCCCGACTCCGTTGTCGAAGCCTGTAAAGCCTCCCACGCCGTCCTACTCGGCGCCGTCGGCGGCCCCAAATGGGATGCCCTCACAGGCGCCATGCGCCCCGAAAGCGGCCTCCTCAAAATTCGTAAAGAACTCGGTGCTTTCGCCAATCTTCGCCCCGTAACCGTTCCCGAATCACTCGCCGAAAATTCCCCCCTACGCCCAGAAGCCGTCAGCGGACTCGATCTCTTTACCGTCCGCGAACTCACCGGCGGCATCTACTTTGGCCAACCCGTAGGCGAAGAAGGCGAAGGAACCGAAAAACGAGCCTGGAACACCATGGTCTACTCCGTCGGCGAAATCGAACGCGTCGCACGCGTCGCCTTCGATTGGGCACGCAAACGCCGCAACAAAGTAACCAGCGTCGATAAAGCCAATGTCCTCCACGTTTCCCGACTCTGGCGAGACACCGTCAAAGCTCTCCACGAAAACGAATACAGCGATGTAGAGCTCGATCATATGTATATCGACAACGCCGCCATGCAAATGGTCATCAACCCCCGTCAGTTTGATGTCATCCTCACCGGAAATATATTCGGCGACATTCTCTCCGATGCCTCCGCCACCCTCGGCGGCTCCCTCGGACTTCTTCCCTCCGCCTCCGTCGGCGGTCCCCTTGGCATCTTCGAACCCGTCCACGGATCCGCCCCCGACATTGCCGGACAAGGCAAAGCCAATCCACTCGCCATGATCCTCTCCGTCGCCATGATGCTCGACACGCTCGATCAAAGCGTAGCCGCCAATGCCATCCGTAAAGGCGTGGAAAACGTATTAGACCAAGGCTATCGCTCCGGCGATCTCTGGCGCGAAGGAAACACCCTAGCGAGCACCTCAGAGCTCGGGCAACTCGTCAAAGAAGCCGCACAGGCTGCGCTTTAATCGCGCGCCCAATCAGCACGCAATTCCGTTGAACTAATATCCTGGCGGAATCGCGTCTCGCTAATCGGAATAAAAAGAGAGCGATACCGAGATTCAATCGGCAAACGATCTAAACAATGATACACGCCTTGGTGCAATCGACCCGCCACAACAAACCGACTCTCCAATGCTAGAAAGCGCTCCAACATCGCAGGCACATCCGCATAATAACGCGGATCTAACAACCGCCTCGCCGTATCATACCCCATCGCAAACCACGCCTCCGGAAAAAGTTCCGCCTTCTCCAAAAAAGTCGGCGCACGCGTCAAAACCACCGGCATCTTCTCCGGCATCCCTGCCAACCGATCAACCAACGCCCCCACATCCAACGCAGGTTTATCTGGATTCTCAATCGAAAGCTCCAAACAACCCGAACGTCCGCTCACCTCTATCGCCGCATCCAACAACCCCTGATGTCCCACATGAAAGGGATTAAACGAACCCGGAAAAAACAATCCCTGCGCCGGCACCACAGACCCCCGCAAATACAGATGCGCATCGCCCCCATTCATAAACGGATATAACTTCTCATCCATCAGGCAACTCCAAACACGCATACACATAGGCCAGCAACTCAAGACCTAAATACTGCTCTTGCTCCTCCCGACTCACCGCCGGCAAAGAAACGAATCGATAATACCGCGCACCGCCCAAGACCACCGAAAAATGCGCCCGATCAGAACCCCGACGCTCTCGTCCCGTTTGCAACGCCGCCGTACACGCAATCCCCACACAGCGGCCCTCATCCTCCGCCCAACGTAACGCTCGCTTAAACGCAACACGCGCCATTTCACCCGCCACCTCAGAACTACACAGCGAGACCGGCTCTGCATCCACATACGCCCGCAACGCATCCGCATGATACGGCACCGACGCCTCCAACACAAAACACGAAGCACCCGGCACCCTCAGCAAAGAGGCCACAGCAGAACTGCCCCCTCCACTCACCGCAATCACCGCCTGAAAGCCGCTTGCAATCAGTCCCGATACAATCAAATCACTCATTCACCATATCGATCGACTCAATCACAATCGCTTCCCGAGGCACATTCTGATGCGGTCCCGCATTTCCCGTCGCCACCCCCTTCATCTGGGTAACCACATCCATGCCCTCGACCACCTTCCCAAAAACACAATAGCCCCAACCATCCTGTCCTGGATAATTCAGAAATGTATTATCATTCACATTAATAAAAAACTGCGCACTCGCACTATGCGGATCCATTGTCCGTGCCATCGCCACCGTACCCACCGTATTCTTCAACCCATTCGCCGCTTCATTCTCCACCATATCAGAAGCCGGTTTCTGCTGCATATCCGCCGTGAACCCACCCCCCTGAATCATAAATCCATCGATGACCCGATGAAAAATAGTATCGCGGTAATGTCCCTTCTTCACATACCCCAAAAAATTCGCAACCGTCTTCGGCGTCTCCTCCTCATACAACTCAATTTGAATATCCCCCATAGATGTCTTCATCATCACCCTCATCTGCTTCTCCTTTTCATTTATGTCTAACGCAACAGGTTCCCCACTCATTGCGCCACAAATTCCCCATCCAGCCAAAATCAAAAAACACGTTACTCGTTTGATCATCTTTTTTACTTTCAATAATATTAAAGAATATAATAAACTCAACTACAGCGCATATGAATTGGAAGAAAACAGTAAAACGCAAACTACGTCAACCGTTTGAAACATTCGGTTTCACTCTATTACTCCTCAGCATACCCCTCTTTCCCCGCTGGCTAATCCGACTCCACGCCCAATGTCTCGCCCGCATCACGATCCACTTTTTTCCCTCCCACCGAAAAACAGCCCACCATAATCTCGACGCCGTATACAAAGAGTCTCGAACCCCCAAAGAAAAAAAAGCCATTCTCACCCAATCCACCGCTTCGTTTATACTCACCTTTTTAGATCTAATTTGGTTCGCCTTCCGAACCCCTCAGCGCATCAAAAAATATATCGATACCAGCGCCTTAGACGCAGAACTTGAATCTTCCTTACTATCCACCATCTTTATCACCGCCCACCTAGGCAACTGGGAACTGCTCGGACAACTCGGCTCAAGCTATCCATTTTCACTCACCAGCGTCGCCGCACCCATTAAAAATCAAGCAATCAATCGCCTGCTAAATCAACGCAGAGAAAAAAATGGGCAACAAATAATTTCAACCCACGGTGCCATAAAAAAAATGCTCTCCGCCCTACACAAAGGAGCAAACATCGGCCTTCTTATCGACCAACCGATCTCCCCCAAAAAAGGCGGCATTCCCATCCACTTTATACATTCAACCACCTATATCGCCCCCACCGCAGCACTCCTCGCCTATCGCACACAATCCCCCCTCCGCTTCATCTACTGCCTCCCCCAAAAAAAAGGCCACTATCAAATTTCCCTATCCGACCCCCTCCTCCCTCCCCCCCATCAATCGAATTCACAGAACCATATTATCCACACCCTCGCCCAAACTATTGCCGACCAATTATCCAAAACCATTCTTAAATATCCACACACCTGGATCTGGTCCTACCCCTATTGGAAAAAATACACCCCATAAGACCCCGATAAACCATCCACTAAAAAACTTGGTCTTTTCCCACCCGACCTCTATCTTTACGTAACGTTCGGAGTTGGCATATGTCGGATATCACCCGCATCAAAGAGCGCATCAATTTTTGCATACAAGGAGAACTCTGGGAGCAACTACCCAGATTCCTTAATGAATTGCACCCCGCCGACATTGCCGAAATCATCAATCACGCCTCCATCGGCGATCAAAACACCCTCTTCGACCTCATCGACCAAGACATCAAACCCGATGTCCTTGCCGAACTCGACCATCAAGCCGAAGCCGATGTTCTAGAAGAACTCACCGACGAAGAGATTTCCGACCTCGTCGAAGAAATGGCACCCGACGACGCCGCCGACCTCCTCGGCGACCTCGAAGATGATCAACGCGAAGAAATTCTTGAACTCATGCAAGACGAAGAGTCCGAAGAAGTACGCGAACTCCTCAAATACGACGAAGAAACCGCCGGAGGCATCATGACCAGCGACTTCGTCGCAGTCAGCGCCGATATGACCGCCGCCCAAGCCATCGCACACATCGGTTCCCTCGAGCTCGAAGAACCCGTCTACTTCGCCTATGTCGTATCCACCACCGGTCACCTCCAAGGCTACATTCAGCTCTGGGAGCTCCTCAAAACCACCCACCTTCAACAACCCCTCTCCACCCTCGCCGTCAAAGACACCATCTCCGTGCAAACCGATACCGACCAAGAAGAAGTCGCCCGCACCGCCTCCAAATACGACCTCAGCTCCCTCCCCGTTCTCGACCTCAACGGCATCCTCGTCGGGCGAATCACCGTCGACGACATCATCGACGTCATCGAAGAAGAAGCCTCCGAAGACATCTTCAAACTCGCCGGTTCAAGCGACTCCGAACTCGAATACAGCTCCCCCCTTCACGCCTGTAAAGCCCGCCTACCCTGGCTCATGATCACCCTCTTCGCCGGCTTCGTCAGCAGCCTAATTCTCAAACAATTCATCGACCACCATATCATCGCCCTCAGCTTCTTCGTCCCCATCATCATGGCCATGGGCGGCAACACCGGCATCCAATCCTCCACACTCATTATTCGCGGACTCGCCGTCGGCTCCATCGACGAACGCGGATTAAGCAAACTCCTTCTCCGCGAACTCGCCGCCGGCGCCCTCATGGGCATCATGTGCGGAACAATCATCGGCATCTGGTCCGTCTTCATGGTCGGCGCTAACAGCGAAATTCCCGCCATCTATCTCGCCTTCACCGTCGGCACCTCGCTCTTCGCCGCCATGACATTTGCCGCCGTCTTCGGCGCCTTTGCCCCCCTCGTGCTCAACCGACTCAAAGCCGACCCAGCCGTCGCCTCCGGACCCTTTGTCACCGCCTCGAACGATATTCTAGCCCTACTCATCTACTACGGAGTTACCGTCGGGCTCATCCTCCTACGAACCCAACTACTCGGTGCCTAACATGATCGAACGCACCACCGCCATTCCCCTCGCCATCTACCCCTACTCCACTCGCTCACACATCGTCCATTGGCTCACCCGCCATCACGGTCTCATCTCCACACTCCTCAAAGCCGCCCAACACCCCCGCAGCCCCTTTCTCGGCGAATATCAACTCTTTGGCACCACCGAACTGCTCTACTACAACCGCCACAAAGAAGGTCTCTACACCGCCAAAGAATGCGCCCTACTCCACCCCCGAAAACCCTACCGCCAAAACTGGCGCGCCATGCAAACCGCCTCCTATCTCACCGCCCTCTTCCGAAAAATCCTACCCCAAAATGCACCCGCCCCCCACCTCTTCCACCACCTCGAACTCCTCCTCGATTACACCCTCCACTTTCACACCCACCCCCTCTACCTCCCCTGGTGCGAACTCTCCATCAGCCAACACGAAGGCAACACCCCCCAACTCAACCAATGCGGCAATTGCCAAAACAACCACGTCGAATTCTTTGCCCCCGCACAAGGCACCGCCCTCTGCCGCACCTGTGCCCACCGATCATCCACCCCCACCCAACCCCTATCCCCCCACCTCCAATCCCTCGCCCAAACCCTCCTCCAAACCGAAATCCCCCACACCCTCCCAACCGAAGCCACCCACACCCCCCACCTCCCCGCCCTCAATCACCTCACCGGCACCTTTATCAGCGCCACCTATCAACTGCCCCCCCGCCACCGAAACGCCATCGCCGCATGAAAACTCCCACCCCCAAAATCACCATCGCTATTCCCCTCTACAACGCACAAGAACACATCGCTCAAACCCTTCAATCCGTCCTCAATCAAACCTTCACCGATTTTGAATGCATCATCCTCAACGACCAATCCACCGACCACTCCCTCTCTATCATCAAGCAACTCAATGACCCACGCCTCCACATCATCACGCACCCCCAACGCCTCGGCTTCTTCGGCAACTGGAACGCCTGCCTTAACCACCTCCGTGGCACCTACGGAA
>MDTB01165331.1_pt1 | contig 23590 bp, 29 predicted proteins | sample 811161 | NCBI WGS metagenome assembly MDTB01 (sample SAMN05326650, study PRJNA326480) | marine metagenome | isolation source: seawater | place: Mediterranean Sea | collected 2009
AAAAACTTTTGTGATAATCACGATTGTGATTTAATTTTATTAGAAGAGTTAATAACTCCTGTTGAATCTATGCCTGTGGTATGGCAGAGATATTTTGTATTACAACTGCTCGAAAATGATAATATAAAGTATGACCAAGTTTTAATTAGTGATGCTGATACTATCGTTCATCCTGATTGTCCTAATTTATTTAATGAGACAGGTGGTAAATATTCAGCTGTTATGAATGACGGTGACTACGAATGGGTAAATAAAAGTATAAGTCAGTATGGTCCTAAGTTTTTCAATAAAGACAAATTTAATACATATCGTTATGTAAACGGAGGATTACAGATTTTTAATGAATCACATAAAAATTATTTAAACGGATTAATTGATTGGTACAAATCTAATTCAAATGAATTACTACAGGTGTTTGGTAAATGGAACTCGTGTGACCAGACTTGTATAAATTTTTACAGAGAAAGTCAAGAATTAGAAATGACTTTACTTCCTGTTTGTTATAATCTACAAGATTTATCACGTAAAAATTTATTATATTTTCATCCTCAACATTGGTGGAGTGATGATTTACATTTTTTAAAAAACGGTTGGATATATCATTTTAATGCTATACCACAAAATCAGATGGGTAGGGATGCTAATTATTGGATAAAAAGAACATACGAGGAGTTATATGGGGATTAAATGTGAGGGTGAATTACATTTAGGTAAAAGTGTCAAGATAGGAAAAAACGTTGATATCAATTGTAAAGAGAAATTTTATTTAGGTGATAATTCTATTATAGGTGATAATGTAAAAATAAACTGTACATCATTTGTGGCTAATGATTATTTTTATATGATGGATGGCTGTGAAGTAGGAAGAGGGGGTTCAAACGGACCTAAATCAAAAGTAACAATAGGAAAAAACGTAGGTATATTTGAAAGAACAATAATAAATCCTTCAGATGAAGTGACGATAGGTGACAACACAGGTATAGGAGGAGAGGTTATGATTTGGACACACGGAGCTTGGTTAGACATAACACAAGGATTTCCAGCTGATTTCGGTCCTGTTCATATCGGGAGAAATGTTTGGTTACCAGCAAGAAGTATTGTTTTACCTAATGTGTGTATTGGAGATAATGTAGTAATTGGTATTAATTCTATTATTAATAGAGATTTACCCGACGGTTGTTTTGCTGCTGGCTCTCCTTGTAAAGTTATAAAAGAAAACGTTTATCCTAAAAAGATACCAATTGAAATAATTGATTCACAAGTAAAAAAAATAATCGAAGATTGGACAGAACTAATTAAATTTAAAACAGATAAATATGATTTTGAAGTTTATAATGAAGGTCAATTTATTTTTTTAAATACCGATGGAAAGAAAACTACTTATAATGTAGAAGACAAAATTATGGAAGGTAATTTCAATCCTTTATCTGAGGACTTGAGAGATTATCTACGTAGAAGAGGTATTAAAATTTATACAGGAAGGTTATTTGAATCAATATGAAGTTTTTAAATAAAAATAAAGTTGTTTGTGTAGGAGCTCATCCGGATGACGTAGAATATGGAATGGCAGGAACATTCGAAAAATGTTTTCTAACAGAGTTTTTTGTGATAGTATTGAGTAACGGAGGTGATTTTGATACAACCACTGGTAATAAGAGAAATTCTGAAAATGAAAACATATGGGCTAAGTTTGATAATGTATCAGGTTTGTTAGATGTTGGTTTCGTAAAAAACAAAGACCAAGATTTTATGGTTAACTTTGTTGAAAATAATCTGAATGGAGCTGATACAATTGTGACAACGCCTAATCTAGATAGTCATTTTGAACATCAATTAATAAATAACATAGGTCCAGCTGTATGTAGAAGAAGTCCTATTACATTAGTAGAGTATAGAACACCCAGTACGTTAAATCATTGGATTCCTAATTACTTTGTTGGGTTATCGGAAAAACAGTATAATAAAAAGAAAGAAGTTCTAAAATTATTCACAACACAACAGAAGGCTGCTTATTTCAATGATGAGACGATTAATAGTTTTCATCATAATTTTCAATGTCACAAAAAAGGAATGAGTATAGTTGAATCATACAGAATAGTAGAAAGTTTCCAAATATGACAATAGGATTCTTTTCAGAAGCAGGTTACGAAGGAACGGTTTCAAGAAAACATCCTAATATGAGAACGGATGTAGCTTGGGTTTGTGCTTTAGATGCCTATCATTGTCCTATTTCCAAGATTAATACATTAGAAGACGACTCTTTTGATGTCGGTGTAATGATTCTACCTAAGAATAGAAAACCTTTATTAGAATATCCTTTACTCGAACAATATAAGAGAGTTTGTGAGAAAGTTACTGTAATGCAAGAAAGTTATTACAATTACTGGCAAGATAGTGAGATAGCTGAACAAATATGGTACTTTAATTTTTTAGTAGAGATGGATTTAATTTTTTGTCATAACGACGTAGATTTAAAATATTATAAGGGATTGACTGACGTTAGAACAGAATTGTTACCTACGGTTATGATTACAGATAACGTTTTACCTCGAACAGAATGGGGTAATGGTGTTATAATTGGAGGTAATTGGGTTAAAGATTATGGTGGATTTGATTCGTATCAAGTAGCTTTAGAAATTACAGATGATGTGACCTCTATCACAACAGGTAGAACTAAAGAACAAGAAAAAGGTTTATTCAAACATTTACCTTGGATGTATTGGGGTGAATGGATAAATGTGTTGAGTCAATATCACGTAGGAGTTCAACTAGGGACAGCCGCCGCAGGAACATTTAATTTGAATTGTAGTTTTCACGGAATACCTTGTATAGCTTATTCTAATTCTAATACACAACGAATATTACATCCTAAGACAACTGTAGAATTAGGAGATTTAGTCGAAGCTAAAAAGATAGCGAACAAACTAAAAGATAAAGATTTTTATGATGAGTGTATGATAGATACACAAAGTAATTTTGAAAAATATTATTCTGAAAAAAATTTTGTAGAACATTTTAATCAAGTTGTTAAAAGTTTATGAAAACGTTTTTTAGAATAATTAATGACAAGTTACATGGTATACAAGTTGATAACATAGGATTTAGTATTGATGAACCTCAATATTTACCTGACGAATATCTAGATAAGGGAAAGTTTTTAGTTATGAGAACGTGTCACGGTTTAGGTGATTGGGTTTTATTATCAGCTATTCCTAGATTATTAAAAACAAAATATCCTGATTGTAAAGTTTATATTCCAAGTCAAAAATTACTTAAAAAAATATTTGGTACTATGTTGAACAATTGGGGTTACGGGACATTCGATGCTAGTCAAGTTCCCGAAATTGTGTTTTCAAATAATCCTCACGTTGATGATTTTGTTGATGAGTATAATGATGAAGTGTTTCACGACCATTATAAAATCTATGATGAAAATAATGATAAAATATCATTAGTAAAACAAATGTTAACATTTTATCAATTTGAAAATATTGATGAAAATGAAACTCAACCTGATTTTTATGAATCAGATGAAGAAAAGAAATTTATTGATAGGTTTTTAATTAAGTATAATTTGAATAAATTTAATTATATTTCAGTTAGTTCAACTTTTGAAAAAACAGCTAATACATCAGTTTTAACTGATAAAGTTAAGGAATATAATACAGGTACTTGGTTATATTATGGAGAAGTTCCTATACAAGATTCAGTATTTAATTTTTTAGATAATGTTTTAGAGATAAAAGATTTAGAATTATCAATCAGACAACAACAATCTTTGAAAATACGTAGTGATGTCAATTTTGGTAATGAGACTGGTATGAATTTATGGACACCTTCATATTCTAAAACTTATGTTTTAGGAAACACTCATTATGGTCCTCTTCACGGTGGTAACAATGAGGGTAAAGTAAGAAAGAGACCTTTTAAAAGTGGTAACTTTGTTAATGGAGTGAATTATTTATGAATATATTAGTATCTTGTGCTGGAGGGCCTGCCGCTGTAGGAGCTATCAAATCAATACGTGACTTAGGACAGAAACACGTAATAACAGCTATAGATTGTGATGCTCTATCTGTAGGATTTTATTTAGCCGATAGAAGTTACAGAGTTCCTTTCTCAGTCGAGGATAAATTTTGGCCTGAGGTTTTAAAAATAATTCGAAAAGAAAAAATAGATTTAATATTACCTACAGGTGATGCTGACATAGTTCACTTTTCTAAAAATAAAAAGATGTTAGAAAAATTAGGTGTTACAGTATTTATGTCAGATTTCAAGTCAATAAATTATTGTCAAGATAAATTAAAATTCTACATCAAAGGTAAAAAATCTGACATTAATCAATATTTTCCTAAGACATCTACAAATCATACTGATATTGATTTTCCTATTTTATGTAAACCAAGAAAGGGTTCAGGTAGTAGGGGAATAAAACTATGGGAGTCAATTGAGGATGTAGAAGATTTATCATTGATTCAAAATTTACATATAAGTGATGATTATTTATTTCAAGAACATTTACCCGGGACAGAGTATACTATAGATGTCTTATGTGATTTAAATAGTAATCCTTTATCTATTATTCCTAGAGAAAGATTACAAATAAAAGCCGGTATCTCATCAAAGGGTAAAATTATAAAGAATGAAATTATAGAGAAAGCTTGTAAGAAAATATGTAAACTATTTGAAGTTAAAGGTCCAGTATGTATTCAAATGAAAGATGATGTAAATGGTATCCCTAAGTTTGTAGAAATGAATCCTAGACTAGGAGGAGGTACATACTTCACAACATTATCAGGTGTTAACTTTATAGAAATAATATTACAAATAATGAAAGGTGAAAAACCAAAGGTGAACAATCATAAATTAATCACAGTATTAAGATTTTATAACGAGGTCGTGATATGAAAAATAAAAGAATAATGATTATCGGAGGGACAGGAGCTTTAGGTAAATCGTTAACTAAAAGATGGATATTTGATAATGACATTTTGATTTTTTCACGTAATGAACATAAACAAGAAGATATGAAAAGAGAATATTCTGCAGGACTAGGAAGTACTCAGGTATCTTTAAGTAAATGTTTGTATAGAATTGGTGACGTAAAAGATAAAGAATCAATTCTAAGATGTATGTATGAATTTAAACCCGATGTTATTGTTAATACAGCGGCTCTCAAAACTGTGTGGGTAGCTCAAGATAATCCTTACGAGACAATCTTGACAAATATTGTAGGACATCAATATCTAATCGATTGCGTTAGGGAATGCCGTCATCAAATTGAAGCTTTGATGTTCATATCAACTGACAAAGCTTGTAATCCTGTAAATGTTTATGGAATGAGTAAAGGTATAGCTGAACAGATGTATGTCAACTTTGCTAAAGAACAAACTAAAATAAAAGTAGCTTTATGTCGATATGGAAATGTTTTGGATTCGACAGGTTCTTTAATACCAGTGTTTAAGGACATACTTTCAAGAACTGATGTTTTACCTATCACTCACTTTGATATGACAAGATTTTTAATCACATTAGATGAAGCTATTGATTTAATCGAGTGGTCATATCATTCAAAGGACTCCCATGGTAAAATAATTGTTCCTAAATTAAAATCGATGAAAATTATAGATTTTGCTAAATCAATAGCCACTTCAGTAGGTCAACCAGATGTCGCGTTTGAAAAGATAGATGTTAGAGATGGAGAAAAACTACACGAGGAAATGATTAGTAGTATCGAGATGCAAAGAACTGAACAGACAAGTGATGAAAGATATTTATCAATAGGTTGGAAAAGACATACTGAGGATTACAATCAAGAACCTTTGAGTTCAGAGTTTCACGTAATGAATAAGGATGAAGCTTTCAGGTTCTTAACAGAAGAGAAAGGTGTATTATGAAAAAAATAGGAATAACAGGTCATAATGGGTTCATAGGATATCATCTTTATACCTACATTAAATACTTTGAAAAGGAATATGAACCACTCAAACTTAGTACGAACTTACAATCAAGTAAATTAGCGGAAGATTTCGGTAATGATTGTGACATCATCATACATTTAGGTGAAAAGAATAAAAATAACAAAGGTCTATCCGATGAAGTTATTTATCAGAATAATCGAAACTCAACAAAAACTTTAATAGATAATCTTGAAAAAAGAGGAAAGAAAAATATGAAATTGTTTTATGCTTCCTCGACACACGAAGACGATGACTCTCTATATGGTCAGTACAGGAGAGAAAATAAAAAAGATTTTCAAGACTGGGCTGAAAGGAATGAATCTACTTTTAATTGGTTCAGGATACCTAATGTGTTTGGTCCTTTTTGTAGACCTAATTATAATTCTTTTATAGCCACATTTTGTCATAAAATTATAAATGGTGAAGAAGTTGAATTAACAGAAAACGGAACAGATATACCTATTATCTATGTAGATAATTTATGTGACCAGATAATGTCATTCGTTGAAGAAACACCTTCACAAAAAGGTCTTACAATTATACCTGACGTTAGTGTAACTGTTACTGATATTTATCAAAGACTTAGAATGTATAAATCAGTTTATATTGACCAACAAATTATACCTATGTTGGCTAATATCAATGATTCTAATTTATTTAATACGTTTCGTTCATATATTTCAGATAAAGATAGAGTTGTTACTACTAAAATGTTTATTGACGAGAGAGGTTCTATAGGAGAAACAATTAAAACATTACATCAAGGACAATCTTTTTTCTCAACAACTAAACCTGGTCAGGTTAGAGGTAATCATTTTCATATCAGAAAATTAGAAAGGTTTTGTGTCCTCAAAGGTAAAGCAAAAATTGATTTAAGAAAATTAAATACAAGTGAGGTTATATCTTATGAACTTGATGGTGAGAAAACTCAGTATATTGATATGCCTTTATATTACGCTCACAATATAACTTCAGCTGACGATAATGAAATAGTTGTGTTATTTTGGACAAATGAGTTGTTAAATGAAAGTGATACAGATACTTATTACGAGTTGGTTTAATAAAAAAATATGTATTACATTACAGAAGATTATATTTATAATAAATAATAGAAAGAGGTTGTATGAAAATTTTAGGGTTTCAATCAGGTCACGATGTAGCTTATTGTGTTTTAGAGAACGGAGTACCTATAATTCACGAAGAATTAGAAAGATTTATTAGGGAAAAGGAACCTAGACACGACGGATTAAAAATGGCTTTCGAAAGATTACCTGAGGAGTTTTTTGATAATTTGAAAATATTTAGTTATGGAAATTTAAATACAAGACACCAATCTGAACCTGTCAATCATAAAGACATAGACGAAAAAATGCATCAAGTTATACAGAAGAATGATGGTAAATTATATGCTATAAGTCATCATCAATCACATGCTGCTAATGCTTTCTTTTCGAGTAATTTCGATGAGTCTTTAATAATTACGATTGATGGAAGTGGTACTGATAAAGTTGATTGGAAGGATGTAGAAAAAGACACGACTGAATTAGGAAGAGATGGTTACTTCTCAACATCATTTACTTTTTGGAAAGGAAAAGGACTTGATATAGAACCTATCGAAAGAATTCCTATGACATCTCTCACAATAGGCTCACCTTGGAGAATATATACAAGAGAGATTTTTGGTCTATCATCAGGACATCCTCATGGATTAGCTGCCGGTACTGTTATGGCTATGGCGGCTCCCGGAGACCCTGAAAAGTATTGGAAAGATTTTTATAATGCTTTTTTAGCCGGAGGAGGAGGACCTTCAGCTTATACTCAACAAAATATTGATAAATATAAACCTATCGCCGAACGAAGTGAACAAGATTCTTTTGATGTAGCGGCAGGTTTACAAAGAGCTACTGAAGAAGTTTGTAGGAAAATAATGACACCTTACATTGAGAAATATAATCCAAAACATATTTGTATGGCAGGGGGTGTCGTGTTGAACTCTGTAATGATAGGTAAGATGTATGATTGGTATCCTAATGTTGAACAAATTTATATTTGTCCTGTCCCTTATGACGGAGGATTAGCTATAGGAGCTGCTCAGTATGTTTATCATCAAATTTTAAGAGAACCTAGAGTTGAATGGAAAGATAATTGTCCCGCTTATTTAGGAACTCCTTACTCAAGAGAGGAAGTAAATGAAGCTATAAAATTTAACGAAGATAAGATTACATTCAGTAATACAACCGATGATGATGTAATTGATTTATTACTTAATGAAAAAATTATCTCTATTTTTGGAGAGGGTTCTGAATCAGGTCGTAGAGCTCTTGGTAATCGTAGTATTATATGTGACCCTCGAAGTCAAAAAATGAAGGATATGATTAATGAGAAAGTAAAACATAGACAATGGTTTAGACCTTTTGCTCCTTCAATTTTAAGAGAACACGTCAAAGATTGGTTCACTAAAGATGTTGATAGTCCTTATATGACAACAGTATTAGATTGGAAAGAAGAAGTAAAAGATAAAGTTCCTGCTGTTGTTCATTTAAACGGTACAGCTAGATTACAGACTGTCACAGAAAATGATAATAAATGGTATTATAATTTTATTAAAAAGTTCTATGATAAAACAGGTGTTCCTGTATTATTAAACACGAGTTTTAATGACAGAGAACCTATAGTTGAAACTCCAGAACATGCTATCAATTGTTTTATGGGAACAAATATAGACTATTTATATTTTAGGGACTACGGTATACTTGTATGTAAAAAAGAGGATTAAATTTGATATTAATTTTAACTATGGCTGGCAAATATGAGAGATTTAGAAATTTCAGTTATGAGATTCCTAAATATCTTTTACCTTTATCAAATCGGAATATTCTTTATTATGTTTTAAAAACTTTTAATATAACAAAAAATTTCGATAAAGTTTTATTAGTAGCTAATGAACGTGATATTAGGTTTCTTTCACAAATACAAAGTATTTTATTTGAATTTGATTCTAAAGGTGAATTGATATTCATACCTGATACTCCCGGTCAATCAATTACAGCACTAAAAGGTTTAGAACACTTATATAAACAAAATATAAATGAATCGGTCGTTATACATAATATTGACACTATATTAATGAATAGAGATTTTAGTTTATTTAAAGATAAACTGAAAAAATATGATTGTGTGGTTGATACTTTTTATTCAAACAATAAATCATATAGTTATATTTTAAGTGAAGGAGAAAATGTCGTTGATATAATTGAAAAACGTAAAATATCAGACGAAGCTTCCTCAGGATGTTATGGTTTTTCCAACATAACAAACTCAATCAAGTATTTAAATAAATCAGAAAATTATTACATAAGTGATGGTATTAAATTTATGATTGAGGATAATAAAAAAGTAACTTTTATCAAAAGTGATAAAGAAGATGAGACTATTGTTTTAGGGACACCTGAAGAATATATAAATTCTATGGCTTATTTTGATTTAATAAACAGAGCTAATAATGAAAATACTTGAGAGACGATTACTTAAAGGAGGTTCATTAGCAGGAACTTATGTTATAACAACACCCTCAGGACAATACGTAAGAAAAGAAATAAGTTTGGTTGAAAACAGAGAATATGGTTATCAAAGATGGTACTCCCAATTAAAAAGATTACAAAGATACAATACTTTGTTTCCTGATTTATTTGTTAAGGTTGAAGGTTATGGTTTAGACGATGATTTAGCTTACTTCGATTTAAAATATTATGAAAATGCTGTGAATTGTTACGAATATCTAAAAAATTGTAAAGATGATGACAAGATAATTAAACTTAAAAAATTAATTATAAATGGTATGGAAACTATTCATAATTTGAAGGTTAATTCAGATGTAAATGCTCTTAAATTATACTACAAAGAGGAAGTCGAGAAAAAACTAATCGATAGTTGTTACGATTTAGAATTTAACGAATTTTATAATTATGATACAATAATGTTTAATGGAAAACGAATTAAGTCCTTTAAATATTTACAGGATGATTACAGAGATTTAGGACAAAGATATTATATAGAACCAATTGAATCTTACACTCACGGTAATATTACTCTCGAAAATATAATTTATGATGAATCGCAAAATAAAATTTTATTTATAGACCCCTACGAGGAAAATATAATCGATAATAAATTTAATGAGTATTCACAAATACTACAATCTTGTAATAGTAATTACGAACAATATAATGAGTTAGATATAGAAGATTTCGAAAATGTAAAGTTATCTGTACCTTATGGTATCGAAAGATTTAACTGGTTGTTCTGTGATTTTTTAAATAGTAATCTTAAGCCTTATGAGATAAAGGTTGTTAAGTATTTTGAAATATCTCAGTTTATTAGAATGTTACCCTTTAAATTACAGATAAGTAGAGAGAAAATGTTTTTATTTTATTCATTAGCATCTCATCTAACAAATGAATTATTGGAGTCAGAGTAATGTTAAGTATTAATACTAAATTAGATGTTGGGTTTGATATTTCAATCAGTAAAAATATTTTAGACCCTGATAATGATTCACTACTATCACTAGGACATTCTCAACGAAGATTAGTATTTGTTGATTCAAATGTATTCAATGTTTATGGTAACGACATTTACGGATATTTTAATGCTAATTATATTGAGGCTAAAATTATATCAATCGATATTTCTGAAGAAAAAAAGGACCTTGAGACATTAATGTTTATGTTAAACTCAATAGAAAATTTCGGATTACTTCGTAGGTCTGAACCGATAATAGCTATCGGAGGGGGAGTATTGCTGGATATGATAGGATTCGCGGCTAACATTTATAGGAGAGGTGTTCCATATATTAAGGTCCCTACGACTTTATTAAGTATAGTAGATGCTTCGGTAGGTGTTAAAACTTCGATTAATCATTTTGGAATGAGAAATAGGTTAGGAACGTATTATGCTCCTTTAGCAGTATTCTTGGACAAAAGTTTTTTAAAATCACTTCCTTCATCTGAAATATTTTCAGCTATGGGAGAGATTGTTAAAATGGCTGTAATTAAGGATAAAGGTTTGTTCGAGTTACTAGAAGATGATATTGAAAAAATAATCAAACAAAAATTTATGGTTGGTGAAGTTTCAGACGAAATTATTTTTAAATCAATCAAAGGAATGGTTCAAGAATTAGAACCTAATTTATGGGAACTTAACCTACGTAGAATAGTAGACTTCGGACATTCATTTAGTCCTTTACCTGAAATGAATTCATTAGAGGATGAAAACGTTGATTCAATAACACACGGACAAGCTGTTGCTCTCGATGTGATTTTTTCATCTTGTTTGTCTTATTCGAAAAAACTATTAGTAAAGGATGATTTAATAAGAATAGTAAATGTTTGTAAGAATTGTAATTTACCTGTTACACATCCCTATTTTGAAAATCATTTACTATTATGGAATGCTTTATTAGACACGACTAAACATAGAAATGGAAAACAAAATTTACCTGTTCCTACAGATATAGGAAAATCTACCTTTTTAAATGATGTAACACTTGATGACGTGAAAAATACTGTCGAAATTTTCAAGGAAATGACATTGTGAAAACAATTGTAATAACAGGAGCAAACAAAGGGGTAGGTTTAGCTTTAGTTAAACACTTTATAAAAGATTTTGAAGTTATCGCTTTATCAAGAAGTTATGATAATTTATTAAATATTAAATCGGATAATTTAACTTTTCATTGTGTAGATATTTCTAATTTATCACGTATGAAGGATGTTTTTGAATCAATTTTAAATATTGATTGTTTGATTAATTGTGCAGCTATATTTGAGTCAGAACCTTTCTTAACTCAGTCTTTCGATAAGATAGAAGAAATCATTGATGTAAATCTAAAAGGGACATTATTCACAACTAAATTAGCTCTTGATAAAATTAAAAAAGGTCGTATAATTAATATTTCATCAGTTTCTGGATTACATGGTATCGAGAATCAATCAGTATATTCTTCTACAAAACATAGTTTAAAAGGTTTACAAGAGTCATTAAATTTAGAATTAATCAAAAAAGGAATTCAAGTTACTAATATTAATCCAGGAGGTATCAACACACCTTTATGGAATAAAGATAATCCTTATGACGGTGAACTAGATAGATTATTAACACCTGAGGATATTGTTAAAACTGTTCAATTTATTTTAGATTTTCGACAAGGTGTTGTTATAAAAAATATAACATTATTTCCAGATAACGAGATTCATTAATGAGAGCGGCTTTATGTTTAAGTGGTATAGTAGGAAGACTTTATACACAAAAATCAGGATACGAATGGGAAAACGACATTGACTTTCGTATAGGTCATCATTATTATCAAAAAAACATATTCGATGTGAATAATAATGTTGATGTATTTATTTTTTGTTGGGACACAAAATATGAAGACGAAATAAATCAATTGTACAAACCTAAGGATTCATTATTTATAGAACAGATTGAATTTCAGAATAATGAACAAAAACTCAACAATATAGAGAGTCGTTGGTATGGAGCTCAACAAGTTAATAATCTTAAAGTAAAATTCGAAAACGAAAACAATTTTAAATATGATTTTGTTATGTGGTCAAGATTCGATGTTGGTATCTTTGATAAATTAGATTTCTCATCTGTGACAGACCCGAAAGCTCTTTATATTCCTAAAAGTAATCCTCCCGATATGAGTAGACCTACAATTTTAGATTATTGGTACTTCTCAAACTCTCATAACATGGACATAGTAAATAATTTTTATAATCATTGGAAAACTTACGGATATGGAAGTCCTCATAGAGATTTATATCAATGGCCAACTGATAATGATATTGATGTAACAATGTTGAGTAATTTTGAGGACTCTGAAAAAGGAAATGGAAATACAGACATAATAAGAGCTGTTTTTAATAATTGTGGTTATACAACAGGAAAATTTGATATTAAGAATGTCAGTAAATTAAACAGATATCCAAGAGGAACGAGGTTCTAAAATAAAATTGTATTTTTTAATTTATAGTGATATATATAATTGTAATAAGTCAGGTGATAAACAGAGGACATCTAATGATGTACCAAAGACCCAACCAATCACTTATGACTATAAATTGGGGGCACTGAATTATTGGTGTCCTCCTTTTTAGGAGGATTTTTTATGGTTGTTAAAATATAATGGATGTTTTATTCGTCAATCCAGGTAGTGCTAAAGATGTATATCAGAGTTTATCAACTGATTACTCAGGGATAGGAACACCTTATTGGGCATTACTATTGTCTCAATCTTGTAGGTCACAAGGATACAAAGTTGGCATACTCGATATCTTAGCTGAACAATTATCACGTGAAGAGGCAGTTGAACGTATTCAAGATTCTAATCCTAGACTCATAGCTTTTTGTGTATATGGTGAGAATGTTAACTCAGGTACAACTCAGATGAGTGGAGCTGTAAGGTTAGCTAATTTACTCAAAGAAAAAAATATAAATATACCTATAGCTTTCATAGGGTCACACGTACAAGCTCTTCCGTATAAAGTTCTCAACGAAGAAAAAAATATAGACGTAATTTTTACGAATGAAGGTGTCTATTCTTTATGGAATATATTAAAGTTAAAAGACCTTTCAGATAAAAAACAATTGGAAAATATCAAGGGTCTCGGATTTATAAAAGACGGTAAACCATATTTAACAGAACCTGAAAAAATAGTTCCTAATGAAAGAATGGATTTAGACTTACCTGGTTATGCTTGGGATTTACTTCCTTATAATGAAAGACCTCTTGATTTATATAGGTCTCCTATGTGGCACGGAGAATATGACCACGATAAAAGAACACCTTATGCCGCTTTATACACATCTTTAGGTTGTGTTTTTCAATGTGAATTTTGTATGATAAATATTCTTAATAGAGATGATAAAGATGAGATAGGAGTAGCTGGAAACTACAATAAGATGAGATTCTGGTCTCCTGAATTTATTATAGGTGAGTTTGATAAGTTAATTGATTTAGGAGTAGAAACAATAAGGATAGCTGATGAGATGTTTTTGTTTAATCGAAAATATTATGTTCCTTTAGTCGAGTTATTAGCAGAAAGAAATAAAAAAGATAATCTTCGGATTTGGGCTTATTCCAGAATTGATACGATACGACGACCTGAAGTTCTACATAAACTAAGAAAAGCGGGTATAAAATGGTTGTGTTTAGGTATTGAAAGTGCTGATAGAAATGTTAGATTGGAAATATCAAAGGGAAAATTTGAAGATGTCAACATAGTTGAAGTTGTCAATCAGGTACACGATGCTGATATAGGTATTATCGCTAACTATATGTTTGGTCTTCCTACAGATACAAATGAGACGATGGAAAAAACTTTACAATTAAGTTATGATTTATGTACTATAGCTTGGAATGCTTATGCAGCTATGCCTTTACCCGGAAGTCAATTATATAAGGATGCTGTTGATAGAGGTTTTAAATTACCCGAAGATTACGCGGGTTACTCATTTCATGCTTACACAACTCAACCCTTACCAACAGATTCATTAACACCTGAAGAAATATTAAAATTTAGAGATGAGGCTTATCACAAATATCATACTTATCCTCCGTTTTTAGAAAAGGTGAGAAATACCTACGGAGATTTAGCTGTAAATAATATTTTAGAAAATACAAAGATTAAATTAAAAAGAAAAATACTAGGAGATTAGTATGAATAATAAACAACTAGAATCAATAGCAAAGTCAGTTAGAAAAACTGTCTTTGAATTTAAAACAAGAGATGGGATAGGACATTTACATAGTTCCTTATCACCTGTAGATGTTTTAGTTTCATTATTTTATGATGATAAAACAGATTTCAATCACGAAAAAGATATCGTTATGTTTGGAAAAGCTCACGGTTCCCCTTCAATTTATCCCATTTTAGCAGATAAAGGATATTTTCCTACAGATGAGTTAGAAAAATATTGTAGACCTGAGGGTATTTTAAGATTACATTCAGATTGGACAATACCTGGTTGTCATTTCGTTGGAGGTTCATTAGGAAATGGAATAGGATATGCTTCAGGACTAGCTCAAGCTCAACCGAATAAAAATATTTACATCATTATGGGTGATGCTGAACTTTATGAAGGTTCTGTATGGGAATCATTAATGTATATTTCACATCATAATTTAACTAACTTAAAAATCATTGTAGATAGAAATGGGTTAGGTACAATAGGTCAAACTGAGAAAATGTTAAAGTTGGAACCTTTATCTGATAAATTTAGAAGTTTTGGATGTGAAACTGTCGAGATTGATGGTCACGATTATGATAGTTTGAGAGGTGTATTTTCATCTGAATATAGATTAAGAAAATTTAGTGACTCACCTCAGGTTGTAATAGCTAAAACGACTAAAGGTAAAGGAGTTAGTTATATGGAAGGCAAGTGGGAATATCACACAATCGTTCCTTCAAGCGAAGAGGACATAAAACAAGGTATGGAGGAATTATCGTGACACAAAGAGATACATTTATTTCAGATTTATTTGAAATAGCTAAAAAAGATAAAGACGTTATATTAATTAGTGTTGATATGGGAGCTTCAGCTCTTGATAGATGGAGAGACGAGTTACCCGAACAATTTATATGGACAGGTATATCCGAACAACATAGTATTAATTTAGCCGCTGGTTTATCAGCCGCCGGAAAAAAAGTATATGTTTATTTTATGGCAGCTTGGTCAGCTAGATGTTTTGAACAGATTAGATACTCGTGTTCAATGCCTAATAATCCTATCACAATTTTATCAAATGGAGTTGCTCTAGGATATGCTCCTGCAGGACCAGCTCACGAGACAAATGAAGACATAGCCTATATGAGGTCATTGCTAAACGTTGAAATCGATTGTCCTGCTAGTTCAACTCACGTTAAAGAGTTAGTTCAAGAATCATATAAAAATCAAAAATTAAGATATATTAGACTAGAGAGAAAGTATGATTCTCGATTTGATGATTTAAAGACGCCTAACGGAGTAGGACTTTCATTAGTACAAGGAGGATTATTTAACAATCCTAATTTAGTAGATGAACCTAAAATGGCCATAATTTCATATGGTTATATGTTAGGTAGATGTTACGATGTACAAAAGAAATTTCTCGATAATAATATGGAAGTTTCATTATATAATATGTCTAAGATTAAACCTAATCCTATAATTAAACTTAAGGAAAAATTCAAATCATATGATAAAGTTATTTCAATAGAAGAACAAACTTTATCAGGAGGATTCGGTTCGACAATTCTAGAAGGTATGTCAGATAATAACGTTAATATACCTTTATTAAGGATAGGTCTACCTGAAAGATATATTTTTGAAAATGGGGACAGAGACTATCATTTAGATAATAATGGATTATCTGTCGAGTCTATTTATGACAAAATACTAGAATTTAGAAATGAGTAATATTCTAATAACAGGAGTCACGGGATTTGTAGGAAGTCATATGGCTGACTTTATTATCGATAATACCGATGACGTTATTTTTGCTACAAAAAGATGGATGGAAGATACAACCAATGTTAAACATTTGATTGATAATGAAAGGTTTAATTTTATTGATTGTGATTTAATAGATGGATTGAGTGTCCAGAAAGCTGTCGAAATGTCAAAACCTGATAAAGTGTTTCATTTTGCTGCTCAGAGTTTTCCTGAAGTCAGTTTTAAGATTCCTGTTATAACTTTACAAACAAACGTAATAGGGACAACTCACTTATTAGAAAGTATTCAAAATAGTGAGTTCGACCCTATTGTCGTTAGTATATCGTCGAGTGAGGTTTATGGAAATCCTAGACAGGATGAAATACCTATTAAAGAAACAAATCCTATAAGACCAGCTAATCCGTATTCGATTTCCAAGGTAGGTCACGATTTGATGTCACAATATTATCATAATGCTTATGATATGAAAATTATCATCACACGAATGTTTAGTCACGAGGGAGCTAGGAGGGGTAAAGAGTTCGCTTTATCATCGTTCGCTAATCAAATAGTGAAGAGTGAATTAGAATTACAAGACACAATAATCAGACATGGTAATTTAGATTCAGTAAGAACATATAATCATATTGATGATGCTATAGAGGCTTATTGGTTATGTTCTGAAAGTGATAACTTCGGTGAAATATATAACATAGGAGGCGACACGACTTGTAAAGTTGGAGATGTTCTTGATTTATTAATAAGTTTATCAAGGAAGAAAAACTTAGTAAAACAAGTTGACCCTGATAGAGTTAGACCTACAGATATTACATTACAGATACCTAGTAGTGCTAAGTTTAAAGCTCATTTCGGTTGGAAACCTAAAAAACAGTTACAAGATATATGTAATGATTTATTAGATTATTGGAGAAAATATTATGATTAAAGATGTTATGACTTTTCAACCCGATAGACACGAGGACTTCAGAGGTGATATATATACAAATTGGAAAAAAGAAGACTATCCTGATTTAAACTGGAGACTAGACAAATTTGCTCACTCAACAAAAAATGTGTTAAGAGGTTTACATGGTGATGATAAAACACATAAATTAATTAGTTGTGTGTATGGGAAATTTTATTATGTTTTGGCTGACGCTCGCCCCGATTCACCTACTTACAAAACTTGGGACTCCTTTATATTGTCAGCTGAAAATAGAAAACAAATATTAACACCACCAGGATGTGCAGGTTCATACTTTGTCTTAAGTGATGAATGTACTTTTCATTATAAATTAGCCTTTGACGGAGACTATAATGATGTACCTAATCAATTCGTTATCAAGTGGGACGACCCTGAGTGGAACTTCGAATGGCCACATAACAATCCAATTTTATATGGGAGGGACAAATGAGTGACAGACAATGGTTACCAACACTAGGTGAACTAATAGATAGACTTAGTATACATCAGTTAAAGGAGATTTTCATACCCGAAAACAAAGAAAACTATGCTAACGAAATAAAACAAATGGTTCACGATATTGATTTAGTTTTAAAGGAAAATAAAGACAACATAACAGGAGAAGTTATCAGAGCCTTGATAGTTTTAGCTCAAATGAATTGTCATATATGGTACAATGAGACTAAAGTCAGAAATGGAGATAAAGATGGAAATCTACATTTAACTCACGGGATAAATGGAATCAGACAGACAGCTAGTAATAAAATAATGGAAGTTGTCGGGGGTAGAAAAGATTATAAGGTTGACTGTATAGCAGCTGAATTCAAAGATTGGGAAGTCAGTTGGTAGAATGATAAGTGTAGTTCAAAACTTTATTTGTACGATTCCTGAAAGATTAAAAATATTAGAAGAAAATTTACCTCGTGTAGGAGAAATATGGGGTGATTATCAGTTTCACGTAAATTTTAATGATGAAGTGAATTTAAACGAAGTTCATACGTTATATCAAAAATATATACCTAAACTTAACTTTTATAACAATCTCGAAAAAGATTGGGCTGCAATGATGCTATCATTGTTAAATGAAGTTGATACAGAGTATTCAGTTAATATAAATGAAGACCAACAATTTAACTTAACTGTAAATGATTGGGATAATCTGATACAGGAAACCTTAGTAGAAAATAACGTTGATTTCTTATTGATAAACAAAATGAACAAATATAATAAAACTCCTTACATTTACGGAGAACTCGAATCAGGAGCTATGGTAGTCAAAAACTTTTGGTCAAAATATCCAGGAGAACCCTACACGGAAGGTAATTATGCTTATTATCATTCAGGAGCTTTCTCTCCTTACAAAAGACTAACTCCCGAAGCTGTTCAAAAAACTGAATGGTTCAAGTTTAGATTTAAAGAATTTCTTGAAAAAGGAGATAGTTGTACACACGATATACCTATTAGACATAAACACGTAGGAAACTTTTTCGAAGGTTATTGGGACTTTGATAATGGTCCTTTTAGATTTCCCGACTATAAGTTTGCTATACCTAAAAATGATTTAATTACACAATATGATACAATCAAAGAACAAAAACTAGGATGGAAAGCTAATCTATGAAAGTAATACTTGATAAAACAGGTAGAGTAGTTGATGGAGTAAATCACGGAAGAAAAGTCACTACTGATGGTGAGTATTTTTATAAAACATTCGATAAAGATTATTGTAGACGAGATAATTTTATTAAAGCTTATGAAGCCGGATTCTTTGATGAAGTAGCTCCTGCATTCGATTCATTGATAAAAGATTCTAATGATGAGATAATAGGATACAAAATGAAACGAGGAACACCCGTATCTAGAACTGAATATCAGTTCAATGAAGATGTTAGGTCTACTCCTATTTATCAAAAGTTATTAGAATTAGCTCGTGAAAAAAAAATGTTCTTTTACGATTTTGTTCCGATAAATATTATTATAACAGATGATGGTAGTGAACATAATCATTGGAGTTTAATAGATTTAGAGAGTGTTTATCCATTAGATGAGTTATACACGATAGACAGACACAACGCTAAAGTCAAACCAGATTTTTATTTTAAAGATTTGGAAGAGATATGGAAAGAGAATATGAAATCAATAAGTTTTATTCAACCTAGTAGAAATAATCTAAAATATCTAAAATGGTCTTATGAAAGTATCAGAAACAACTTAGGTCCTCAACACGAGATATGTTGGGCTGATGATTTCTCGGATGATGGTACTTGGGAATGGATGCAAAAAACAGCTAAACAAGATGGTAACATCAAGATAACTAGAAATGAGGGTCCTAACAGATTAGGTCACACTATTCTATATGATACTTTAGTCGATATGGCTACAAATGATATCGTTATGATTTATCATGCTGATATGTATGCTTGTCCTAATATGGATACTGAGGTATTAAAATTAATTAAACCAGGAACAGTAGTTTCAGCTACAAGGATAGAACCTCCATTACATCCTGATGGTCCTGAAAAGATACTTTTAGATTGTGGTATAGAACCTGAAGAGTTTGATGAGGATAAATTATTTGAATGGTTAGAAAAACCTAATGTAGGAGATAAACCAACAAAAGGGATATTCGCTCCTTGGGCTATATACAAAAAAGACTTTTTATCAATAGGAGGTCACGACCCATTATATGCTCCTCAATCAAAAGAAGATAGTGATATATTTAATAGGTTCGTGTTGAATGGTTACGATTTGTTACAAACTTGGAAAGGGTTTGTCTATCATATGACTTGTAGAGGTTCTAGATTCAAAGACGGAGCTCTCAGAAATCCGGCAGGACAAGTCTTTATGAAAGGTAGAGAATCAAGTGAATGGCTAGAACAAAATTTACGTAGTACTAGAAATTTCATCCGTAAATGGGGTCATTATGTAAAACACGACACTCATATGTATCCTGAGATACCTCACAAATATGACATAGGGTTCGTTGTTAAAAATTGTGATTATAGCCATATGAAAGAGCTAGAACCTTGGTGTTCTACATTATATTGTGAATACACAGGTGTGATTGAATCATATATAACACACGAACAGAAAAACACACAATTTGATTTGTCCGAAAAACTGAAACACGATTATCATAGTGAGTATACTAATGATGTCATTGTGAGTTTTGATGCCACAAAATTAAATGCTGATAACTTTCAGATAATTGTTAATTTATCCGAGATGTTAAATGATAGCGGTGATATCGGAGAGCTTGAATATGATATATTCAAATTTAAAATCAAATCACTTGACACTTATGAACAAAATTTAATAAAGGTTACAAAATGACATACTATTTATTAACAAAAGGAGCTTCAGGAAATACAGACTTAATTGATGAGTCCTCTATGATAGGAGAAGAGAGTTTTGGAACTTTTTATCCTTCGGTAGGTTTCATTATATTAAATCGAGTTATCGAAGGTAATCCTGAGTTTGCTAAGAATTTATTAATCAAAGATGAAAAAAATACTTCATACACTATGACAGAGTTTCTAGATAAATTAGAAAAATTAAAAATAAAAACACTTGACAATTAATGATTTTTTTTGTATATTAAGAAGGAGAAAACAAATGCCTACAATTAGAGATTGGGAAGATTATTCAGATGAAGCACAAGAAGAAATTATTCGTGAGAAAACTAATCGAAAATTAAAAAACGTACAGAAAAAGGAAAAACAAAAAAATGAGAACAAGTATAAAAACGGTCACAACCCTCCTACTAATATCGCTTAGTAGTATATTTATATCCTGTGAGGATGTAAAGAATAACAGAGATTTTGAGTTATCTTTTGACTTAAGATTACCTCAAGATGAAAATGGGTTCTATCACTTAACTATTGATAGGAACAACTGGCAAACTCTACACAGAGTCACAGGTACAATTCAGGATGAAAATAGAGGAGTTGAAAATTTTTGGGTCGAGTGGGATAGTAATCTTTACTGGTATCTAGGAGATACATTAGGATATGTAGTGAATCAATATGTAAATCTACTAGGTCAATATGTATCTATAGATACTTCCTATATGATAGGATTTAACGGTATGGAAGTACCGACTACAAATCAAATTAGTTACAGTAATAAACAAGGTGAAATTAATAATATGATAGCTCCTGTTAAGTCAATGATAGGAGACACGCTTTATTTATCTGCTTTTTGGGGTGAGGACGTAAGTTGGGGTATCGTATTAAAATAAGAAAGGATAAAAAATGACGTTTAAATTAGTGTCTAAAGGTAGTGAAGAAATTATAGATAAAATAGATAATCTTAATAAAGAGTCAGCTAAATTTTATTTTATGGGTCGGAAACAATTATCTGAGGATAGTTTTGATGAATTATTTGTTGTTGTGAAAACTGAATCAGAAAAAAGATACGTTAAACCCTATAAATGGTGGCAAGAAGAAAATACACAACCTGACACGGAGGGTTTATAATGGACAAATTAATATTAAGTGTATTAGAACAATTCAAAGACGCTAACCTACATTCAGAAGCAGGTCGTCAATTAATCACAGATGAGATAATGTTTAAGGTTCGTGATAAAACTACTCCTTGGTTCCTTAATATGAACACAATAGATGGAAAACCCGAACAACAACTTGAGTTATTTCCTAAATACGATAAATACATATATGAATCACCTGACGGCGAGACAGTAACCAAACGTAAAATCGAAGTAATTGTAGAGAATGAGTGATTTATCAGATTTACACGATTATGAAAATAGACCTAAGAAAAAGAATCCCTTCAGGTCTAAACCCATACCTAAATCTAGGATAGAATGGGCAATACGTAGTACGTTATCAATCAGAGCAGCCGCTCAACATCTTGGTGTCAGTTATAATACATTCAAAAAATATGCTAAGATGTATGATTTATTCGAACAAAACAAAAATCAAAGTGGAAAAGGTATAGCCACAAAAGGCAACACAGGATGGGGAGTCAAGATACAAGATTTATTTGACGGAAAACATCCTAATTATCCTCACTGGAAGCTACAGGAAAGAGTTGTGAGGGAAGGTTTTTTAAAACAAGAATGTAGTAATTGTGGTTACGACGACTATAGAGAGAAGGACATGCGCGGGCCTTATATGATTTGTTTCCTAGATGGAGATAGTCAAAATCACGCGTTAGATAATTTACATCTGTTGTGTTATAATTGTTTCTTTATAATGAAGCCAACAGGTCGTATGTTAACAACACCTAAAAATACTACATTATTACGTAAAAAACTAGAACAAGTATATAACGAAAAAGATAATGAGTAATATTTATTATAGAGTTCACTTCTTCATGGTTAGTGAAATATATGGAAATAATAGGGGCAATCCTGGCTGTCCTGTATTGGGTATGGTTAATTAAGTACTTAAGGAAACATTAATGAATCAAGCAGATAGAAAAGAGTTTGAATTAATACATAATAAGATAGATAATATTACAAGTTCTTTAAGTGAGTTGCGAGATGAGATGGACAAAGCTCATCAAAAGGTAGATGACAACTTAAGTTTCGTGAAGGAAAATTTATTTAATCCTCACGAGGGTCTATGGGCAGAAACTAAACTCAATAGTCAGTTCAGGAAAGACACTAAGAAATGGAGAGGTGTTGTGGGAACAGGAATATTCGGTCTGTTCTTTAAACATATATGGGACATATTCAACACCTGATAGAGAGATAAAGAAATTTTTTTTATTTTGAAAACGGTTCTGAATATGTATAAGTAACAACACTTAAACAAAAAAGGTTAATACAGAGATAATGAAAAAATTTTTAATATTGTTATTCATCACATCAACGGTCATTCAGACCAACGAAACACCAAAACCTACATTGATAACCTTCAAACTGCAATCCTCAAAAATTCTACCGAATTTTCAAGGACTATGGCAAGACGAAGAAGAGCCATTCAAGGAAGTTTACCCGGAGAGCGTTCCTTATGTTAGTGATTACGTTGAGGAAAGGCGTGTAGAGATACGTCAAATAGATGAAAATACATTCCAAGTTATTGGTAGCCCTTTAACTTGGGACTTAGAAAACAAAAGATAAGGAGAGATAATGATTCGGAATATATTTCAGGTCCTCTATAATGTAGTGCTCTATGCATACTATTTGTTATGTAAAATGATGTTGCATCTAAGTGATATC
>MDTB01177288.1_pt1 | contig 23590 bp, 21 predicted proteins | sample 811161 | NCBI WGS metagenome assembly MDTB01 (sample SAMN05326650, study PRJNA326480) | marine metagenome | isolation source: seawater | place: Mediterranean Sea | collected 2009
ACTTTTACATTGTAATCAATTACACGTTTTACAGGCACCAAAATTTTCATAGCTTATATCCTTTGTGTATTTCCATAACGCTCACCCAGATAAACGAGATTTACCAATTTTTAATGGAGTTTCAAGAATGTTTTTATTTTTGTTTTCCGGTTTGTGCCCCTGGAACCCACAATATATCTGCATTGCCATTATCATTTGCAACTCTTGCTAATACAAATAAGTGATCTGAAAGACGATTTATGAAACGCATTGCAAATTTGTTAATTGGCTCTTCAGTGGCAAGAGAAGCAATCTCACGCTCAGCTCTTCTTGCAACGGTGCGCGCAAAATGCAGCCAGCTAGAAAGAGAACTCCCTCCAGGCAGAATAAATGAGGACAAGTCAGACAAATTTGCATTTAGCGTGTCAATTTCCCGTTCAATGCGAAGCACTTGCTGTTCGGTAATACGAAGGCTCGGCACATCGTCTACCATTTCAGGGGTAGCCAAATCTGCGCCTAGGTCAAATAAATCATTTTGGATTCTGGCAAGCATAGCGTCGATTTTGGAATCATCAACAAAAGTTCGTGCAATGCCAATAACAGAATTAAGCTCGTCCACCTCGCCAAATGCAACAGGACGTTTGGCGTGCTTTGCGACACGTAGACCATTAACCAGAACTGTCTGTCCGTCATCGCCAGTTCGCGTATAAATTTTATTTAATTTTACCACCTTTAAAAAAGCCTCTCTTGCGATTAATCACGCATTAGTAACAAGCCAAGAAAAATAAATAAAGCGGCGGCTTGAAACACAATTCTATATCGCATTATTTTATTTGAATGGGTTTTATTATAATCCCCGCCTCTTGCCATAGTGATCACGCCCCATAATAAAACGCCAGCAACAGAAATCATAGCAACCGCTATTACAACCATTTTCCAACCCATAATCCAACCCTTTTATAAAAATTTTGCCTTGCTACAAAGATGGACTATTTGATACTGATCTCAACCCCTCTGCGCATCGCAGCTGCTGCAACCGTATTTCGAAGCAGGCAGGCTATTGTCATTGGACCTACCCCGCCAGGAACTGGCGTAATAAAATGAGCTATTTCGCTGGCCTCATCAATGTTAACATCACCCACGAGCCGGTATTTTCCATCACCCTTTTCTGGGGTAGCTATTCGGTTAATACCAACATCTATAACGCAGGCCCCCGGCTTTATCCACCGAGATCCAACCATTTCGGGACGTCCAACAGCCGCAATCAATATATCTGCTTGCGAGGTAATTTTTTCGATATTTTTTGTTTTTGAATGCACAATTGTAACGGATGCATTCTCAACAAGTAATAATTGACTAAGAGGCTTTCCGACAATATTCGAGCGACCAATAACAACCGCATGCAAGCCGGAAAGATCCCCAAGCGTATCACGCAATAACAAAAGACAGCCAAGCGGTGTACATGGCACTAATCCTTTTTGCCCGGTCGCTAGTTTTCCTGCATTTATGGCATGAAACCCATCAACATCCTTGTCCGGATTGATAGCTTGAATAACAGAATGCTCATTTATATGATCTGGCAGCGGTAGCTGTACCAATATGCCATCAATGTCATCATCGTTATTTAATTTTTCAACAAGGGAAAGTAACGTTTTTTCATCCTTTTGATCTGACAGCCTGTGTTCGACAGATACCATGCCAGCCGCCTCAGTTTGTTTAACTTTGTTTCGAACATACACCTGGCTTGCGCCGTCTTCTCCCACTAGAATTACGGCTAAGGTAGGAGGTCTTCCTATTATTTTCAAAATTGTTTGTATGTCTGGGATTAGCGAGCGTATTAATTGATTTGAAAAATCTTTTCCATCAATGAGCTTAGCTTTATTTGGGACCATATCCAACCTATTTGTATTTCAAGCCTATAAGCTTGCTACACCGAACAAACACATAATCTTATTAAGCGTAAAACACAAGAATTGTTGCACATATTACTGCTAAGAAATCAATTCGAATAGAAGGTTGCGTGCGAACTGAATCGCAAGTAACAAGATAACAGGGCTAAAATCCAAACCGCCGAGGCTCGGGACTACAGAACGTATCCAGCTTAAAACAGGGTCATGTAATCTGGACAGCCCGTTAATAATGGAGCGCATTAAAGGCTGCCATGGATTAACAATCTTGAAAGTCACCAGCCAAGTTACAACGACATAAGCGATTAGCGTAAAGCAATATAAACCAGCAATAGTATCGATTAAATTTAGAAGCGAATACATATAGCTATATCATCCTTAAATAACGGCACATTAATAATGTTTCTTGGTAGAACCATTCACGGAATCCTATCACGCAAAATTTCAATAACTTGCCTAGTAGATATGTATATTTAATAGCGCTAAGTCAATTATTGATTGTTCTTGTTAAAGGTTAATTTTTTCACTTTAACAAAACGCTCTTATTGGGTGAGTCCAGTAATAATTATATGGGATTTGATAAACTATTTAACAACCGATTAGTACTTTTTGATTCTGCTTTAAAGCTGAAGGATAGCCCATAAAGAAACTCTTTTAACCTAACTTGATAATACCAATAATAAATTTTTACTCATAAATTCATATCTAATTCACTCTTTGAAGAATTTTAAATGCGTTTTAGCTATATTTTTTGGTATTTAAGATTAACCCTAAGTTGGAACGTTACGACCTATCTGGCTGACACAGTGAAGACGGCTTTCTAATAGCGGTTCACAGCTGGTTTCCACATGGCGTTATTATTTGCTAAAGGATGCGGCGGTTTTCCCAATAATTATCCACAACAACCTAGAACTACTCCTTTCCTATCATTGGCACGAACACATGATTCAGAAGAGGTATCCATTAAACATCATCTATAGAGTCTCCTACTAAAGTTAGGAGCTAAAAACGAACCCTTTCATTATGAAGGGCTATTGAATCGGGTCTTGCAAGAGAGGCACAACCCTTAATGATGTCTATGATATAGTTAACTTATATATTTTTTCTCTTACCGATTAGATCTGCAACAACAGAAGGGTCGGCAAGTGTGGATGTATCACCGAGTTCAGCATAATCATTGGCGGCAATTTTTCGCAGAATGCGCCGCATGATTTTGCCAGATCTTGTCTTTGGTAGTGCGGGTGAGAATTGGATAAGATCAGGGGCAGCAATAGCACCAATTTCCTTTCTAACCCAGAGCTTAAGTGACTTTTCAAGTTCAATGTCAGGTTCCATCCCAGCCACTAGTGTTACATAAGCATAGATACCTTGTCCTTTTATGTCATGTGGATAGCCAACAACCGCAGACTCCGCTACGCTTTCATGAGACACGAGTGCGGATTCTACTTCTGCAGTTCCCATACGGTGTCCTGATACATTTAGCACATCATCAACACGGCCTGTTATCCAGAAATATCCGTCGCTATCTCGCCTAACACCGTCACCGCTGAAGTAACGTCCTTCAAAGGTTGAAAAATACGTTTCAACGAATCGTTTGTGATCGCCATAAATTGTTCTCATTTGTCCAGGCCAGCTTCGGTTAATGCATAAATTTCCCTCTGCTACACCTTCAAGCTCTTTGTTATCTGTATCAACAATAACAGGCTGAATTCCAAAAAAAGGTTTGGTTGCAGAACCTGGTTTTGTGGCGATTGCGCCTGGTAATGGGGTGATTAGAATCCCGCCAGTCTCAGTTTGCCACCAAGTATCTACAATGGGGCATCTCTCATCCCCGACAACCTTATGGTACCAAATCCACGCCTCTGGGTTTATCGGCTCACCAACACTGCCCAGCAAGCGTAATGAAGAGCGGTCATGTTTTTTAACAGGAGCATCCCCGTCACGCATTAGCGCTCTTATAGCGGTTGGCGCAGTATAAAAAATAGATACTTTATGTTTTTCAACAACTTGCCAGAATCTGCCGATATCAGGATAGGTAGGCACACCCTCAAACATCAAGGTTATCGCTCCATTTGCAAGCGGCCCATACAATATGTAGCTATGTCCAGTTACCCAGCCAACATCGGCTGTGCACCAATACACATCTCCTTCTTGGTAGTCAAAGACATATTGGTGGGTTATAGAGGCATAAACCATATAGCCACCGGTTGTATGCAACACACCTTTTGGCTTTCCAGTTGAACCGGAGGTGTATAAAATGAAAAGGGGATCTTCTGCTGACATCTCCTCAGCTGGACATGTGGTTGATGCTGTTCGCATTGCTTCATGGTACCATATATCTCTATCATTATTCCATTTGATAGTACGGCCAGTTCTTTTAATAACAATAGAGGTGGTGCAGTTTGGGCAACGCCTAAGCGCATCATCTACATTCTGTTTAAGGGGTATAGATTTACCGCCCCGCACACCCTCATCAGAGGTAATAATACATGTTGAATCACAGTCGATTATCCTGCCTGCCAGAGCTTCTGGAGAGAACCCTCCAAATACCACGGAATGAACTGCGCCAATTCTTGCGCAAGCCAGCATGGCAACAGCTGCCTCAGGTATCATAGGCAAATATATAGTGACCCGGTCTCCTTTTGTTATACCATTTGACTTTAATACATTGGAAAATCTGCAAACATCCTCATATAGCTCTTGGTAAGAGATATGCTTGGACTGGGAGGGATCATCTCCTTCCCAAATAATAGCGGCCTGGTCAGCTTTAGTGTGTAAATGCCGGTCTAGACAATTGGCGGAGGCATTTAGCGTTCCATCCTCAAACCATTTAATAGACACATCAGGAGCATTATAAGAATAGTTTGAGATTATGCCATATGGTTTTATCCAATCTATGCGTTTCCCCTGTTCGGCCCAGAATTGCTCAGGCTGCGAGATGGATTGCCTATATAGTCGCTCGTAATCAGTCTTAGATATATGGGCTGTTTTTTGAAGTGCTTTAGATGGCTCGAAAATTAGATCATCACTCATGATAGTAAAATACCTCCCCCAGGCATATTTTATTTTAAATTAAGACTTTTCTGAAATTTTTGACCATAAGATTTCTTACGATTCACCAAAATAGTCAAACACATTTTTGCAGATTTCGTAACTGTAACCTGCTCTAGCAAGGCGCGCCATCTGTCGTGTGCGCTCTTCATGATCGGTAATGGGCGAGCGAGCATAGGGTCCAATCCGCTTTTTTCGTGCCATCGTTAATGCAGCTTGGAACTCTGTGTCGCTGTTGTCTTCAACGTCGCTAAAGGCTGCTAAGACTTCTTCTGAAGATATTCCCGCCAGCGCTAGTTTTTGTTTTATTTGCTTAGCTGAGTAGCCTTTTGCACGGCCAGACTTAACTTTCATAAGCACGTAGCTAGCATCATTCACAAATCCATACTCACGACACCATTTTACCGTTTCTTGAATTTCATCTTTTGCATCATCAATTGAAATTTCAGGCCATTTTCTTTTGATAAATTTTATTAGAACCTGAGTGAGTTTTCTTTCAGTACTGGCATATCGCCCTAGATAACCCGCCGCTTTGTTTTTAAGTCTTTTAAGACTAACCCTTCGAAAGGTGGATGGGGCTTCGTCGTCAGCTGTTTTTCTATTCTTATTTGCGTTAATCATATTGTTGATTTAAAACCTTACGCCCTGCTTTGTAAAGTTAGGTTGCAGTTTTTAATCTTTAATTGTAGGAAAAGATATGAATTTTGAACATCTCATAAGGCCAGTTCAAATTGGTGTTATCAATTGGCGGGGCATGTATACCTTATATTGCAAAGAGGTATATCGTTTTATGAAAGTGTCTATGCAGACCCTAGCAGCACCCATTGTAACTTCTGTTTTGTTTATTTTTGTTTTTGCGCTTGCATTAGATGGCAGAGCAAGCTCGTTTGAAGGTGCAAGCTATATGCAGTTCTTAGCTCCCGGGTTGGTGATGATGGCGGTTCTCCAGAATGCATTTGCGAACACCTCCTCGTCTATTATGATTGGCAAGGTTCAGGGAAACATTGTCGATATTTTAATGCCACCAATGGGGTCGTTGGAATTGCTAGTGGCATTATCGCTAGGAGGAATTACGCGTGGTTTGCTGGTAGGGATAATAAGTATGACCATTTTATCATATGTTGCGAATATAGGTTTTCCGCAGAACATATTAGCAGCTTGCGCATTTTTATTACTTGGTTCATGCGCGATGTCACTTATTGGTATTTTAGCTGGTATCTGGGCTGCTAAATATGACTCCCTTGCAGCGATTACAAATTTCATAATTCAGCCACTATCTTTTCTGTCTGGTACGTTTTATTCAATTGAAAGATTGCCAGATATGATTGAACGATTTGCAATTTTCAATCCTTTTTTCCTAGTGATAGATGGATTTCGATTTGGCGTTTTAGGTATGAATGACGGGTTCGTTCTAGGCGGGCTGATTGCTTTGTTAGTTTTAAATGTAGCGTTATTCGCTGTAAGCTATTATGTCTTGGAATCAGGATATAAGCTGAAATCTTGAGCTTTATCACACTAAAAGGATTGCCATCACATGAATTTATCTGCTGGTGTTTTACCTAGTCAAACTCTGTCCACGCTTATCGATCAGAATATTGTTGATGCATCCTTGCCGTTTTTGCCTGAGCAGGTACAACCTGCAAGTCTGGATTTACGTTTGGGGTTTAAAGCATGGCGAATTCAGGCCTCTTTCTTACCAGGTGCTGAGTCAAAGGTAGCTGATAAGCTTGAAAAGTTTGCGTTGCATGAGTTGGATTTGCAAAAAGGGGCTGTTCTTGAAAAAGGCTGTGTTTATCTTGTGGAATTACTGGAGAATTTGCATCTTCCAGATAATCTATCTGGTATGGCTAATCCAAAAAGCTCAACAGGTAGATTGGATGTATTTACCCGATTAATAACGGACTATGCATGTGAATTTGAGACAGTTGGAGCGGGATATTCAGGGGCATTATTTGCAGAAATCTCACCTTGTACATTCTCTGTTCTTGTTCGCACTGGGTCACGCTTGTCACAATTGCGTCTCCGTTCAGGTGCACTCTCAATTGACGATAGGGAGTTACATACACTACAGAAACGCTTTGGATTGGTAAGTTCGGATGCTAAACTTTCTGATGCTGCTCTTATAAATGATGGAATTGGCTTGTCTGTGAATTTGCAAAGCGAATTGCAAGACGGCATTATTGGTTGGCGCGCGCGCAAACATGCCGGCCTTATAGATGTAGACAAAGTTGGAGCGTTAGAAAAATCCCGCTTTTGGGAGGCTGTTACAACAACTGATTTGGTAGGGGGAGGTTTAGTACTTAATCCTGACGAGTTTTATATTCTTGCAAGCCGAGAATTTGTGTGTGTGCCAGAGAATTTCGCGGCCGAGATGCGCGCTTATGATACAAAAGTGGGCGAATTCAGAGCGCATTATGCTGGCTTTTTTGATCCAGGGTTTGGAATGGGAACTGTTGGCGCTGGAAAAACTAGAGCTGTACTGGAAGTGCGTTCGCATGATGTACCGTTTTTGGTCGAGCAGGATCAGATAGTTTGTCGTCTAGTATATGAGCCTATGTCGCAAACACCTGAAAGCTTGTATGGGCAAATGCCGTCTGTATCTAATTATCAAGCTCAGGGATTAAAATTGGCGAAGCATTTTAAATAAGCTGTCTTTGCAATGATCGCTTGACATATTAGTTTATAATACGTCATACAACGTGGCTTTTCATTAAGTATTTCTTGCCCATTTGTCCAAATGGTGCCGAGGACTGATTTTTGATTTAGGAATCGATTTTCATGGAAACTCAAAATTCTGAATATCAAGCAGCAACCATGCCTACATATGGCAGAATCGATCTTAGTTTTGTGAAAGGTGAGGGGTGTTATCTGATAACAGATGATGACAAGCATTTTCTTGATTGTGCATCTGGAATTGCGGTAAACACCTTAGGGCATTGTCACCCAAAATTGGTTGAAACACTGAATCATCAGGCAAAGACTCTTTGGCATACCTCCAACCTTTACCGAATTCCAGAACAGGAGCTACTTGCTTATCGTCTTGCACAAGCCTGTAGCCTTGACCATGTGTTTTTCTGCAACTCTGGTGCAGAGGCAAATGAAGCATCTGTTAAAATGGCGCGCCGGTTCCAGTATCGTCAGAACAAAAAAGAAAAATCTACCATATTATGTGCTGGTGGCGCATTTCATGGTCGCACTTTAGGAATGTTGTCGGCCACAGCAAATCCTTTATATCGTGAAGGGTTTGGCCCAAGCGTCACAGGTTTTGAACATGTTGCTTTTGGTAATTTAAACAAGCTTAGAAATGCTATGAAGCAGTCAACAGCCGCAATTATGATAGAGCCTGTGCAAGGAGAAGGAGGTGCAAACGCAGCACCAGATGGATATTTGCAAGGGCTCCGAGATGCTGCAGACGAGTTTGGGGCACTGGTAATTGCCGATGAAGTTCAAACAGGGATGGGCAGAACAGGCTCTCTTTTTGCATATCAGAAATCAGGTATTCAGCCTGATATTGTCGCACTTGCTAAGGGGCTTGGTGGCGGAATACCAGTTGGGGCGGTGGTTGCTAGAGAGGATATAGGCCTAGCTATGGGCCCGGGTAGCCACGGCTCTACTTTTGGCGGAAACCCGCTTGCTATGGCTGTTGCAAATTCAGTGCTTGATGTGCTGGAGGAAGATGGTTTCATGCAGCATGTGCAGCAAATATCAGCTTACCTTTTATCTCGATTAACCGAAATAGCTGGAACCTATCCAAGTCTTATCAGTGAAATTAAGGGTCTTGGACTCTTGCGCGGCATTGGTTTGAATGAGCATCTGCCCGCAGCGGACCTAAGCGCCATGTTAAGAGCCAAAATGGTTTTAACTGTACCTGCAGGATTGAACACACTTCGAATTTTACCGCCACTTATTATAACACATTCTGAGGTGGATATATTATGTGATGCTTTGAGCTCGTGCTTATTGGAAGTTAGCAACCAAAAATAATTAAATGAATTAATTAAGAAATAAAGGACATATGTTATGTCAGCAAATTTTATTGATATTGCAGATTACAGCAGTACAGCGTTAAGAGATATTCTCGTTTTAGCACATAAGATGAAATCAGGCGTGATATCCCCAACACCTTTGCTAGGCAAAACAACAGCAATGATTTTTGAGAAGAGCTCGACACGAACACGAATTTCGTTTGAGGTCGGTATTAAACAACTTGGCGGCACGCCTCTTGTGCTAACCTCCAGCGACATGCAGCTATCTCGGGGCGAAACTATTGGAGACACCGCAAAGGTGCTATCAAGATATGTGGATGCGGTGATGATACGTGCCCTCTCTCATGAGACGGTTCTTCAATTAGCAGAAAATGCAGAAATTCCCGTTATTAATGGTCTAACTAATCTGTCACACCCCTGTCAGATAATGACAGATATTATGACAATAGAGGAAGAGTTTGATTCAATAAACGGGCTCACAATTGCTTGGTTTGGAGACTCAAATAATGTGCTAAAAAGCTGGATTGATGCAGCTATCAAATTTCCGTTTTCCTTGCGAATTGCCTCCCCAAAAGGATATCGGCCTGACAAGGCGCTTATTGATAAGGCACTTGATTTGGGCGCCCAGATTAAATTTTATGAAGATTGTATGGAGGCAGCGACTAAAGCGCATGTTCTAGTAACCGATGTCTGGATATCAATGGGGGATGAGGAAGGAACAAGATTGCAGGATTTCAAACCCTTTCAAGTAAATAAAGCAGTCCTTGAATGCGCTGATGAAAAAGCCATCTTTTTACATTGTCTTCCTGCTGTTAGAGGTAATGAGGTTACAGCAGATGTAATTGATGGCCCTCGCAGCAGGGTATTTGACGAAGCAGAAAATAGACTTCATACCCAAAAAGCAATTTTGTGCTACTTGTTAGGCGATAATATAATCTAAGCCTGAAACTTCAAAACTGTATAATTTTATCGATGGCATGTACAAATGGAATTTTCTAAAAACACAGGTTTTTTAAAAACAACATCTTCGCGCTTTGACTTGCCGTCAAACAACTTTGTTGTTCCTTTTTATTTGGCAGGAAGCCCAAGTCATAAGACGCCAAAAATAAGAGGTAGAATTTGTCGCTTGGTAAAGCCAACAACCGACATTCTGGGCAGACACAATTATCCAGATTCTGTTAACTCGGTTTTGGCGGAAGCAATGGTTGTTACGTCCTGTTTGTCGACCACATTTAAGCTCGATGGAGTAATTACATTACAGGCAAAAGGGCGTGGACCGTTAAAAACTTTGTTTTGTGATGTCTCTAGTGATGGACATATGAGAGCCTATGCAGTATTAGATGCTCACACTTTTAAAAAAATGCCTTTAAAACAGGATATTACGCTACCGCTGCTTATGGGTGACGGATATATGGCTTTTACTATTGAGTCGAACGGCCCTAATCAGCGCTATCAAGGTATTGTTGATCTATCTGGCAAGACAGTTTCTGATGCTGTAATTTCTTGGTTTAAGAATTCTGAACAAGTGCACACAAAATTTATCACAATGATAGAAAAGCAAGATGGATTTTGGGTTGCAGCAACACTTATGATTCAAAAAATTGCAGATGAGGATGGGTCAGAAGATGGGCTACTTACTGAGGAGAGAGAGTTTTGGCAGGTGGCCAATATATTTGCTCAGTCTGTCACTGCAGAGGAATTGCTTGATCCAAAATTAAAGCTTGAAACGCTTCTATTTAGGTTATTTCATGAGCTTGGCGTATATATTCAGTCACCGCGGGTCATTGTAGATAAATGTCGTTGTAGCAATGATAAAGTGGAGACAATGCTTCGATCCGTTGATAAGGATGAGCTGCCGAATTTGGTAGATGAAAATGGTGACTTGGTAGTCGATTGTGAGTTTTGTAAAAAAAGACGCATTTTTTCTGCTGATTTAAAAACTCATTAAAAGTTAATCATAATTTTTAATAAGAGAATTTTGCATTGAGTCTAATTTGTAATAAGCTAGCATTATAACGTCATTTTTTCAAATTGAACATATGACACTATAAGGAGAAATTAGATGCGTCTGACCTTTATCATTATATCAATTTTTCTGTTTTTTTCTGCCTGTAGTCAGAAGATTTATGATGAACCTATAGTGCCAGCGTTTCAGCCGTTAGATTATGGGCCTTTATCAATTAACGCTAGAAAACTTGTCATTATTCAAAATTGGAAAATGCCCGGCGAGAAGCCGTTCTATGAGCATTTGATTTCGCCCAACCCGTCTTCAATATTAACAGATTGGGCAGGTAATACTTTACTACCTGCCGGTTCGTCTGGAGAGGTGACCTTAGATATAAGGAAGGCATCTGTTATCATCACAGACATTTATCAGGCAGACAACATTACAGACCAGTTTATAGATAATCAGCAGAACAAAATAGAGGTTGAATTGGCAGGTCAGTTAATGTGGTTGCAACCCGTTACTGGCCAGACTGGTTTCCTTGATGCGCGTGCTGTCAGCTCTACAACTGTGCCAGAGTCATCCACTGCGGTTGAATTTGATGTTGCCGTTCAAAAGACTATTTTATCAGCACTTTCCGGGTTTGATAAAAAATTAAGGTTAGAAATTGAAAGTCTTAACGGAATGCTACTTCGTTAAAGTTTATCAGAATTAATTGCGCCAGAAAAGAGGGTTTAGCATAACTAAAACGGTAAAGAGTTCTAATCGTCCAAGTAACATGCCAATACACATAGCCCATTTAGCCATATCAGGAAGCGGATTAAAGCTTCCATTCGGTCCTATAACCCCGCCCAAGCCAGGGCCAACATTCGAGATGGCAGTCGCTGCGCCTGAAATTGCTGTGGTAAAATCAAGTCCTGTAAAGGATAGGAACAATGACAGAAATACGAAACAAAGTATATACAGATAAAAGAAGCCCATAACCGCGTCCATCACAGACTCTGGGACTGGTTTTTTATTATAATAGGCGAGAACCACCCCATGTGGCCTCAGGAGTCTGACGATTTGAACTTTTATGGTACTTATTAAAACCTGAAGACGGAACATTTTAATTCCACAAGTGGTAGAGCCAGCGCATCCGCCCATAAACATCATTATTAACAACATGGCAGTGGAAAACCCCCCCCATAAAGCAAAATTAGCTGTACCATATCCCGTACCCGTGATTATAGAAACAGCGTTGAAGCTCGCAAGACGAATTGAGTTAAGCCAACTAATACCTGACCTGCCAAGATCAACAGTAATTAGAATTACAACAAAAGTAGTTAGCACAAGAAACCATCTTACCTGTGGATCGTTTATCAGCGCACGCCAACCACCTCTGGTAATAGCAAGATAATGCGCAAAGGGCAGACTTCCAGCTATCATCCCAAAGATTATGATGAGCTCGATTGTAACTGAATCAAATGCACCGATAGATGCTGTTTTAGACGAATATCCCCCAGTCGCTAATGTAGTCATAGAATGTATAAGAGCGTCAAAACTACTCATTCCAGCAATCCAAAGCATTCCTGTCCAGATTAGTGTAAGGCTCGCATATACCCCAAAAATACCGCCGGCTAACTGCCGTGCGCGTGGTATCGCATTGTCGCTTGCTTCATATGTTTCCGTTTTAAACAATTGCATTCCGCCAACGGATAAAATAGGTAAAATAGCCAATGCCATAACAATTATGCCTATTCCGCCAAGCCATTGAAGCAAAGCCCGCCAAAGAATAATGCCAGGTGACGCCAATTCAATTGTTGTTAAAATGGTTGAGCCAGTCGTGGTAATGCCCGAAATGGATTCAAACAGCGCGTCGGTAAAGCTAAGTTCCAAATCAGAAAAAAGGAAAGGGAAAGCCCCGAATATCCCAGATAATAACCAAGCAGAATTTGTTAGCAGGAACGCCTCTTTAAGTCCCAAATTCATTTCTTGCTTACTTCGGTTGGTCAACCAAAGAGATATCCCAACAAAGCAGGATATCAAAGCAGCAGACGCAAACCCAAACCAGTTTTGGAATCCTAATGAGATATCAACCAGCATTGGTATGAGCATGGTAAAGGATAAAATCGTAAGGAGGACACCAACAATCGAAAATACGGGCGCGATATTCATATCAGCGTTCAGCCTCTTTCAAATAAGCTATAAGCCAAAGATATACTTAGTCGTAATGTGGCTGTCTACAAGTAATATAAAACAGCAATATATGAATTTGCGCTGATTCTAGTTTTAACGACCCAATTCGATATGCCTGTAAAACCTGTCTCTTAATGAGGGGTCTTTTTTAAATTCGCCAGTAAACTGGGTTGTTACCATTGACACATCAGGCTTTTTCACGCCCCTTGTTGTCATACATTGATGTTGTGCGTCAATTAAAATGGCAACCCCTTTAGGTTTAAGTGCATTCTGTATAGCGTTAGCTACCTGTGAAGTCATTGTCTCTTGGGTTTGTAGTCTTCTAGAGAATGAGTCCAGCACCCTTGCCAATTTAGAGATTCCAACTACCCTAGTATTAGGCAAATAAGCTATATGCGCCTTTCCTAAGATTGGAACCAAATGATGCTCGCAGTGACTTTGCATAGAAATATCTCTAAGCATGACTATGTCGTCATATCCTTCAACTTCCTCAAAAGTGCGCTCCAGCATTTGTTCAGGATCTTCATTATAACCTGCAAAGAATTCTTCGTAGGCTCTTGCCACTCTTGCAGGGGTATCTAAAAGTCCTTCTCGCAAGGGATTATCACCAGCCCATCTTAATAAAACTTCAACTGCTTTTTCTGCTTCTTCACGCGAAGGTCGGTTTACAGTAAATTCACTTTTTGGAGTGTCAGTAGTATCATAAGGTGTCATAAATAAAGTCCCAATTGTATGAAGAAAAACGATATGCACATAATAACATAAACTATCATTATTCGTATCATTTAGGCGCCCTATCTCTTTAGCAAAGAGACGAGCCCAGCCAACCATTTAAACGGTATCACCTTGTTTTGGTAGTTGCAACAAGAGATCCTATTAATAGGAAACTAATATATAGTTTCAAAAGATTTCAGACTTATCATTTATTTTCAGCAAATTGCATTATGTAAAAAACAAGTCTATTTTTGCTTTTAACCGCTTGCGTTAATTTGTGCCCACTCTGGAACCCAGGTAGGATACGAGCTACAAGCTGAGAAGGCCAACATGGTGGAAAACAAAAATATAGTTAGAATTTTTTTAGACATAACGCTCTCATTATTTCTTTGTTACAATGTATACCGACAGCATGTAAACCCAGTTTCATCGTTAAAACAAGTGATAAAATTACGCAATACCAATATTTGTGGTAAGTTTTTCACTATTTATACCTATGCGGTGCTTGAAAAATCCATCTGATTAGTGTAGATGCAAGCAGTTAGTTAGTGAGGCTGAATTTATACATTAAATGACAGTGTAGATCTGATTAGTACATATTAAGATTCTGTAATAACTTGTTTTTTGCGGCTAGCTGAGATTGATGGCGTGAAGCTTGCCAATGGTTAGTTTGCGTAAATACTAACATAATTCGTGATCTTGAACTTTACTGGACGAGATTACGAGATTTATAAAAAGGATAAAAATAAATGAATAGTATCGCTTCTCCTGGAAAAAAAATTGCAATGATGACTGCAAATGGATTCAACGAAGCTGAATTTATTACTTTACAGAGAGCGATAATGACACATCGGGCTCAAGCCAGGATTATATCGTCTCATAATGGTATTGTTTATAGCGATCCAAAAACAGGTAATGGAATTAGTTATGCCGCTGACACACTATTATCGGAAACTCTCGCTATAGATTATGATTGTCTAATTGTTGTTGGTGGCTCTGAACATATTTATACCCTTGCCGAGGAGCCGCATGCTATCAGACTGATGCGCGCTTTTCTGCGCGAAAAGATGCCAATTTTACTTGTTAGTGAAGCCTCGAAATTATTAGATGCAATAGGCGACAAACGGCTTGCATCAGATTCTGATTCAGACAACAACTTTGTTAAGTCAGATTGTGTTGTTTGGAGCATCGATGGATCAGGCCTGTCCTCTATTTTTAACGGATTTTTTGAGATTGTATCTGCCCGGCAGTTAAAGCAGGATTCAGATAATGGCGTTGCAGCCTAATTTGTTAAAGGTTCACATAAGAATTATGGGAAAATTGGAATCTCCATGCACAAGTGTTTGTCGAATATCTAATGAAACTGGTTTTTGCGAGGGCTGCTTTAGAACTAGAGACGAAATAGGCCAATGGCGTGATTTGTCTTTTCAAGAACAAAAGGCGTTAATAGAAACACTGCATGATAGACGGGCATTAACAACTGGCCACTCAAAACGACGTTTGCATCGTAGCCGTATACAATATTAATAAGGGTTATCTTTATTATTGCTGTGTTTAGTTAAGGCGTTTAAAAATATCTGTCCCATCATTCTGATTAGTGAACCTTTAAAGTGACCAAATTCAGCCGAATTTTGTCGAAAAAATGTGATGATTTTTGAGGATGAGGCAGCAGGAACAAATTTATATAAGAAGGAATTGGAGACTAGATATCCCCTAAAACTATGGAATGTTGAACATTCAAAACAGACGAAGTTATCGAATTTGTATTAAATAAAAGCTGGCTTTTATACGATTCTTAATAACCCCCTTGGATGAACCAGTTTTAGGCTCAGACTCTATTAGTCAGAAAGCAGTGTCCCACAATTAGATTTGACTTCTGTTTATCTTGCAACGTAGGTAGCGGCAAAGGCAGATAAGCCAGTCATTTTTGCAGGCTCCGTTTGCCATACAGGAGAGCTATTCTCGCCGTTTGGAGCCTTACATAATTAAATGGCAGATACTGCATTAAAAAAGCAAAGCATGGATACAGAAGGAGGGAGCGAAGATGCTGTTTTGATTGAAACAATTTCTTCAATATAAGAGTTTCTATCAGTTCCTGAAGTAGCATTAATTTCTGGGTTGCTTGTTTACGCAACAATGCCGTTTGATACATCTGAAAAGTCGATGATGAGGTTGAATTCTGAACAGATTGATTAGATAGCATTTACCTCGACTTTAGCCCGCTAAGGCGCTAATTGCAGAGTTGGTCCGTCCGAGTTAATTCACTCTTCACCGCAATCCAATGGCTACGCAGTTGACAAGTTTATTACTGGGAAGGGAAATTATGGTCTTTCCACTTATCATAAAGGTCAAATCCGCTATAAAAGAACAACCGAATTAATGACTGATTATGCTGTTCTGGCACGTGATCTTGGTGTAAAAATGATATCTAGGTGTTACGAAACGACGCCAATTCATATTCAAGTAATGGCACAGGCGACTCAAAATAGACTCGAAATATATTTTCTCAGGAAATAGCTGACAAGCTGTTAGGGCTTGCATCTGAGGGGGTAAGTTTGGACTGAAAAAACCAAGAAAAATTTGCTAGCAGGATAAGGTCTATGCAAATAGGTAATTGATATTTGAAACCAAGCTACTTTCTATTAACTAAATGTGTGTTTTTGTTGCAGTTTAGGTAAATTGATGCATACTGCCCGCGTAAGTAAAAGATTTCTGGAGACCATTATTATGCATCTTTATCGCACCCATAATTGTGGCGAGATATCAGAAACGGACGAGAATAGTCAGGTTAAAATTTCTGGTTGGGTTCATCGTAAACGTGATCATGGTTCCCTTGTTTTCATTGATTTAAGAGATCATTTTGGGTTGACGCAATGTGTGATTGACACCTCTGATAGTGCATTCTCAATCGTTGAGTCACTTCGAAATGAAAGTGTAGTTACAATAATTGGAATTGTTAAGAAGCGTAGTGAAGATACAATTAATAACAATCTCGCCACAGGTGAGATTGAAGTTGCGATAGTAGACATAATTGTTCAGTCAGCTGCAGATACATTGCCGTTACAGGTTAATTCGGACGAGGATGCAGGAGAGGACACACGTTTTAGATATCGATACCTTGATCTCCGCCGCTCGCGTCCGCATCAGAATATATTGCTACGTGGACAGATAATTCAATCGATCCGAAATAGAATGATTGAGCAAGGGTTTACTGAATTTCAAACGCCGATACTAACAGCTTCTTCTCCTGAGGGTGCAAGAGATTTTCTTGTGCCAGCAAGATTGCACCCTGGTAAATTTTACGCATTACCGCAAGCTCCCCAGCAATTTAAACAGCTGGTTATGATGTCTGGATTTGATAAATATTTCCAGATAGCGCCATGTTTCAGAGACGAGGATAGCCGAGCAGACAGAAGTCCTGGTGAATTCTATCAATTAGACCTTGAGATGAGCTTTGTTGAGCAGGCGGATGTTTTTGCCGCAGTTGAGCCTGTTATAAAAGGCGTATTTGAGGAATTTTCTGAGCGAAAAATTGATCCTAATTTTGTTCAAATTTCCTATGCTGACTCTATGCTTAAATACGGAAATGATAAGCCTGATTTACGTATTCCGATTGAGATTGGCGATGTAACAGATGTTTTTCGTGGCTCTGAATTCACCATTTTTGCAAAAAATATAGAAAAAGGTGCTGTTGTGAGGGCCGTTCCAGGGCCAAAATGTGGTAGCCGTGCGATAGCAGATAGAATGAATAGTTGGGCTCAATCAGAGGGCGCCCCCGGACTCGGCTATATTATTTTTGCAGAAGATGAAGCAAGGGGTCCTGTTGCTAAAGCACTGGGTCAGGAAAAATCAAATGAAATTAAAGACAGACTGAACCTTGAAAGTGGTGACGCTGTATTTTTTGCATGTGCTACAAAGGATGATGCCGCATCACTTGCTGGACGTGCGCGCACACGTATTGGAACGGAGCAAAAACTTATAGATAATTCCATTTTTAAATTCTGTTGGATTGTGGATTTTCCAATGTTTGAGAAAGATGAGCAAACAGGTAAAATTGAATTTTCTCATAATCCGTTTTCCATGCCTCAAGGAGGGATGGACGCACTTGAAACAAAAGATCCCCTTGAGATCAAAGCGTGGCAATATGATCTTGTTTGCAATGGAATTGAGTTATCAAGCGGTGCTATTAGAAACCATCTGCCAGAAGTCATGTATCGCGCCTTTGACATAGCAGGCTACGGCCCGAAAGTAGTTGATGAGAAGTTTCCTGCAATGATAGGTGCGTTTAAGTTCGGTGCACCGCCTCACGGGGGTATAGCACCTGGCATTGATAGAATGGTTATGCTGATTGCAGATGAGCCCAATATCAGAGAAATTATTCTGTTCCCAATGAATGGAAAAGCCGAAGACTTAATGATGTCCGCTCCTTCGGTTGTAGATGATAAGCAACTAAACGAATTGTATATTCGAAAAGCCATCATTCAGCCAAAAACGCCTCAATAATAAACGATGCTTAGTTTTAAGCCACCACATTTATCCAGCAGTTAAGTTTTTTGTAAGGCTGTTCCACGATAAAGGCAGTGTATCACCGACAAGCTTGTAGCAAGTAGTAATAACGCGCCTGTTTGGTGCATCGCGCCTAGATGAACAGGTGCCGCATTAATCAATGTTAAAATTCCAAGTGCGAATTGACCAAAGACGATGACAAGCATAAGATTGGCACTCCAGACAGCAACCCCAGCTGACAAAGCAAACCGCCATAAATAGATAACACCTGCTGTGGCAATCAGCGCAATCCAGCGATGATGAAACTGAGCAGATGCTGGATTTTCAAATGGATCGGATAACCCTCTCTCTCCATATTCTACAGGGACAAAACCATCGCCCATTAAAGGGTAATGATTATACAACAACCCAGCATCCATTCCAGCCACAAATGCGCCCGCTATTATGGTGACAAATATAAGGACATATATAAAAGCGGGTGCGCCGAATTTAAATTTTGATTTGCCAGCGTATAAGGAATGAGCAAGCCACATTAAATAGGTAAAAATACCCAGTGCGAGACTGAGATGTGCGGCAAGCCGATATTGGGAAACCGTTGGCTCATTAACAAGACCTGATACAACCATCCACCAGCCTACAAAACCTTGAAAGCCACCAGCCAAGGCAAGCCCGATTAGAGGAAGTCGATACTCGGCTGGAATTCGCCCTTGAGCAAAGAAATAAATCAGTGGAAGCACGTAAACTAGTCCGAGAAGCCTTCCCCATAATCGGTGAAAATATTCCCAGAAAAATATTTGTTTGAACTCCCCCATCTGCATTCCAAAATTTAGCTGCTGATACTCAGGTGTGCTTTTATAAAGCTCAAAAATACGCATCCACTCTGCATTATTAAGGGGGGGCAGCGTTCCGATTAGAGGTCGCCATTCTGCCATAGAAAGCCCAGACCCTGTTAGACGTGTGATACCACCGATGATAACCATCATTCCCACAAGAATAGCCATTAAATAAAGCCAGTACGCCACCATTTTGGTATCAGAGCTGTTATAGAATTTCGGTAAATGCATAACCCGTCTTTTCATCCTAGATTTTGGCAAATATCTATCATACTTGTTCTTTTAGGTTAAAGCCCCTTTTTTAAAGAGCGGTAATCTTGCTATTTTTTTCTCTAAAGAGATGAAGCAGCGAAAAAATTTAATTTTTTTTTCTAGCTATACTTGACATGTATCAGGCAAAAGCCCACTTACGCATTCATGATCAGCACTCTATCGAATAGAGTGCTAAATAACTAGAAAAGTAACCCTTAATTTTTGGAGATGAAGGCATGAATTTCCGACCACTTCACGACCGCGTTCTAGTTGAACGCCTTGAATCTGAGGAAAAAACCGCTGGTGGTATTATCATACCAGATACAGCAAAAGAAAAGCCAATGCAGGGAAAAATTGTATCTGCTGGCGCAGGCGCGCGAGATGAGCAAGGTAAAGTACATCCATTGGACGTTAAAGCAGGTGATACTGTTCTTTTTGGCAAATGGTCTGGTACCGAAGTCAAGATTGACGGAACTGACTATCTGATAATGAAAGAATCAGATATTATGGGAATTTTGGACTAATTCTTGTCTTAAATTCTAAACGCACAGCAAAGACTGGCAATAATAGATATCTATGTTGAGCGTTATTACATACGAATTAACTTTTTTGAAAATTAGACGAAAAAGAGGAAAAAAATGGCTTCTAAAGATGTAAAGTTTGGATCAGATGCACGCACCAGAATGATGGAAGGTGTAGATACACTGGCCAATGCAGTAAAAGTTACATTAGGCCCAAAGGGTCGTAATGTTGTTCTAGAAAAATCGTTTGGCGCACCTCGTATCACCAAAGATGGTGTAACGGTTGCAAAAGACATTGAGTTAAAAGACAAGTTTCAGAATATGGGTGCGCAGATGGTGCGCGAGGTTGCATCAAAAGCAAACGACACAGCAGGTGATGGGACAACAACAGCAACTGTGTTAGCCCAATCAATTGCACAAGAGGGTGCTAAAGCCGTTGCTGCTGGAATGAACCCGATGGACCTGAAGCGGGGTATTGATATCGCTGTTGAGGCAGTTGTAAAGTCTCTTGAATCGCAGTCCCAGAAAATTACTACATCAGATGAAGTCGCTCAGGTTGGAACAATCTCAGCCAATGGTGAGGGTGAAATTGGAAAGATGATTGCAGAAGCAATGGAGCGCGTTGGAAATGAAGGCGTTATTACTGTTGAAGAAGCAAAATCGCTTGATACAGAATTAGACGTTGTTGAGGGTATGCAATTTGATAGAGGATATTTATCACCTTACTTCGTAACAGATGCCGAAAAGATGCGTGCAAGCTTAGAAGACCCATACATCTTGTTGCATGAAAAAAAGCTATCAAATCTTCAGGATATGCTGCCTGTTTTGGAAAAGGTTGTGCAGTCAAGCAGACCACTTTTAATCATTGCAGAGGACATCGAAGGTGAAGCACTAGCAACATTAGTTGTAAACAGGCTTCGTGGTGGATTGAAAGTAGCAGCGGTCAAAGCACCTGGATTTGGTGACCGACGCAAAGCAATGCTCGAAGATATTGCAACCTTAACAAATGGCACAGTGATATCTGAAGAGGTAGGCATCAAGCTTGATAGTGTCACATTAGAGATGCTTGGAACTGCTAAGCGTGTTGAAATTACCAAAGAAGATACAACCATTGTTGATGGTGCAGGTGATAAGCAAGAAATCGAAGCACGTTGTAATCAAATCCGCGCACAGTCAGAAGAAACAACTTCAGACTATGATCGAGAAAAATTACAGGAGCGTTTAGCAAAACTTGCTGGCGGTGTTGCGGTTATCCGTGTTGGCGGGGCGACTGAAGTTGAAGTAAAAGAACGCAAAGACCGTGTAGATGACGCGATGCATGCAACTAGAGCTGCAGTTCAGGAAGGTATCGTTGCTGGCGGGGGTGTCGCACTGGTAAAAGCGCTTGCTAGTCTGGAAAAATTAAAATCTGCAAATGGAGATCAGGAAGTTGGCATTCGTATTATTCGCAAGGCGTTAGAGTCGCCGGCTCGCCAGATTGCAAATAATGCAGGTGCAGATGGTTCTGTAATTGTAGGTAAGTTGATCGAAGCAGTAGATCCAACAATCGGGTATAATGCCCAAACAGGAGAATTTACGGACCTAATCAAGGCTGGCGTGATTGACCCGACAAAAGTGGTTCGCTCTGCACTTCAAAATGCAGCTTCTGTTGCAGGTCTTCTTGTAACAACCGAGGCAATGGTTGCAGAACTTGATGAACCCAAAGCAGCAGCGCCAGCAGCACCCGATATGGGTGGCATGGGCGGCATGGGCGGCATGGGATTCTAAGCAATCCTGTTGGCTTTGGCTAATAACAAATGATATTTGAATGCCGGATAGAATATTTCTATCCGGCTTTTTTATCAATCGGCATATATTTTATAATTTGTCCTTTCTACCGAGAAAGTCTCGTACCTGAAAAAGGGCATCTGCTAATGGCAAGCGTTCAATCGTTACGTCTGGCGGAAATGCAGATGTAAGTCGTGTTGGAACACGGCTGTCCAGCATCACAAACATTCCTTTATCTTCCGCTTTTCTTATAAGCCTCCCAAACGCCTGTCGTAATTTCATTCTGGTTAGTCTATCGGTCAGCTCACTCTTACCAATCCAATTGGCGCGCGCCTTAAAAAGTATGTCTGGGCGAGGCCATGGCACTCTGTCATATAAAATCATCCGGAGAGCTTGTCCTGGTACATCTATCCCATCGCGCACCGCATCTGTGCCTATTAAACAGCTATTTTTATCTGCTCTGAATAATTGTAACAATGTTTGTAGGTTCATCTGGTCTATATGCTGGGCATATAAAGGGATATCAGCAGAGGCTAATTGACCTGCGAGATAGGGATAAATCGCTCTGAGCCTCCGAATTGCAGTGAATAAACCAAGGCTTCCCCCGCCGGCTTCCTTCATCAAAGCGGCCATAGCTGCGCCGGTTACCGCTGATCGCTCTCTCGCGATATCATTTACAACCAGTATGCGAGTTTGATTTTTGTAATCAAAAGGAGAGCAATGAATGCTAAATATAGCAGGATGAGGCAGATGGCTTGCCCCTGTTATCTGCATAGCACTTTGCCAACTATCAGCGAGTTCCTGCTCAGGCGAACTAGTGTCTGTAGACAGTTTTGTATCACGCAATGTGGCTGATGTGATGGCAACACCGTGCGCCTTTTGCAACACAGCCTCACTGAATGGAATAGTCGGATCTAGCCAATGTCGATAAATGCCAATATCTTTATCTTGTCCCTCAATTCGGTCTATTTGCATCCAGTCTACAAATCCATCTCTGCCTGTCATGCCATGTTCTGAGGATGCAAGGTCCTGCAATTGCAAGAGCCATGACGTCAATGGCGTAATTGCGCGTCTCTGAAGGCTTTTGATAGCTGTTTCAAAACGAGATTTTGTCTGGCTATCAAAATTTGCTGCTTTTTGATCGATAATAGATAATAAAGATGCTTCTAGCTGTGAAAGAGGTATTAGAAGTGCCTTCAAGTTAGCTGCAAATTCATGAGCAGCTTTTATAATACTGGTCGTGGCCGGATAGAGCCCACTTTGGATATCATAGAGCGATTCTGTATTCTCAATGCGGCCATATAAACATATTCTTAAGGCCGAAAAAAATGTCTCTGCGGTGCCAAATTGGCTTGCGGATGATATTCGATTTTGCCAACCTCGGCTTGGTAATTCGCGAGCAATATCAATGATTGCTTCCAGCTCACTCAAAGCTTTTTCATCATTTGAAATTAATTCAGAGAGTCTGTTACGCAACCCGCGAGCGCGGCCTTTCAAGCCATCTTCAGCACCTCTAATCCATCTCCGCATCTCATACGCCTCACTGGCTGTCAAAGCGCTACTAAAGGCACTATCTGCTGCATCAAAAACATGATGACCTTCGTCAAAAATCAATCTGGTCGATAAAGCTCTATCATCCTTTTGCGTAAAAACAGATTGCAAAATTAATAGCGCATGATTGGCGACAACAATATCTGCTTGCCGAGCTTCTCGAACAGACTTTTCTACAAAGCATTTGTGATAGTGACGACAGGCCGAATGAATGCATTCCCCGCGTTTATCGGCAAGACCAAGAGTGTGTCTGCTTTGGATCAGGTCGACAAGCCATGCTGGAAAACTTGCTCCTGTTAAATCTCCGTCTGGCGATGCACTAGCCCAGCGAGCCATAAGACCAAGGGCGATTGCGTTTGTCGGCTGTCCTGGCATCTGTGATAATGCTTCTTCTAAATTA
>MDTB01125550.1_pt1 | contig 23583 bp, 17 predicted proteins | sample 811161 | NCBI WGS metagenome assembly MDTB01 (sample SAMN05326650, study PRJNA326480) | marine metagenome | isolation source: seawater | place: Mediterranean Sea | collected 2009
ATCTATCTAGATTTGGTGGAAGAATTGTTGAATGAATATCTGGAGATTCGCAGATCGGGCGTGCAGACAGCTTTTGAATAGAGAGGAGAAGGATGGGAGCGGAAACCGGATATAAAATATCATTTAATTCTGTATCAAATCGAATGTATACCGTTGAATCAACGGTTGATCTTCAGGCTGGTTGGAGTGACATGACGAATGGATTGGTTGGCAATAGTGATTTAATAGAAATCATTGATCATGTGCTTATCTCAAATCAATTTTATCGATTAAAAGTACACATCCAAAATTAGTAAACCTATTATGAACAAGTATGTTGCCATTTTATTGTGGGGGTTGTTGTGCGTTGTATGCCCGCTAGTGGGTGCCCCGTCTCCTAATATTGTGGTGATTCTTGCCGATGATTTGGGATATGGAGATGCGGGTTTTACGGGGTCGACGGAGATTCGAACGCCTCGATTGGATGCGTTGGCTGCGAATGGGATTATTTGTGCGAATGGATATGTAACGCATCCATATTGTGGTCCTTCACGAGCGGGATTGATTACGGGTCGACATCAGGCACGATTCGGAATGGAGGTTAATTGCACCTATTCGCCTTATGATTTAAAAATGGGGTTGCCTCTTTCAGAAAAAACCTTTGGACAACGTATGCAGGAGCAGGGGTATCGAACAGGTATGATTGGAAAGTGGCATTTGGGTGCAGCACCGCCGTATCATCCCAATCAGCGTGGATTTGATTATTTCTATGGTTTTTTATCGGGCGGGCATGGATATTTTCCCCGTGGGGTTACCTCTACGCATCCGCTTTTACTTGAAAATGGATCTCCGCATTATGCGGCGAATGAAGGCTATTTCTTGCCATTGGTTCGCAATGAGAATGCTGCTGAGTTTAATGAATATTTGACGCGAGCACTGAGTCGAGATGCTGCCCGCTTTGTGTGTGAGACTGAAAAGCCGTTTTGTTTATATCTTTCCTATAATGCACCCCATGCTCCGTTAGAAGCACCGCAGGAGACGATTGCGAAGTATCGGCATATCGAGGATTGGAATCGGCGTGTGTATGCTGCGATGATTGATGAGATGGATCAAGGGATCGGCTGGGTTGTCGATGCCTTAGAAGCTTCGGGTAAACTTGAAAACACCCTGATCATCTTTCTTTCAGATAATGGGGGTGTGTCGCCAAAACCGGGGCATGAATTTGAAAACTGGGCCAATAACGAGCCGTTTAGAGGAGGAAAAGGATCTTTTCTTGAGGGCGGTATTCATGTGCCTTTTCTGGTTCATTGGCCGGCAGAATTACCAGGTGGAGAGACCTTTGGTGGATTGGTTTCCGCGCTCGATATTGCTCCGACGATGGTGGCTGCGGCAGGTGAGTGGATTGCAGATGATGAATATGATGGGGTCAATTTATTGCCGTTTTTAGCGGGAACGGAGCAGCGTTCTCCTCATGAGGCTCTTTTTTGGCGTGAAGCGGAAGGGGCTTGTTGGGCGGTTCGCACACCTGAAGCTAAGTTGATGAAATCATCTTGGGATGCTTCAAAATTGGAACTCTATGCCATGGGGGATGATCCGTATGAAGTGGCGAATAGAATTGAGGAGGAAGACGGTCTTCGTAAACGCTTGTCGGCTCTCTGGAATGAGTGGAATCAAGAGAATGAACCAACCGTTTTGCTTCAGTCGTATGAATATCAAAAAGAGCGGATGCGGTTTTATTCAGAGCTTTATTTTCGGTTAAAAGAGCAGGCTGATAAACGACGGCCGATTTCTATTCAGTAGTGATTATGGCTATCTATCGTCAAGCAGCGTTCTGGTGGAGAGATGATAGTAGAGCCAACTGGTTAATGTTGGTTTGATGATCACCATTCATTAATCCGTATTTTTTATTCATAAGTAGATATATCTTTCAGATAGATTTCCACGCTAACTCAACCAATTAATTTGGAACCTGATTTTATGTTTTCGTGTTTCTATTGAGGATATTAGAGCAGAGATAATGAGTAGATTTGTGCGAGAAGTATGGTGCTTTTGATTAGACGTTTTCATTGAAAATAAACAATCGTTGAGAAGCTGTTTTTAGATATTTTTTGAGGGATTAAGGCGTGTTTTTCTAGGGTCGATTTTTAGATTAGGATTAGAATGAAGCCATTATTAAAGAGAGAATTATTAAGCTACAGTATTGGAGATTTAGGTATTAACCTCAATTTTCAGTTTATCAGTTTTTTCTTGGCTTATTTCTATACGGATGTTTTTGGAATTTCGCCGGCGCATGTGGCGGGGCTTTTTTTGGTGGCACGTATATGGGATGCAGTAAATGATCCGATCATGGGGTATGTGGCAGACCATAGCCAATCGAGGTGGGGTCGTTTTCGTCCGTATATCTTTTTCGGGGCGGTGCCATTGAACTTGTGTCTATTGGCTTGTTTTGCTTCGCCTGAATTTTCAGCGAGTGGGAAAGTGGTCTATGCATATGTTACGTATATACTGCATGGGATGGTTTTTACAGCAGTGGGGCTCCCTTACTCTTCGATAAGTGCGGTGATAACACAGGATCAACAGGAGCGGGCGTTGATTTCGACTCTGCGTATGTTTTTTGCGGTGATTCTGGCGATGGGAGCGGTGAGTATTGGGACGCGTCCGTTTTTGGCACAATTTGAATCGGAGGCACAGGGCTTTTTTGTGCTGGGTTGTATTTATGCGGTTGTTTCATCAGCGTTGTTGATTTTTGCCGGTATTAAGTCGCAGGAACGAGTTGAGGCTCCGTCTGACACGTATCGCTTCAAGGATATGGTGCCGATTATTTTAAAAAATAATGAGTTATTGGTTCTTTCACTTGCGATGTTCATGAATACGAGTGTGTGGGTGATTGGAAATGCGGTGGGTTTGTATTATTTCAAATATATCTTGGGGGATGCGGATCTTCAGTCGGTATTTTTCCGCTTTATGCTTCCGGCGAATGCGATTGGGATTGTAGTGACCCCTTTCCTAACGGCGCGATGGGGCAAACGGAATGTATTCATGTTGGGTAGTTTGGTAGTGTTTGTGGTGAGTTTAGTGCGTTATTTTGTGGGTGCGGATTCGTGGGTTTTGTTTGTGATTTTATCGATGATTGCCTCGACGTGTATGATGTTTTGTTCGGTTTGTCAGTGGGCAATGGTGCCGGATACGGTTGAATATGGGCAATGGAAAAACGGGATTCGTTCGGATGCAATCCCGTTTGCTTTTTTCACGTTTACGTTGAAGTGTGGAATGGCTATCGGTGGTGCTTTGACGGCGATGGCTTTATCTTGGGCAGGCTATGTTGCGAATGCGGAGCTTACGGAGGCGGCTCAGCGATCGATTGTTTGGTTGTTTAATCTTATTCCGGCCTTCTTTTCTTTGGGTTGTTTTATATCGTTGTTTTTCTATCATTTGGATGGGGAGAAATTTAAACAGATTTTATTGGAGTTGGAGCGTCGTAGAACGGAGGTATAGATCGAGTTGGATGTATGGTTCTGTGTGGGGTGGGTTGATATTTTTAGTGAGTAGGAGTCTGCCGTTTTAAGTTTTATTTTTGAATGATACAGATGAAGCAGAATAGAGAGAAAAAAAAGATAGGATCCCGACAAATCCATTTGGATTTTCATACGTCGGAGTATCTAGAGCAAATTGGTTGCCGATTCTCGAAGTCGGGATTCCAGCAGGTGTTAGAGCAGGCGCATGTGAATGCGATTAATCTATTTGCCAAGGGGCATCACAGCTGGAGTTATTATCCGACCCAGGTGGGAAAGATGCATCCGAATCTGGATTTTGATCTATTGGGTGAACAGCTGGAGGCGTGTCATGAGATCGGTGTGGTCGCACCTATTTATTATACGTTTGGTTGGTCTTCAAATGATGCGGAAGCCCATCCTGAGTGGGTGGTGCGTGATCGAGATGGTTGGCCTGTCACGAGTGAGCCGTGGCCGGAACAGGCGTTAAGTTCAGATCCAAAACCTCCTTTTCAGTGGACGTTTTTGTGCGCGAACACATCGTATCATGATCATATCATGGAGCAGGTGAGGGAGCTGTGCGAGTGGTATGTGGTGGATGGGTTTTGGTTTGATATTTATCAGGTTCATCGGCTCTGTTTTTGCGCGGCTTGCCGGCATGAAATGCAATCGCTGGGGGTGGATCTCTCGGATGATGTTGCGGTGGGGGCGTTTAATGCAACGGTTATGAAGCGGCATTGTGAAGCATTGCATTCGCTTATTGAATCGTATCATCCGGAAGCGACTGTCTTTTTTAATGGCACCACGGCGATCGAGCCTGATTTAAATTTTCGGCATGGGTTGTATGAACTAAATACGGTGCAGGATCTGGAGGATTTGCCGACGGTGTGGGGAGGCTATGATAAATTGCCACTTCAGTCTAAATATTTTCTTAAGTTGGGTTATCCGATTACCGCTATGAGCGGAAAGTTTCATACGGCGTGGGGGGAGTTTGGTGGATTTAAACATCCCAATGCGTTGCGGTATGAGGCGGCTTCAATGATTGCGTGGGGGGCTCATTGTAATGTTGGGGATCAGTTGCATCCGAGTGGTGAAATGGATGTGTCGACCTATAAAAATATAGGAGAGGCCTATGCGTATGTAAAAGAGATTGAGGCGTATGGGATTGGGGGACTACCTGTAGCCCGATTGGGCGTTTGGCGGAGTTATGACGAGGCGCATGATGAGGGTCTTGTGAAGATCCTTTTGGAGGGGCAGGTTAATTTTGATGTGGCAAATCATGCAGACGATCTTCAGGTCTTTGATGTGATTCTCATTCCCGGAGTTGCGTGTTTGGAAGAAGCGAGTGCGGAGCGGTTGAATCGGTTTGTTGAGCGAGGCGGTAGTTTGGTGGTCATGGGAGCGGGTGCGCTGAGTCGGGATCGGAAAAAAGTGATTCTTGATGTGGGAGCGGTTTATTTGGGTGAGGCGAATTATGATGCCGATTATCTGTTGTTGAGTGATTCGTTGCAAGAGGCGTTGTTGGAGACGCCGTTCTTGAATTTTAAACCTGCAATTCGGATGCAGGCAGAAGAGGGTGTGGAGGTGTTGGCGACGATTCGCGAACCTTATTTTAGCCGTACCTACAAAACCTATACCTCGCATCAGAATACACCCTATCAGTTGGAGGATGCGGATCATGTGGGCGTGATTCGAACGGGGAATGTGCTCTATTTTGCGCATGAATTGGATGGGATGTATTTTCATCATGGAGCGCGGTTGCATCGGGATCTATTCCTGCGGGGACTAGAGTTGATGCATAGCCATCCGATGGTTCAAACGAGGTTGCCGAGTACCGGTCGTGTGAGTTTATTACATCAAGCGGATTTGAAGCGCTATGTGGTTCATTTGCTTTTTGCGTCGCCCATTCAGCGAGGTAATTGCGAGGTGATTGAAGATTTGGTTCCTTTGTATGAGGTGCCCGTGCGGGTGGATTTACCGGTGCAGGTTCAACGTGCAACTCTAATTCCGGCGATGGAAGAGCTTGCCTTGGAGAAGAATGGCGATGGCGTGCAGGTGGTGGTGCCGGCGTTTACGTGTCATTGTGCGATCGCTTTTGATTATGAATGAGGAGATGAGAAGATGTATGCGATAGGGTTGGATTATGGAACGAATTCGGTTCGCGCTATTGTCGTGCATAGTGGAACGGGTGAGGTCTGTGGTTCGGGGGTCTATGCCTATGCACATGGAGATCAGGGTGTGATCAGCGATTTGAAAGATCCGAATGTGGCACGCCAACATCCTACTGATTATTTGAGGGGCTTAGAGCAATCTGTTAGGTCGGCTTTGCGGGAGGCAGGGATCGCTGGGAATGATGTAGTTGGGATTGGTGTTGATGCCACTGCGAGCACGCCGATTCCGTTGGATGAGCAGGGAGAACCGTTGGCTTTTTGTGAAGCATTTGAGGGCCATCCAGCTGCCTTGGCATGGCTGTGGAAAGATCATACATCGGTGGCAGAGGCGAAAGAAATTACGGAGCGGGCGGCTGTGATGCGCCCAGCGTATTTAGCTGCGTGTGGTGGAACCTATTCTTCGGAATGGTTTTGGGCAAAGGTGTTGCATTGTGCGCGAACGGCTCCGGATGTTTTTGAAGCGGCAAATCGGTGGGTTGAGCTTGCGGATTATATTCCGTTTGTCTTAACGGGCGAGATCGTTCCGGGCCTTTGCGCGGCAGGGCACAAGGGGCTGTATAGTCCAGAATGGAATGGGTATGCGGATGAGGAGTTTCTGGCGGCGGTCGATCCGTGCTTGGTTTCGGTTCGTCGGGGATTAGCTGAGCGAGCTCATCACATGGGGCATGCTGCGGGTCTGTTGAGTGCGGTGTGGGCGGATCGATTGGGTTTGAGCGAAGGAATTCCGGTTGCGGTGGGCACGATTGATGCGCATGCAGGAGCGGTTGGATCGGGCATAAAGCCGGGTACAATGGTGAAAATTATGGGTACATCGACATGCGATATTGCGGTGGCACCGCTTGATCATGCGTTACCTGAAATTCCGGGAATTTGTGGGGTAGCTCATGAATCGGTGTTGCCGGGTTGTTATGGGCTTGAGGCGGGTCAGTCGGCCGTCGGAGATATCTTTAATTGGTTTGTACATACGATGAAACCGGGTGGAGGGCTGACGCATGAGCAGCTCAACCAAGAGGCGCTAGAAATGAAGCCGGGTGCCTCGGGATTGTTGGCGCTGGATTGGCAAAATGGCAATCGATCCACGCTCATGGATTCAGAATTAACGGGGTTGATATTGGGCCTTTCGCTCCATTCGAAGCCAGCGGAGGTATTTCGTGCTTGGGTGGAGGCAACGGCGTTTGGGGCGCGGGTGATTGTGGAGCGCTATCGTGAATATGGGGTGCCGATTGAGCGGATTATATCGTGTGGCGGCCTTTCGCAAAAGAGCCCGATGACGATGCAGATTTATGCGGATGTGCTGGGGTGCCCGATGGAGGTTTCAGCGCACGAGCAGAGCTGTGCTTTGGGTGCGGCTATGGCGGGTGCGGTAGTGGGAGGTGTTCATGTTGATTTTGAAGCGGCTGCTACTGCGATGACGGGGGCGATCAACGTAGTCTATGAGCCCATTTTAGAAAATCAACGAATCTATGATCGGTTGTTTGAGCTCTATATGAATGTGCATGATCTATTTGGGACTTCGGGTTACGCTGAAAATCAATTTAATCTAATGAAGGAGTTGCTTGTGATTCGGGAAGAGGTTCGAGGTGGCTGAAGGCTATATTTTTGATATGGATGGCGTCTTGTGCGATTCAGAGGCGTTTATTGCTGAAGCGGCGATTGCTTTGTTTAAAACGCGATACCAAGTGGATGTTGCGGTGGCTGATTTTGAGCCGTTTATAGGCACAGGAGAAGACCGCTATCTGGGTGGCGTGGCGGAAAAATATGGGATTAATCTGCAACTGGAAGCGGATAAGGCTGAGACGTATCGGTTGTATGGAACATGCGTAAAGGGAAAACTGGAGGCTTTAACGGGGGTAAAGGCGTTTTTGGCTCGGGCGCGGGATGAGGGCCTTCGATTAGCGGTGGCCACGAGTGCTGATGCGGTGAAGATGAGAACCAATTTGAGAGAGATGGATTTAGAAGAATCTCTGTTTGATGCGTTGGTGAGTGGACTTGAAATTATCCATAAAAAACCGGCTCCCGATATTTTTGTTGAGGCGGCACGGCGATTGCAACTTCCGACATCGGCGTGTGTTGTTTTTGAGGATGCGATTAATGGTGTGGAAGCGGCCAAATCGGCGGGGGCGTATTGTGTCGGCGTCACTTCTTCGTTTTCAGCTTCGGCTTTGAAGGAAGCGGGGGCTGATCAAACCATTGAAACCTTCAATGATTTAAGAGAGTTACCGTAGAATAAGGAAGTGGGCAGATGGGATCTATTCGATCTTTGATTTTAGGATGAACAGAATGAAAACAACGAGACAACGAAGAGCGATCATCTTGGGGGCGATTGTATCTTGGGGGCTTTCGGCAGACTCTTTTCCACATGAAGCATGGAAATTGGAGGGGGCACAGGAGCGAATTGAGCGCATTCGGATGGGGGATGCGCGTATTCAATTCACGTTGCCGAATGGCGAAGAGATTTCAGCAGGCAGTCCGTTTGAGTTGAGGCACATTCGCCATGCGTTTCATTTTGGGGGTTCTTTGGCGGCGGATTGGAAAGTGCCCGAGCGGGCGTGGTATCCGGAATTTAAGAGCCAGTTTGCGAATCTTTTTAATTACGCGACAATTGATTTTTATTGGGGGGTTCATGCCCATAAACAGGGTGAATGGAAGTATGAACCTAGTTCGCGGGAAAAGTTAGATTGGGCGAAATCGCAAGGGATGCGCTTGAGAGGACATCCCTTGATGTGGCATGAAGTGGTGCCTGAATGGATGAGTTCGACCGATCGCTCCGTTGAAGAGTTGGATGCTGATATTATCGAGCATGTGAAAATGTTGGTGGATTCCTATCCTGAAATTGATGAGTGGGATCTTCATAATGAAACCCCGGGTATTCGGCTCCATAAACCGGAGATGGGTGTTCGACGTTGGGTAGAATGGGCGGGGGGGCCGGGTGCTGCAACGGAGCGAATCGTGGAGGCGGTTCGTGAGATTCGCCCGGAGGGTCGTTATATTTTAAATCATTTTACCGATGCAGATCCGGAATATCATGCGCAGATCAAGTATTGCCTATCGAATGAGGTTCCGGTGGATGTGATTGGTATTCAAACGCATATGCATCATTTGGGAGATGCTATTGCGGAAGATCGACTTTGGAACGCATTAAATGAATATGAGAAATATGGGCTGCCTCTACAGCTCTCTGAGATTACGATTTTGAGTTGTGAAATATTTCCTGAATGGCGTTCGGCTCATGCATGGTATGATAAAGTGGAGGCCGCTAAGCAGGCGGGTGAACCTGCGTTATCGATGCCCAGTTTGCCTGCATGGGAAGCATATCAAGCGGCATTAACGCGCGATTTTTATACGTTGGCGTTTAGTCATCCGGGGGTGGAAGCGATCATCTGGTGGACGATTACAGATGTAGAACCTTGGCGTGGGATGCCAGCTGGCTTATTGGATGAGCAGGGTCAGTCGAAGCCGGTATATCATGTTTTAGATGAACTGATTAATCAGGAGTGGCATACGGAAAAGAGGGGTCAGCTTTCTGCAAACGGGGTGCTTAGCTTTCGAGGGTTTTATGGAAGTTATGCGGTCGAGGTGGAGCATGAGGGCGTTTGGTTTGAGGGTGCGTTTTCCTATGAAAATGAGGTTGAGGGTGTTCAGTGGGTTGAGCTTCGGGCTCGATAGGCGTGTTGAAGATAGAATGAATTAAAAAGCAGGTGGTAGATATGAAAACATATGTGGCAGGTTTATTATGGGTAGTAGCGCTATTGAGCCATGGAATGGCGCCGGCTGTGCCGAGCGATTCGCGACCCAATTTTTTAATTGTGATGGTGGATGATATCAGTCCCGATCAATTTGGTTGTTATGGAAATAGGGATGTTGAAACGCCTCATATTGATGCCTTAGCTCGTGGGGGTGTACAGTTTAATACGGCTTGGGCGACGCCGATGTGTTCGCCGACACGGGCGTTGTTGGTTACGGGTCGGTATCCAAGTCGAACGGGGGTATGGCATAATGATTTGCGGTTGGATTGTACCGCGGAGGATCGATGGAGCTGGGCGCAGCGGCATTTGACGTTTGCTCAAGTATTGCGGGGGCATGGGTATCGGACGGCATTGGTTGGGAATCCGATGGCGTTGGGCAGTTCATTCTATTCGGATGATGTGGGTTTCGATGAGCATTGCATTCGAGCGTTAACGTTGGCCGATGTGCCAGCTGGGGCTACCTTTACAGGTCAGTTTGAAGGAAAGTATAATTTCCCTGATGCGAAGCCGGTTCCTTCTCGGTATTGGCATCCGTGTGTGATTCGCAATGGGGCATTAATGGAGACGACGGAGTCTGATTTTGGACCGGATTTATATGCCGGATTTTTAGCTGATTTTATGAAGCGTCATTCCGAGCAGCCTTTTTTGGCGTATTATCCGATGAACTTGGTTCACGATATGGCGGGTGGGGGGATTCCTACTACGCCGGTTCGAGGGATTCCGGGGAGTAATAAAGGGGGGAATCTAAAGGATTTAATCGAATATATTGATCGGTTGGTTGGTCGGTTAATTGCGAACTTGGAAGAGGCGGGGTTGCGTGAGAATACGGTTGTTATATTTACAGCTGATAATGGGAGCTCTCATGGCAGAAAAATGCATGCAAATGAATATGGGCCTCATGTACCGTTTATTGTGAATGGACCGGGTCTGATCAAACGGCGTGGGAAGACGTTGGCATTAATGGAATTTTCAGATATTTTTTCAACGTTAATGGATTTTTCTGGTTCCATCCTGCCGGAGGGGTATGAGGTGGATGGGAAGAGTATGGTGCCTTTTTTAACGGGCAAGAAGGATACGCATCGATCTTCGATTACCAGTTGGATTGCGACGGCTCGTATGGCGCGAACGCGGCAGTGGATTCTTGAAGATGTAGATCCGGTCTATGGCTCGAAAGAGGGGCGGATTGCTTTTTGTGGCGATGCGTATCATAGAGAGGCGTATGTGGATATGAGTGATAGTGATCGGGAGGATGTGCAGGCGGCGCGGGATGAACTGGAGAGCGTGTTGGAGCGTAACCCGTGGCCAGATCGAACGATTCCTGCTGTCGCGGCTGAAGTAGAAGCCTATAATTCGATGCCCTATAAACATTTTGTTGAGGGTGTTTTGGTGAGTGAACCGGTTTCTTTGAATCGATGAAATTAGGAATAAAATGGACGGTTCTTTTTTTGGTTAGCATGTGTATGAACGCTACTTTTGGAGATACTAATGAGCATTTTCGGTTGGATAGCCGTAATGGGCGGGCCTGTTTAGTTCAGCCCGATGGAACTCCTTTTTTTTCGTTGGGGGTGAATCATATTCAAAACATTCTGCAAAAAACGAATCGGGGGGATGTGGAGCAGGCCTGCGAGGAGGCATATAAGAATCTGCAGAAGTGGGGTTTTAATACGGCAGGATATGGTTCACCGCGTGCGTTATGCAAGCGGATGCCCTATTTTGCTCCGATCTATTTAACAAAAAATGCGAACTATCATGGCGATCATGAATTTGAATATCCAGATGTGTTTGATCCAGCTGTGCAGGAGCAATTTCGGAAGATCATTCGGTATGAGGTCCAGCAGCAGGAGAATCATCCTAATCTAATTGGTTATTATTGGACGGATACGCCGCAATGGAATTTGAAACGGGCGCAAGAGACGCGGGGGACCGATTGGGTTTCTGCGATTCGTCAGTTGCCTGAAGGAGCGCCGGGAAAGAGGCGATACCGGGCGTTTATGGCGAGTGGAGATGCGTCGGATGAAGCTTTTTTGCGATTGATTGCCCGCGAGCTTTATCGGGTTATCGGGGAAGAAACACGCCGATTGGCTCCAGATACGCTTATTTTTGGCGAACGGTATTTGATCCATGATCATCCCATTTGTGTGGTGGAGGAGGCGTTGCCTTATATTGATGTGCTTTCGATTCAGCCGGGCGGGGCTATTTTTCCTGCGGCCTATTTTGACGAGTTGTATGCCTTGCATCAAAAGCCGATTTTGTTATGCGATCACCAATGTAGTTTCCCAACACCGGCGCATGCTAAGACGATGTGGCAACAGATGAAGAGTGAGGATGCGGCGGGAAGAGCGTATGCAGTCTATGTGAACGAGGCGGTTCATAAACCCTATATCCTGGGCTATCAGCGGTGCCAGTATATTGATGTTTTTGAGGCGCATATAGGTGTGCTTAAGCAGGGCATGCTTCAAGAAGATCAATCGCCATATAAGACATTGGCGGATCATGTTTCTCAGGCAAATCAGATTGTATTGAAGATATTTGAAGTGCAAGGTGTTCAGTGATCATGAGGGTTTCTAATCTCACGTGATTGAGGGCGAAAAGGGCATAGGTAGTTTTTTAAGGAGGAAGAAAATGAATAGACCGTGGATGTGGATGTTAGCGTTGCTCCTATGGGGATCGGTATCGGTTGCGGAAAAGAACCCAAATATTCTTTTTATTTCTATCGATGATTTGCGACCGGAGTTGGGTTGTTATGGAAATCAAAAAATTCAGTCGCCTCATATCGATGCATTAGCGAGCGAGGGAACGGTTTTTGAAGAAGCCTATTGTCAGGTGCCTGTTTGTGGGGCTTCCCGGGCCAGTTTGATGACGGGGCTCTATCCCACCGAAAATCGCTTTGTGACGTACTATTCGAAAGCGGAAACGGATGCAAAAGGAATTCCTGATATTCCAACGTGGTTCAAGCAACAGGGGTATATCACGATTTCAAATGGAAAAATCTATCATGATCGGAATGATAGTGCGGATTCTTGGGATAAAATATTCCGAGCAAAGGATTATAAGATTTATCATCTACCTGAGAATCTAGCTTTGCCGGAGAAACGGCAACCTGCTTTTGAAGGAGCGGATGTCGATGACATGGCTTATGCGGGTGGTCCGGTTTTGCAGGAGACGATCGCGGATCTAAGAGCGGCGAAAGAGACGGATAAGCCATTCTTTTTGGCGGTGGGTTTTACCAAGCCGCATCTGCCCTTTAATGCCCCGAAGAAATATTGGGATCTCTATGATCGGGCGGCTATTCAGTTGGCCGAAAATCCATTTGTGCCGGAAGGTGCGCCGCTAGAAGCGATGCATGAATGGAATGAGCTGCGGAATATGTATGGAGGTATACTCACACAAGGACCTCTTTCGGATGAGCTGGCGCGGACGTTAATTCATGGGTATTATGCCTGTGTTTCTTATAGCGATGCAATGGTGGGTCGGATTCTCGATGAGCTTGATTTACTGGGGTTGCGAGAGAATACGATTGTTGTGCTGTGGGGGGATCATGGCTGGCAATTGGGAGAGCATACGCTGTGGTGCAAGCATGCTCTTTTCCGAACTTCGTTACGATCACCGTTGATTATCAGTGCCCCTGGGTTTCAGAAAAAACAGCACTCTCAATCGCTGGTTGAATTCGTGGATATCTATCCTACCTTATGCGAACTCGCCGGAGTTGATATGCCAGGTCATTTGGATGGTGTCAGTTTGGTGCCGGTATTGGAGCAATCTGATGCGAGTTTGAAGGAGGCCATCTATGGGCGTTATCATTCGGGTGATTCGATAAAGATGGGTTCGTATCAATACACAGAATGGAGCAGTGGTGCGCGTATGTTGTATGACCATACGCAAGATGAAGATGAAAATATAAATGTGGTGGATGATCCTGCCTATGCGAATGTGGTAGAAAAAATAACGAAGTGGTTAGCTGATTTTCGACTTCAGCGTGAAGAAAAGGAGCCGCTCATTTTGGCTGCAGCTGGGATTAAGATAGGTGATAATCGTCCGCCCGTTTGGCAAAAGCGTACGGCCAAGCTGGAACAGACGGGGGTGGGTATACCTTTTTCTAATTATGTGAATTGGTTAGCTTCAGATAAGGATGGCGATGCATTGGTATATTCGTTGGATAGCGGACCGGAGTGGATTACGTTAGCCAATGCAACGAATGGCTTGCTCGAAGGAACTCCGACATCGGAGCATATGGGTGAGAATGTCTGCATTATCAGTGTCTCAGATGGAGTTAACCCGCCGGTGTCGATTCGTATTGAGATCGATGTGGTGAAGCAACCTTAAGTGGATAGCGGCTGTGCGTAAGCTATTGATATGGATCGGTGGTATGGGGCTTCTGGTGCAGATGACCGCATGGGCTGCCGTTCGCCCCAATGTTATTTTGATTATGGTCGATGATTTCGGGCATGAATGTGTGGAGAGCTATGGGGGAACATCGTATGCGACGCCGCAGTTGAGTCGGATGGCAGCTACGGGGGCTCAGTTTAATCACGCGCATGCACAAAACATCTGTACGCCTTCTCGGGTTCAGATTATGACCGGTCAATATAACGTTCGAAATTATACGCGTTTTGCAACGTTCGACCAGAGCCAGCAGACGTTTGGTCATGCGTTTAAGGAAGCGGGTTATGCCACCTGTGTTATTGGTAAATGGCAACTGGGCGGTGATGCCGAAACGATTCAGTCTTTGGGATTTGATGAACATTGCCTTTGGCATATCCGAGGGGCTAAAAAAGAGCGCTATGTGAGTCCGAAGCTTTTGACGAATGGGGCCTCAATCGAGTATCCAGGTGAGTATGGTCCTGCCATACAGCAGGCATATGCGGAACGCTTTATTCGCCGGCATGCCGAGCAGCCTTTTTTCCTCTATTATCCCATGACGCTTCCCCATTATCCTTTTCAGCCCACACCTGATTCAGCGGATTGGGATGCTGATCTTGATCCTTATTTCAACGATACGAAGTACTTTGGCGAGATGGTAAGGTATATGGATAAACTGGTTGGCGATCTAATAGATGTGGTGGATGAAGTGGGTCTTTCTGAGGATACCTTGATTATTTTCACGGCTGACAACGGAACCGACCATCGCATTGTTTCTGAACACCGAGGAATTTCCGTGCCGGGGGCAAAAGGGAAAATGACGGGGGATGCGACGCAGGTTCCCTTTCTTGTGCGCTGGCCTACACGTGTTCTCGAAGGGATTGAGATCGAGGGCTTGATTGATTTTAGTGATGTTTTTGCAACGCTTCGTGAGGTAGCTAGTTTAACGTTGAAACCAGCTGCGGCGAAGCAGCAGGATGGGGTGAGTTTCATGCCTCTATTGGAGTTGCGCGCCAAGGAAATCCGAGATCATAGCTACTGTTGGTATATGGAACGAACCGACATGACTGACATTAAACGATTTGTTCAAAATGCGGATTATAAATACCATTCGGATGGACGATTTATTCATAAGAAAGTCGACCGGTTTGAGCAATATCCATTGGTTGATGCTGAGCTAACGGAAGTTGAGCGCGCGCTTAAAGAGCGATTCTTGAACCAGATGACATACTATGATGCGTTGCGGCCGGAACGGTTTGCCTACAACAACAGTGAGCCTTTTGCGCTACCTGGAAAAATCGAAGCCGAGCAGTATGATTTGGGAATGCCGGGTATGACCTATTATGATACAACAAAAGGAAATACTTCGGGTGGATTTTGGCGTTCTGATGATGTCGATATTCTCTCAAAGAATAACCACCATCGAGTGATTCAGATGGAGGCCAATGAATGGTTGGACTACTCCATTCATGTATCGACACCGGGGTCCTATCAGCTCAATGTAACGTATGCTGCTTCAAAGGCCGGAGCGATTCGTTTTTCGATACAAGAAGAGCCGGTTTCAGAAGTGATCGATTTGCCTGTAACGAAAGACCAGAAAATGCAGAAGCGGTCGGTTTCGAATCCCATTCAGCTTTTGGCCGGTAATCATGTGTTGCGATTAGAGGTTGTGCGCGGAGGAATGCATCTGGATGCATTTCATCTACGACCCTTGTTGGTTAAATAGCAAAACGGAGTTGTAGATCTTTTGGCTGATTTACTCCGAGGTCTTTTAAGGTAGTATAGAGTATGTAAATAGGGGGATATGATGCGAGAAAGTATGTTTACGGTAGGAATAATTCTGAGTTTATTTGTGCTCCAGGGCTGCCTTCATTTAGAAACTGAGTCTGAACCGGTCTATTTAAATGCAAGCCGTTCTACCGATGAGCGAATCGACGATTTGATGGCGCGAATGACGCTGAGTGAAAAAGCGGCTCAAATGTGTCAATACGTAGGGTTTAATTATTTAAAGCAAGTACCTGGCCAAATGAGCGCGGAAGACATTCTCAAGAGCGATTCCCAGGCTAGTTATAAAGGGTTAAAAACGAAAGATTTAGCTCAAATGGTTGTGGATGGAGAGATGGGCTCTTTTTTACACGTTTTAACGGCTGAACATGCGAACCAATTGCAGGCTTTGGCGAGTAAGTCACGGCTGAAGATTCCGCTCTTACTCGGGATTGATGCCATTCATGGAAATGGCATGGTGCGTGGGTGTACGATTTATCCTTCACCTATTTCGCTAGCGTCTACCTTTTCAGATGAATACGCATACCGCGTAGGCAAAGAGACCGCCAAAGAGATGCGTGCCACCGGCTCGCATTGGGCGTTTACACCGAATATCGATGTTTTACGTGATCCGCGTTGGGGCAGAGTGGGAGAAACGTTTGGCGAAGATCCTTATTTGGTGGGTCGTTTAGGCGCTGCCATGATTCGTGGATTGCAGGGAGATCAGTCGATCGAACGGGATCATGTGTTGGCATGTGCCAAACATTTTATTGCGGGATCAGAGCCAGCCAATGGATTAAATCTATCGCCGATGGATGTCTCGGAGCGGACCTTGCGTGAAATCTATTTAAAACCCTATCTCGCAGCGATAGAAGCAGACGTATTCACGATTATGGCTGCGCACAATGAAGTAAACGGAGTTCCATGCCATATGGATAAACGGTTATTAACGGATGTCCTCCGAGATGATTATGACTTTACTGGTTTTTATGTGAGTGATTGGTTGGATATTCATCGAATTGAAACTCTGCATCAGGTGGCTCGCGATTTTAAAGAGGCGTGCTATCTAGCGGTTGATGCCGGCATGGATATGAATATGCATGGTCCCGATTTTTTAGAAGCGGTTGTATCGCTCGTCGAAGAGGGAAAGTTGGAACCATCACGAATCGATGATGCATGCGAAAAAATCTTGCGGGCTAAATTTGATTTAGGTCTGTTTGAAAACGCACAAGTGGATTTAGATCGAGTAGCCGAAAACATCTTTACACCCAAGCATCAACAGAGTGCCTTAGAAATGGCTCGTCGCTCGATGGTGCTATTGAAGAACGATGGGATTCTACCTCTTACCTCATCGGCATCTAAAAAGATTCTTGTGACAGGGCCGAATGCAAACAATCATTCCGTTTTGGGTGATTGGACAAAACCGCAACCGGAAGACCAGGTTGTTACCGTTTATGAAGGGATTAAAGCGCTTGGAAATGAGCGGGGGCATCAGGTTGATTTTTATGATTCGAATGAAAATATTCGCACCCTGAACCAAGCCGATATTGCCCGAACGGCTGCGGAGGCGACCCACTATGATTATGTGGTGGTGGTCGTGGGTGATAATTCGTTGCGTCACTTAGGCATGAAAGTAAAGACGGCGGGAGAGAATGTAGCTCGTGCCGATATTGATTTAGCAGGCGAGCAATTAGAGTTAGTGCAGGCATTGCATGCAACGGGGGTTCCGACGTTGGTGGTTTATGTGAACGGAAAGCCGATTGCAGAACCTTGGATCGAAGATCATATTCCCGCTATTCTGGAGTCGTGGGAGTCGGGTAGTTATGCAGGACAGGTAGTGGCGGAAGTTCTATTCGGAGAGGTCAACCCATCTGGAAAGTTACCGCTGACTTTCCCGCGTTCCGTCGGTCAATTACAAATGGTTTATAACCATAAGCCATCCAGCTATTATCGGGAATATGCCTTTGAGAAAACGCAACCGCTCTATCCATTTGGACATGGCCTGAGCTATTCAACGTTTACCTACAGCGAGTTGACGGTGGATGTGGATGAAAAAAATCAGACGATCGCACTTTCGGTCAAGGTGCAAAATGAGAGTGATCAAATGGGGGAGGAAGTGGTTCAAATCTACTTCCGCGATGAATATAGCTCGGTGACACGACCCGTAAAAGAGCTCGCTTCTTATCGCCGGATTGAGTTGGCAGGAGATCAAGCTCAGACCGTTTCATTTGAGATCCCGATTGAACAGCTCTCCTTCTATGATATTCAAATGCAGCGCTGCGTTGAACCCGGTAAATTCATCTGGATGGCTGGAGGCTCATCCGCAGATGATGCGTTGATTACTACATCAGTTGAAATAAAAGAGCGTGTTGAATATCAACCGTAAGCGATCAAACATCTATAACAATCGATTGATGAATAAGAGAGCTGCCTGATGGCGTCTCTTCATCTGAAGAGCATCCATCCGGTTTAAGCATGCGGATTTTCTGCTGATCGAATTAAATGTGGCTAAATATATAAGCACATATATGTAATTTTATATATTGAATAATACTGATGTGTATATTATTTTATTTATAATAACTATTTAGTAGTAAAAAATTGGAATGAATATTGCATCTAAACTGTGTGATGAATTTTACTGATTATCAGCCAAATCATTTTTTTGATGAATATTTTTTATCGAATCAATTGCAAAGACCAGCGGCATCTTTATTGATCGATACGATTAATCATCTTCCTGAGGGAGATTTAAAACGGCGTCAAGAGGCGAGTGAAATTTCGATGCGCAATATGGGCATTACGTTTCAGTTGTATGAGGCCGATCCAAAGAATCATCGAACAATCCCATTTGATATTGTACCGCGTATTATTGCGGGTGAAGAGTGGGATCCGATTGAGCGAGGGCTCGAGCAGCGCATTCGAGCCATTAATATGTTTCTGCAAGATGTGTATAATGAGAGAAACATTATTGCCGATGGCGTCATACCAGAGGAATTAATTGTTAGCTCGAAAGGGTACCGTCCAGAGTGTGTGGGACTGCAACCTCCTAACGGCATATGGGCACATGTTACCGGTACCGATTTAATTCGGAATCATGATGGGACTTTTTATGTCTTGGAGGACAATCTATGTGTGCCTTCTGGGGTCTCATATGCGCTGATTAATCGCCAATTAATGAAGCGTAATTTCCCAGAGGTTTTTCATCAGAGTCGGGTTCGGCAGATTATTGATTATCCTGATCAATTTAATCGTATATTGAATGATCTTTCGCCGGCGGTGGAGTCGTCGAGTACGACGGCTATCTTGACTCCGGGTATGCACAATGCGGCCTATTTTGAACATGCGTTTCTTGCCCAGCAAATGGGGGCCCTCTTGGTGGAAGGACGCGATTTGATTTATGATGGAAAGTATATTTGTGCACGAACCGTGGATGGGCTGAAGCGGATCGATGTGATCTATCGGCGCATTGATGATACGTTTTTAGATCCTGAAGTTTTTAACAAAGAATCCGTTCTGGGATGTGGTGGATTGATGCGAGCGTATCGTGAAGGGCACATTATGATTGCGAATGCACCCGGAACAGGGGTTGCGGATGATAAGGTGATCTATGCCTATATGCCTGAAATCGTGCGTTACTATACGGGAGAAGAGGCATTAATTAAGAATGTACCCACGCGATTGTGTTGGCGTCCGGATGATCTTGAATACACGCTGGAGCATTTAAGTGAACTCGTCGTGAAGCCAGCTAGTGAATGCGGGGGGTATGGAATTTTGATTGGTCCTCAGGCAAGTTCGACTGAATTAGACCAGTTTCGGACCCAGTTATTGAAAAATCCTCGAAATTATATCTCACAACCCACTTTAAATTTTTCTCGTGTTCCGGTTTTGCAGCAAGATCATTTTGAGGGTCGGCACGTGGATTTGCGACCCTTTATTCTTTATAGCGGATCGAATTGCCATGTTTTGCCTGGTGGTCTCACGCGCGTTGCTTTAAAGCCCGGCTCGCTGGTGGTGAACTCCTCACAGGGAGGCGGAACAAAGGATACATGGATTACGGATCTACCGGTCAGATCGGAGTCTTTTTCATGTTAGGTCGTGTTGCTGACAATCTCTATTGGCTTAGTCGGTATATTGAGCGTGCTTCCAATACGGCACGGTTTGTTGAAGCGAGCTGTTATTTGAATCTTGATTTTCAAATTGATCATCGGGAGCAATGGACTCCGTTAATTGAGATCAATGAGGATATGGATGCCTTTTTGGCTTATTATGATGAGCCATCTCGAGACCATGTTTTGCATTGGTTGATCTATAATGAGGAGTCTCCCAATTCTATTAAAAGTTGTTTACATAGAGCACGAATGATTGCTTCGACGTTGCGCGAAGTGCTTTCGATTGAGGTTTTTCAGCAGATTAGCAATGTCAGCCAACTGATTCCAGAAGTGACGCCTCATACGGTGCCACCGCATCATGTAATTTTTAGTCTTTGTGAGCAGATCAAAAAGGCAGACATGCTGATTACGGGGATTATGTCTAAAAATATGGAGCGGGGGATTGGATATAATTTTTGGCGGTTGGGTGAATATTTGGAGCGGGCTGACAAGACCTCAAGGCTCTTAAATGTAAATTATTTTTATCTTCTACCGGATGTCGTTGATGTGGGAACCAGCGTTGAAGATGTTCAATGGAGTGCTCTGTTGCAATCGATTGATGCCCGCGAAACTTATTACCGGCGCTATAGCATTATTGGCGCGGAACATGTCATTGAAATGATTATCCATGATCATCGCTTTCCTCGATCTATCTTTTTCTGTTTGAGTTCGGCGAAACGGTGCGTGTTAGAAATTACCAGTACGACTACATCCAAGCCGTATGTAGAACTCGATCAGTTGTGTGCCGAGTTGGAAGAGGTCAAATCAGCTCACATTATAGAATCTGGATTGCATGAGTTTATTGATAAGTTGCAGATTAAAATGAATACGATTAATCTTAGTATATATAGATCTTTTTGTGATGTAAGAACCTCCCCTTCGACCTAGTATGAAACGATGACCGAACTGATTCAAATCAAGCATGCTACACATTATACGTATGATCGACCTGCCACGTTAGGGCCTCAGTGTATTCGCTTGAAACCCAATGGATATGATCTTCTTAAACTAGAATCGTATGCCTTAAGAATAGTTCCTGAGCCTGAATCGATTGATTGGTATGTGGATGTATATGGAAACCAAGTGGCCAGCGCCTCTTTTGATAAGCCGACGACTGAGTTACACATTGAAGTGGAATTTTTAATTCGACTCCAAGAGCTTGAATTGGAAGCGACTCAATTGGATGCCAATTGCACTACGTACCCCTATTTCTACTCTTATGAGGAGCGAAAAAAAATCCATCCTTTTCTGGGCGCACCGGAGCCCACGCCTCTATTTGAGGCCTATTGTGATCAGCTGAGGGCCTATGAAATTTCAACCATGGAGCTGATGGATCTAATCAATAAAACCATCTTTCAAGACATTACCTATAACAAACGATTTGAACCGGGTATTTATAGTCCAGAAGAGACCTTAAGACAGAAAACAGGATGTTGTCGGGATGTGGCTTGGCTTCTGGTTAATATTTTCCGAAAGCTGGGAATAGCAGCACGGTTTGTTTCGGGCTATGCGATTCGTGCCGTGTCAGATGAGGCAGGTGAACGAGAAGAGGTTGATCTCCACGCGTGGTGCGAAGTCTATTTAACGGGCATGGGCTGGATTGGATTAGATGCCACGAGCGGGCTTTATTGCGGTGCCTTACATATTCCACTTGCTGCCGCCGCTTATCCATTCGCAACGGCTCCCGTTGAAGGGGTTTTATCGAATTGTTTTTCCAGCTTTTGGGTTGAGATGCAACTGAACCGAATAACCACGCCCCCAAGTCACGAGAAGCAGGAGTGAGGATTCTAAAATTAATCTTACTTCTCAACTTCGAGTCGTCTAACGAGTCTCTCTGCGGAAATAAAATCAGGTTCAGAGATACCTTCCGATTCAAGCCACTCTTTTTTAGTCATTTGAGCATAGCCGGCTAAGTGAGCCTCTTGATGTTCACGCCAATGTTGAACCCATCGGATTTGTTTCTTTTGTTTTGTCGCGATAGCCGTTTCCTTCTCTTTTTTGGAAACCGGAATCAGATGGGTTCGCTCAAGAACCTGATCAGCCTCATCATAACAGATCTTAAACAGCTCCCATCGCTCCGTATAAAACGCCTCACTATGAAAGTATTCGATACCAATCATCTCATCACCGAAGCACTCGACCATGTTATATCGCTTTGGATCATTTTTTCGCAAGCAACCCTCAAACGCCCGTTGAACATCCTTCCATTGTTCCATGTAGGCCGCTTTATACTGATGGTTGAAAGCATCTATCAGCTTCTGATCACCGGTGAGCGAATTAAATCGTTCTGATGGATTAAAAGAGCGCTTATCTTGTGCGAAACTATTTCGACAGGCCGTTAAGAAATCCTGGAACTGAATGGAACGCGGCTCCTCTGACCAATGATCTGCATATGCTTGATGAATAAGAGGTCTTCTTCTCATGGGTTAATCGGCCGCTTGTTCTAAATTAGATTCCATACGTTGCTTCATTTCAATGGCCCGCGAAATTAACAGTTCGTGATGGTCCTGACGGTATTCAGGGTCACGCAGTTGATAGAGCAGTCGTACGAAGGAATCGAACGCGCCTTCTTTGCTCGGCGTGGGCTCCGTATGGGTTAGTATTTGCCATTCATTGATTAGCAGCGTTGTTTCAAGTACCTGACCTTGTCCGATAGAGGAATCACTTTCCTGCCTGGATTCAAACTCCTGAATATCAAACGTGAGGCCTTCGGTCAGCGGCGTAAGCAGCTGCTCATATTTTCGTTTATAGTAGGGGGCAACATGGCTCATGCAATCGAGCAATGCGTAGGCTGTTTTAACATCTGCTTTAATGCTCGGCTTATTCGTCCGATCCTTAAACTGTATTTCGCTTCGCAGAATAGTATCGAAGAATTTGAAAACGCGATCTTCATCGGTAATGCGATTCTCCGGATAATTTGTATTATATTGACCCAGCCACCGATCAATCATCTCGATATGGTCTTCGTTTAGGTTTTTCATACGGATTTCATCTCAATTAAATCTATTTTATATACACGTAGCCATATAGGTATTTGCAGAGTTGTTCCACTCAATTATTCCGAAACTCAAATCCACTAATATCATTAGAGCAGAACTAAAACTGAGAAGGTGACCTTGATTTACAGGCAATAGGCATTGCCAATCCTGTGGGTTGTATCTATATTTCACGGCTTCATTACGCAGTCGAAGCCCAGGTGGTGAAATTGGTAAACACAAGGGACTTAAAATCCCATCTATATATTGCAAAAACAGCCAAAAAATATCAATAAATGACCTTTTTTGATCTAAAATTGCCTTAAATTACCTTATATGATATTTATTGACTCGTTGTAAAATAGTTGTACTTTTTGGGATGGGGATTTTTTAAAGGGCTGTCACCAAGAGCTATCATCCTCTAGCGATATAGTATCATTTTTAACTAAATATAACACATTTATGTAGTTATATAAAACTATAATACAAAATTTGTAAAAAATGATTGTAAATAGACATAAAAGTTATATATATCCATATTAGTCACATAAGTGAGAACAAAATGCGCGGATTTTTTTCATTTATTTTTGTTAGCCTAGGGATTTTTTCCTATGCGGATCAAATGGAGGAATCATATTTTTATTCACATCATATCTCATATTTGAATATGATGTCTTATGATTTCATATCTAATACATCCCCATCTGTAGAATTAGTATTATCCTCTAATGAGATTAACGAAATTGAAGATGATAGCAGCTCAATTTTTAAGTTAATATATTATTATAACGAAAATAAAGTTATATTAGCGGATGTTTTTGAAGAACAAAAAATAAAATTAGACGGCCTCATACAAATATTACTAAATCACGAGTATGTTAAATTACCTTTTGATTTATATGCTTATTTTGATTTGGAATTAAGTGAAAGCAAATTTACGGAAGTAA
>MDTB01040241.1_pt1 | contig 23576 bp, 15 predicted proteins | sample 811161 | NCBI WGS metagenome assembly MDTB01 (sample SAMN05326650, study PRJNA326480) | marine metagenome | isolation source: seawater | place: Mediterranean Sea | collected 2009
CGTCTCCGAAAACGCAGAACTAGCTGCTCGCTGCGCCGATGCAGGCATTACATTTGTCGGTCCCTCCGCTGATGTTCTGACGCTGTTTGGCAACAAGGTTAGTGCGCGCGAACTGGCTATCACGCTCGATATTCCAGTCGTGCCCGGTACAGCGCAGGCACTACCTGACACAGCAACTGCCCACACCGAAGCAAAGCGCATCGGCTATCCCGTCATGCTGAAAGCAGCTGGCGGAGGTGGCGGGCGTGGTATGCGCATGGTGCCTGATGCCGAGGACCTCGATGAGGCATTTGAGCGCTGCAGCAGCGAGGCCGAAGCCGCATTCGGGGATGGCACCGTCTTCATGGAAAAATTTGTGGTCCGCCCGCGCCACATCGAGATTCAGATCCTCGCAGATGGGGACGGCAATACGCTGCATTTGTTTGAGCGCGACTGCTCTGTGCAGTTGCGCAATCAGAAGGTGGTCGAAATCGCACCGGCACCAGAACTAGACAGAGCGATCCTGGACCAGCTGTACGCAGATGCTGTGAAACTCGCGAGTTCCGCAGGTTATGCCAATGCGGGAACCGTCGAGTTTCTGGTCATGCCGGAAACCGGCGAGTACTTCTTTATTGAATGTAATCCTCGGATACAGGTAGAGCATACCGTCACCGAGTCAGTGACCGGTGTCGACCTCGTTGAGGCGCAGTTTTCCATCGCGGGTGGCGCGACCCTCAAGGACCTCGGTCTCTCCGACCAGTCCCAGGTATCGACACGTGGGTTCGCCATTCAGGCTAGGGTAGTCGCCCAGGGAGCCGGGACGATCAGCGCCTACAAGGAACCTGCCGGACCAGGTGTGCGCGTTGACGCGGCTGGTTATACCGGGTACGCCCCACCGCCGCAATTTGATCCTCTTCTTGGCAAGGTTATTGGGTTGTCCAATTCCAGTCGGAGTTTCTCATCGGCCGTCAACAAAACTCTCGCTGCGCTGAACGACTTTCACATCGGTGGTCTGCCAACAAACCTGAACCAGCTTCGATTGATTCTTGCCAGCGACACGCTTCGATCCGGGGATGCACGCACGACACTGCTTCTCGAAGAACCCGAGCTGATGAATACCGCCGCCGTCTCCAGCAAGCCCCTTGACCTTCTTGAACAGACGGCACGGTCCATGGGTTCAGCAAATCCCGTGTCGGCGCTCGCCAGCGGCTTCGAGAATGACAGCTTAAGTGTCGGCGCCGACGAACGAGGCGCTGAATGTCCGATGGCTGGAACAGTCGTTGAGGTCACCGTCGAACCCGGTGCCGAGGTCAGCATCGGCGATACCCTGGTTGTGATCAGCGCCATGAAAATGGAAACAGAAGTCACCGCACCCTGTTCCGGCACACTGAGCAACATGATGCCACTCTCCGCTGGTGACAGCGTCGGTGCAGGCCAGATCGTCGCGACCATCGTACCGTCAGGCGATGCCCAGGATGAAGCTGCGCTGTCTGACGAGCACAGCTGGGCACCGCTTCTGGAAGAAACGAAACTGCTGCAGGCACTGGCCAAAAAGCGTCTTGCACCCGGTTCCGAAGATCCGGGTGTGGTGCGACAACGCAGCCGCGGGAAGCTCACCTGTCGCGAGCGTATCGAGTTACTGCTGGACGAGAACACATTCAAGGAAGTCGGTAGCATCGCCGGATTTGCATCCTATGATGAGGACGGTGTCATTGATGCATTTACTCCCGCTAACCATGTGGGTGGTTACGGCAAAATTCACCTGCGACCGGTGATCGTATGCGCTGATGATTTTACGTCGCGTGGTGGCCACGCCGATGGCGCCATCGGCGCCAAGAGCGGCCACCTCGATCGACTCTCCACGGAACTTCGCATCCCATCGATCCGCCTGTTGGATGGATCGTCGGGTGGTGGTTCCGTCGCCGCCATGGTGCCCAAGCAAAAGAAGGAAGGTGAGAGCAACGCGCAGGAAAGCTCCGGTGCGATCAAGGCTGGTCGACCACGTGTCGCAGGCGGTGGTGGCTCCTATCTACCCGGCCACCTCGGCAGCAACTCCTACGCAACACAATTGTCTACCGTACCTGTGGTAAACATGCTCCTCGGCAGTGTCGTTGGGATTGGCGCCGCCAAAGCGGTCCTTGGACACTTCTCTGTGATGGTTCGGGACGTTTCACAATTGTTTGTCGCAGGCCCACCCGTTGTCGCCCATGCAATGGGTTACGACATCACCAAGGAAGATCTGGGAGGCTGGCATATCCACTGCACCAACGGCAGTGTCGACAACCTGGCGGAATCCGAGGAAGAAGCCGTCGCCATGACCCGCCAATTTCTTTCCTATCTACCAACGAGTGTGTTTGAGGCACCTCCGGTGGTCGAATCCAGTGACCCGGTAGATCGCGCTGAGGAAGAACTCTTTTCAATCATCCCCCGGAAGCGTACCACTACATTTGATATCCGCCGTGCCATCGCGCTGATGGCGGACAAGGACTCCTTTTTTGAGATCGGCAAACTCTGGGGATCAGATCAGGTGACCGGTTTTGTTCGTTTCAACGGTCACCCCGTCGGTGTCATCGCGTCAGACAGCCGACACGAGAACGGTGGTGCGCTCACGGCGGATGGCTGTGACAAACTGAGACGTCATCTCGATCTCTGTGATCTGTTCCATATCCCAGTTCTGAACCTGGTTGACAACCCCGGCTTCGCCGTCGGTCTGGAGCACGAGATCCGCAGCACCATTCGCAAAGGTGGCGAGTGGATGGTTGCCTTCGCACAGGTGACGATTCCAGTCTTCACGGTGATCATGCGCAGAAGCTTTGGTGTCGCCGGTAACAACTACGCGACACCACGATCAGCGCCGTCAACCCGTGTTGTCTGGCCCGCGGCTGATGTCGGCGGAATCCCCCCGGAGGGAGGGATCGAAGCCGCCTACAAGCGGCAACTTGCAGAAGCAGAAGACCCCGTCGCACTGCGTGCCGAACTGGAGGCACGGATTGAGACCGCGAGAGGGCCCATCGGCCCACTGAACCGCTTCCAGATGGAAGAGATGATCGATCCTCGGGAAACCCGGCGCCACATCTCTGACTGGATTGAGCTCGCCTACCGGATTGTCAGGCAACCATCCCGCCTGCAGTCCAGAGCGTTGCAGTTCAGGCCCTAAGCCGTGTGCGGCGTCCTCAACAATCGCCGGCCAGGGCTTCGGCGTCTTCCTTGATGGCTGCCTCACAAAAGGTGGTCAGTGCTGCACGCATGTCATCGCGGCGATCATCCCCGGTACGTTCACTAAAGCAGAACGATACGCGGAGTTCGCTCATCCCGGCATTCGGATCACGTAGCCTTGCGTCCGGTGGATAAAAGTCATACATCGGGACCACCACGATGCCGTATTCCGAGACCAGTTTTTCAATAAATGCATCATCGGTTCGAACGTTGGGGTTCAGGAAGCGGAAAACACTGAAGAAACCAGCCTCAGGAACCGTCCAGTGAAAGCGATCCTTTCTGTCACCCAACTTTTCCTGGAAGATCGACAACAACATCGACCGGTTTTCCCGATACACCGTGAGCTTGTCCTCCGCCACCGGCCAGAGTGAATCGCGTGTCTCGAAAGAGTCATCTTTGAGCAATGCTTGGAAACCACGCAACGCTTCCGGATTGTGAAACAGTACATCCGCACTCGACTCGGTCAGCAGCAATGTCGCGCCATCTATCTCCCCACCATCGACGGCAATCACCGCATCCGTGTAAAGAAATCCCACTCGCGGACCCGGTAATCCGATTTTGGAACCTGTAAACAGGTGGATGGTCTGCGTCGAGTCCATCGACACAAACAATCGTGGGCGAGATGCCGCATCCGTGTAGTTGATATAGACATACGGGGCATCCTCAACAATCAGAATGCCCTCTTCCTTCGCAATAGCCAGGATGGCTTCACGACGGGACTGACTGAACGAGAAGCCAGCAGGATTGTGTCCGTCCGGTACCGTGTAGTAGAACGGTACGAAATATCCGGCTTCACGCGCGTTTGTGATTTGCGCCTTGAATGTTTCCGGAATGGGCCCTTCATCGTCCATCTCTATACTGTAGATCCGTGCTTGATCGTTGAGTGTCGCTCTGGCCACAAAACCGGCGTAGGTAGGTGCGTCGGTGATGTACGCAACCTTGGTACCCGGGCGCTCGAACAACGAACAGCACAGATTGATGCCACCAGACGCACCAACGGTCGGCAACAGATGATCCGGGTTGATGCTGAAATCCCAATCGGCGCCGTAGACGGCGGCAAAGTCCTCTCGTGGCCCAACCGGCCCGAGCGTATCCGTGTAGTTATAGGCTTCACGCAACGTCTCCGATCGATCACCATCGTTGATGCCCATCTGTTGATCCAGATGACGGAAGAAGCGTTCCTTATGTTCAATATAGCCGGTGGGGTCAGTGACCTCCGGGTGCGGGTAGCCGGCACCCAGGTGATGGATGGTCAGCCCTCGTTCTTCGGCGATCTTGCGCAATTCAGGCAGCGATGCCGCCATCTTTCGAGTAACGCTCACGGGCTGCTGCTTAAGTTGGGGGGCGTTCAGTGACGCGGTCGTGTGGTTGGCCACGACGGGGCTCCAGTGATCTCAGGGGGGACGCATCCTCCCATAACGCGTGGAATACGCGCAACAGTCCTTCGACAGGTCACTAGGAGCACCTACTCTGTCGCTTCGTGCACATGCCCTGTCACTCCGAGCGCAGCGTGGGAGTCTACGGCTCTGGGTGGCACGGTGCCCGGCTCCGCAGGAGTCTGATCGAACGAGATCCTCACGTCGCTGCGCTCCTCAGCATGACACTAAGTGTCACTCCGCTACCTAATTGACTGACCCACAAGTAGGTACCGGTCCCCCTCGCGAATCGGAGGCACAGATCAACCAGGGTGGCGCTGGCCCCGCCCTCGTACATACCCAAAAGTGATACACTCCGCTGCGGAAACACTGGCGACATGCCAGCATTCGCCCAATACCCAAGAGAGCAATCCGAGAAGGAACCCACCGTGGCAAAGAAGAAAGTAGGCATTCAGTTACCCAAACAGGCACAAAACCAGACTGTTGAGACCCGTTACTCACTGGAACTGGAAGCCCTCGGCGCCATCGCGGACATCATCGATATTCGCGCAGACACACCGGCTGAGTTTGCAGAAGGCGTCAAGGGAATGGACGCCATCATCACTTCATGGGGACTTCGGATCGACCAGCAGGTGATCGACAGCCTGTCGAGCGCAGTCTGTATCGGCGTCGGCAGTGTCGGCGTGGACATGGTAGATATCGAAGCCGCCACCGAAGCGGGTCTCGTCGTCACCAACGTCCCTGATGTCTTCATCGAGGAAGTCGCCGACCACGCGATGGCCCTGTTGCTGGACGCCGCGCGAAGAACACAGGCCATGTTCAAATACGCTCGTGACAACGAGTGGTACAAGGCGCGCCCGGTTCTTAGCCGGGTACCCCGACTGATGGGGCAGACATTGGGACTGTTTGCCTTCGGCAATGTCGGTCACTGTGTTGCGCGTCGCGCCAAAGCGTTTGGAATGCACGTCATTGCACACGACCCCTATGTCAGTGAACTTGAGCTTTCTGCGGCGGGCGTTGAACCCGTGAGCAAAGGCGAGTTGCTTGAACGGAGTGACTACATCTCTATCCACTCGCCTCATAATGAGGAAACCGAGCACGCCTTCAGTACCGGCGAGTTCGAAGCCATGAAAGACACCGCTGTCATCGTCAACACGGCGCGCGGCCCAATCATCGACGAACCAGCTCTTATTGAAGCAATGCAGAATGGCAAGATCGCCGCCGCAGGTCTGGACGTCCTCGAGCAGGAACCTCCGGCACCTGACAATCCCCTGCTGAATATGGAAAACGTGACGGTCACACCGCACGTGGCATCTGCGACCACCCGAATGCGACCCGAAACACGTCGTCGTGTCGGTCGCGAGGTAGCCCTGGTACTGCGTGGAAGGTGGCCAATGAGTTGTGTCAACCCGACTGTGCTACCCAAAGTACCGCTTGAGCGCTGGCAGCCGTACCCGATGAACCGCGGCCCCAACCGCTAAGCACACTCCAGGTACGCGTTGCCATGGCTGAATCGACGCCAGGTACGACTGCCTGGCACGATCTGGTCCAGGAGGAAATCCTAGACCCGGATCGACCCATTGTTGATCCCCACCATCACCTGTGGGAGAAACAGTCGATGTGGGGAATCTATACCCTCGAAGATCTGTGGAAGGACACCGGATCCGGTCACAACATTGAGAAGACTGTCTTCATCGACTGTCATTCCAGTTATCGCACAGAAGGTCCGGACCATCTGAAACCTATTGGCGAAACGGAGTACGTCGCAGCAGCCGCTGCCCGGAGTGCCGCAGATACCGACAAAGCAACCATTGCCGCGATCGTCAGCCACGCCAACATGCTGCTGGCCGAAAGGGTCGAGGAGGTGCTCGCCGCGCATGAGGCAGCGGGCAACGGTCTGTTCCGAGGCATTCGCCACGCCGGCCCCCATGACACTTCTGGAACGCTGCGCAATCCTGGGCCACCAAGACCCTGCCCTTATGACCTTCCGGACTTCCGTACCGGTGTACGCACTCTGGGACGTCTAGGTTATACCTACGACACATGGCACTTTTACCTGCAGAATCAGGACTACCTGGCACTGGCACGCGCCTGCCCTGAGACGACCATGATCCTGGATCACTTCGGCACACCTCTCGGTGTCGGTGCATACGCAAACCGGCAGGGCGAGATTTTTGACCAGTGGAAAGCGGACGTGGCGGAAATCGCGCAATGTCCAAACGTGGTTGCAAAACTGGGTGGCATGGCCATGCCTGACAACGGCTTTGGCTGGCACGAACGGTCCACACCGCCCACCTCAGACGAATTTGTCGAGGCACAAAAACCCTGGTTTTTTCATATGATCCAATGCTTCGGACCTGATCGATGTATGTTCGAAAGCAACTATCCGGTCGACCGACTGTCTGTGTCGTATCACGTGCTGTGGAATGCCTTCAAGAAACTGACCTCGGGCTTTACAGAAGACGAAAAGGACGCCATGTTTCATGGCACTGCAACACGGGTCTACCGGTTGTGACGATATGATCCGGTCAAAGGAATAATCACCGCTTAGTCCGGGGCCAGGATTGCGCACTTCCATACGGAAAGTAGAAAGGAGAAGAGCCCATGATACGTTCGGTCTTTTACAAGGCAGCCCAGGTGGCCTGTCTGCTTTTTTTGGTCCCCGTCGGGGCTCACGCTTTCGATGCCCTTGATCTCAATGTCAACATCCCCTATGAGCTGTTCAAGCTCGACAACGGACTGACAGTCATCGTTCATGAAGATCACAAGGCACCCGTCGTAGCGGTCAACGTGTGGTATCACGTCGGTTCAAAAGACGAGGTTCGCGGCAAAACCGGCTACGCCCATCTGTTCGAGCACCTGATGTTCAACGGCAGCGAAAACCACGACAAGGACTATTTCAAAGCGACCGAGAAGCTGGGGGCCACCAACATGAACGGCACCACCAGTCCCGATCGCACGAATTATTTTCAGACCGTGCCAAAGAACGCCCTTGACGCGATCCTCTGGCTCGAATCAGACCGAATGGGCAATCTCCTCGGGGCAATCACCCAGGAGAAACTCGATGAGCAGCGTGGCGTCGTGCAGAACGAAAAACGCCAGAACTACGATAATCGACCTTACGGAAAAGGTGCGGAACTTCAGTACAGCAGCATTTACCCGCTCAGCCACCCTTACTCCTGGCTCACTATCGGTTCCATGGAAGATCTGGAGGCCGCGTCACTGGATGACATGCATACGTGGTTCAAAACCTTCTATGGCGCTGCCAATGCTGTCCTCGTCATTGCCGGTGACGTCAGCCTAGACGAAGTGAAGCAGAAGGTTCAGCACTACTTCGCTGATATTGAACCCGGACCTCCGCTGACCAAGCACCAGGCGTGGGTGGCCAAGCTGACCGGTACGCAAAAGGAAATTGCCTACGACCGGGTGCCGCAGACCATGATGATGAAATCATGGAATATCGAAGGCAACACAACACGCGATACCAATCTGCTCGATATGGTCAGCCTCATCATGTCAGCCGGGAAAAGCTCCAGGCTCTATCGTCGCCTTGTTTATAACGAGCAGCTGGTTTCGGATGTCACGGCCTATACGGCAGCGCGCGAGATTGCGGGGACTTTCGAAATCACGGCAAGAATCTTGCCGGGCGTTGATGAAGCAAAGGTTGACGCCATCATTGATGAAGAAGTTGCTCGCTTTATCAAGGCTGGTCCCACACGAGGTGAACTCGAACAGGTCAGAATCCAGCTCATCAGTGGCTTCGTCAAAGGTCTGGAACAACTGGGTGGGTTCGGCGGTAAAGCAGATATTCTCGCGTCCAACTACGTGTATACGGGTGACCCTCATCACTACCTGAAAGAGTGGGAGTGGATCAAAACCGCTACGCGTCAGGACCTCAAGGAGGTTGCGGATCGATGGTTGAGTGACGGGTTGTATCAGCTTGAAATCCGTCCCTATCCACAACTCACGGCAAGCAAAGAAAGCCCTGATCGTTCCGGCATTCCGAACCCCGGCGAGCCGCCACTGGCGAAGTTTGATGACTTTGAACGTGCCACCCTCGAGAACGGTATGAACATCATTCTCGCCGAACGCCATGCGATACCGGTTGTGAACATGGCGTTGTCGGTTGACGCTGGGTACGCCTCGGACCAGTTCTCACGCGCCGGTGTCGCCAAACTCGCCATGAACATGATGGACGAAGGAACAAAGTCACGCGATGCGCTCGAAATCAGTGATGAGTTGATCACACTCGGTGCCACTCTGGGTACCAGTTCAAGCCTGGATACCTCGACAGTCTCAATGACAACCCTGAGCACCACGTTCAGCGATGCGTTGGCGCTGTTCTCCGATGTCGTTCTCAATCCTTCCTTCCCGGAGAAGGAAATGGAACGGCTGCGAACACAACAACTGACTGGAATCCAGCGCGAAAAAACCAGCCCCAATGCTATGGCCGGTCGTGTACTGCCGAAACTGATCTTTGGCGACAACCATGCCTACAGCAATCCGCTGGCTGGGTCTGGAACGATTGAATCCACACAAAGCATCTCCCTGGATGAACTGCGGTCGTTCCACAGCACCTGGTTCAAACCCAATCAGGCAACGCTCATCATCGTCGGTGACACCACGATGGAGGACGTCCTCCCACAATTGCAAAAGCGTTTTGGCCGCTGGGAATCAGGAGACGTACCGTCGAAGGATCTGCGAATGGTGGAGCGACGCGAGAAGCTCGACATTTACGTCGTAGACCGACCGGGCTCGCCGCAATCCCTGCTACTTGCCGCGATTGTCGCTACTCCCCGGGCCAATGATCACGAGCCCGCCATCCAGGCGATGAACGACATCATCGGTGGTAACTTCATCTCCCGCATCAACATGAACCTGCGCGAAGACAAAGGTTGGTCCTATGGTGTCGGGTCTGCGGTCATCGCTGCCAAGGGACAGCGTGTTTTCTATATGCTGAGTAGTGTCCAACAGGACAAAACAGCTGACGCCGTCGCTGAAGCCATGAAGGAATTCACGATGTTCATCAGTGATGCGCCTCCCACCGAGGAGGAGGTTGTAGATGTGATCAACAATCGATCGTTGTCACTCACAGGCCGATGGCAAACATCGGGTGCGGTGCTCAGCAGCCTGAATCAGATGGTGACCTACGACCTGCCCGATGACTACTTTGACCGATATCCAGCTGAAGTGCAGGCATTGACGCCCGACAAGGTCTCGGTAGCAGCGAAGGAGATCATTCATCCCGGCAGCCTTGTTTGGGTCGTTGTCGGTGACCGGTCCAAGATCGAGGGCTCCCTGGAAGCCCTGGGCTACGGGTCCATCAATGTGATCGATACTGACGGCAACGTAATTCCGGACTGACAGGAAAGCCACAGTGCCAAGGTAGTGCCCGAATTGAAGGAGTTAAAATGACAAACGCACCCCTGCATGGTCTTCAGGTTCTGGATATCAGTTCGGGTCCGGCTGCCGGTCTTGCGACCATGATCCTTGCCGACTTTGGTGCGCGGGTCCTTCGATTGGAAGACCCCGACTACGCCAAACTGAACGACCAGAACGCAGCACGTATGTGGCTTCGGGGCAAAGAAACCAGTGAAGGTGACGTCGCGAGTCTTGCCAGATCCTGTGACGTGGTCGTGGTGAGCCAGCCCCATGGCCATCAGAATGCAGACTACGATTCGATCGTTGCACAGAACTCAGGTGTCATTTACGCAGAGGTCAGCGCTTTCGGTGATCTGTTGCCCGAGGCAGCCCGGGTACCACTGTCAGAACCACTGGTCGCGGCCAAAATGGGCCGTATGCAGGCAATGAGCAGTATCACCTCTGATCCCGGGCCAAAATACGCCGCGGTCCAGGTCGCAACACATGCAAGCGCGCAAAACCTGGTGGCTGGCATTCTCGCCGCGCTGTTCGAACGCGCACGCAGCGGCACGGGCCAGCGTATCCGCACTTCACTTGTTCACGGGCTAATGCCTTACGATCAGCCAGGCTCACTGATGTTGCAGATCGCCCCACCGCCGCCACCTCGGCCGAAAGGTAGCACAACACCTCCCGGTGCCGGCATGCCGACACTCAACTACCACCCTGTTCAATGCAAGGATGGCCGGTGGTTGCAGCTTGGCAACCTCCTGCCACATCTCTTTGTCAATTTCATGAAAGCAACAGATCTGGATCACCTGCTCGACGAAGTTGCCAACGATCAGGAAAAGGTGCGGGACGCGATCCTTGCGAGAATGCAGGAGCGCACTGCTGAAGAATGGATGACACATTTCGTTGCTGACGGTGGTGTCGCCAGTCATCCCTACCAGACGGCTGAAGACGCGCTGTCGGATCCCGACATGATCGACAACGGACATGTGGTTGAGCTTGATGGCGTCAAACAGCTGGGGCCAGTGGCGAATCTGACTGGAACACCCGCAGACATTGGTGGCAAACGAAAGAGCGCAAAGGACTGGCCGTTACCAACCCCGCCGGCCTCAGACAATCGTGCGGCCCCCCTTGACGGTATCAAGGTCGTCGAACTCGCCACGATAATCGCTTCGCCATTGGGCGCTTCATTCCTGAGCGACCTTGGCGCGCGGGTCATCAAAGTCGAGACCATTGGTGGTGATCCGTTTCGGGCCATGATGAACGGATACGGCGCCATGCGCTGCAACCAGGGCAAAGAGAGTATTGGTGTTGATCTCAAATCATCAGAAGGCCAGGCACTCGTACACGAATTGATACGCGACGCTGATATCGTGATTCACAACTTTCGCCCAGGCGTGCCTGAACGCCTCGCCATCGATTACAAAACGCTGTCCGGTATCAACCCCAAGCTGATCTATGTATCTGCCAATGGTTACGGTCCCTTTGGACCTGGCGCTCTTCGACCATCCACGCATCCGATTCCAGGCGCCGCGATGGGCGGCGCAGGCTATCAGGCCGGTGGCGTCCCGGATGACCGGCTTCTCAATAATGACGAGCTTCGTTCCGTGTCAAAACGACTCATGCGTGCCAATGAGGTGAATCCCGACCCCAATACTGCTGTGGTTGTTTTCAGCAGCGCTTTGTTAGGCCTGGTTTCTCGCGAGACAACCGGAAAAGGCCAACAGATCTTCGTGGATATGTTTGCGGCCAATGCCTATGCCAACTTCGATGATTTTGTGGCCTTTGATGGCAAGCATCCAAGACCGGCCCTGGATGAGGCGCTCCGTGGGCCGACATCGTTAAACCGGGTCTATGCATGCACGAACGACACGTGGATTTATCTCGGCATACAGCGCAAAGCAGACTGGCAGAAATTCTGCGAACTGACTGATCCCACGCTCCTGGAACGATTCCCTGACGCACCAGATTCAGACCACGCGGAACTTGCTCAGGCGCTCTCTGAACACTTCAAATCAGATGACGCTGATGCCTGGGAATCGAAACTTCTCGCTTCTGACATCGGATGTGTTCGTGCAGACCAGCACAGTTTAAGCGAGGCGTTTCACGCCCAATGCCATGATGATTCGGCATTGATGACCCGGGTGCAACATGTCACCTACGGCGATTATTATCGGCATCAACCCATGATCAGTTTCAGTCGCTCCCAACTCCAGTTAGATGCCGCCATACTCGGCGGGGCCCATTCCCGTGAACTAGCGTCAGAAGCCGGGCTCAGTGACAGTCAGATTGATGACTACTTCCAGCGAGGGTTGCTCTGGTCCGAGTAGGTTTTCGAGACCTTATCCAGGTGGCTCCAGGTAGGAATCGCGAGACCTTATCTTCAGCAAGGTCACGATCTTTCACAAAGCGCAGACAGACCGCAAACACAGAACCTGATTCAGGCGGTAAATACTCTCGTACGCACAGACGTCACCTGAGCACGCCCGCCCGCACGAGCAGACCTTAATTAACCGCGTGGTATCCATGTATAGAAACAGCGTCACAGGCGTCGCTTGTTGCGGTGATTGTTGTGGTGATTGTTCGTCATGTGGGGTTGGACTCTCAGTTATGCGGACTTTGGCTTACATGCGACGCTGGTAATACCATCGTCGTGCGCTAGGGAACCTTTCTAGTCAACAACACCTGTACTGAGCGTTCACCGTTCTTGTCCAGATGCATCAAAAGATCATCACGGCCATCTCCGTTGAGGTCCGTGAGTCTGACCTGATCAGGTTCGTCCGGCATGACCATTTCCATCTCGATGGGTCTCCTTTCGAACAGCCGTTCGTCACGACGACCCGGAAAGATATTCAGCTGGCCTTCGCCTTCCTGTACAAGCAGATCCGGTTGCGCATCGCCCACCACATCGGCAACCAACGTGAACGGATACAGCGCTTCCCCGGACCCGAAATCGAAGGTGATGGTCACTTCCCTAGTAATATCCGGTTTCGATTCGAAGGTTCCTCCCTGCTGGCGATAGAAACCGAGGTCGAAGTTCACTGACCCGGTGAGCAGCGCGCGAAGGATTTTCCCGATGCCAACCTCGACCGACGACACCATGATGTCGCTAGCACCATCGCGGTCAATATCTGTTTCCAGCATTTCGAACTGGATACCATCGGACGCCACCTCGGTCGCAGGCGTGCTGTCAAACCGGAACGTATATCCGTCTGCATGACCCCGGTAGAACTCATAACGTGTCTGTTTCTTGAACACACCCAGGCTTTTGACCACCATCGTCACAAGATCGGCAATCCCATCGCCATCGTAATCGGTGACATCGTGCAGCAAACGTCCCGCAAACTCGGCCTGATTTTCCTCTCTCATACCCACCGACATCTCCTCGACATCGTCAAATGCGATGGGGACGGCAGGTTCGATACGCTGCGGTGTCAAAGCGAACATGCCTGACTCATGCTGACGAAACATCAGAAAGTGATCCCGCATCCAGACCATCAGCTCCAGCTGACCATCCGCATCAACATCCTTGACGTACATTCGTGGCGATCGATAGCTCACCGAATGTTCCGACCAGACATTCATGATGGGGGAAATGGGCAGGTGCGATACCGGGGCGAATGTTCCATCCTCTTGCTGAATGGCCACCTGCATCGAGGAAAAACCCTGAACGAGCAGATCGGACCGACCATCCATATTCAGGTCCTGTAGGAAATCCTGTAACAACACCTGTCGCTCACCGGTCCCGCGCACCATGGTCGACACTGACATCAGGTTCTGCATCGCACCATCGACAGGATCGATCACAAAGACGCCCCCTGGTGTCAGCGCCGCAAGTACATCCTTGTCATTGATCCTCGCAATATCGAGGGCAGCAACTCGTTGGTCCAGCCGAAACGCAGTGCTAGCAGCCGTCGCGATGCGCTGCTGTCTGACAGGGAAGACCCGGGCCTGACGTGGCTTGCCTCGCCCCGGCACATCAACAACAACGATATCCATCTGGTCAGGCCCAACTAGGGAGCCATGCAGCAGTGCCTGCGACAATGATGTACCCGTATCAACACGACTGACCTGCAGCAAGGGTTCCTGACCTTGCACCGAGATGCTGGACACAGACATTGCGAACAGCAACCGTATCAGCCATTTCAGCATTCAGCACCCCCTTTTAACGCGCGACAAACGTTTGTGCTGACCGAAGCACGGTGAATGTCAGTTCGGTGATGACATCTACCTGCTCGTCACTGGTTGCCAAACCGTATCGCGCCCGGTACTGACCAGCAGCGGCCGGAACCATCTTCCCCATTGCACCTGTGATCAGGAAATGTCCCCCCGCCAGTTTATCGCTCTGACGCAGTCGGTGTTCGAGCAACCACCGAAGCACGGAGTACTGATCACCCATGGCGTCAACAGCCGCACCCCTAAACTGACTCTCGCCACCATGGTTAAGTTCAACCCGTACCCGGTTCAGCGTCTCTCGATCCTTCCAGGGCAGGGCAGGTCCGATAAGGTAACCTCGCGCGGCCACGTTGGCGGCAACAATACCGGGCCCTGTCAGAGGTGATGCCACTCAGAGGTCTGGAATCTCGATCACGGGAACGACCTCAGCAATCAGTGTCGAAATCGGCAGATCCAGCGCGGATTCACCTTCCACGGGACGCGCCAGAATAAACCCCAGCTCAACCTCCAGCATCGGCTGACTGAAGTCAGCAAGCGGCAGCTCACGACCCGGCGTCGCCATGTCTGCATAAAGTATCCCTGAAACAGGCGCTGCAACATCAAAGCGCTGCTGGGCAGTGTGCGAGGTCAGTCCGGCTCTGTAGCCAACGACTTCAGAACCCTGACTTTCCCTAGCGCGTTTTTCCATCGACTGGATTCGATACGCATTCTCCAGCGTCAGATTGTCTGAGTGATCAGTATTACTAACGGTGGCTCCAGGTGAATGATGCTCCGGATCCGCGTTCACAAACGCACTGCAACAGAGCGAACCCAATACCAACCACAGGGATGGGTGTTTAGCGGTCGCTCTTCTCATCGAATACGTACCCGTGGTGGTTTGCAATGGCGAGCCCGGCGGCGACACTCGTAAACGGGTCATGCTCCGTCACCTGATGCGGGTAACGCGCCTCAAGCAGTTCGCGGACCGCTGCAATCTGCGAAGAACCGCCGGTACGAATCACATAATCCACGTCGTCGTCCGAAATTCCAGCACGCCGGATCGCCTCATCCAGAACGTCGCGAATCTGATCCAACATCTCCCGAAGCATGTCCTCGAACATCTTACGCGTGAAAGGAATAGTGACGTCGATCTCCGGTATATCGAGCACCGTCTCCTCGACTTCCGACAAGGCTGCTTTCGCTTCCCGAATCGCCTGGAAGGCAATATAGCTGTAGTTATGGGTAATCAGGTCATCCAGCCGTTCAAATTTCTGAGCCGCCGGGCCACCCTGCCTGATACAGTCAGCCACTTTGGCGCGATACTGATTCTGGTTCAGCGTATAGGTTACCGGCCAGTTTAACAGTCGCTCCTCGAACTCCTCAAAGGGAAACAGACTTTCGATATGACGGCCGTCCGTGACGCGGGTCCAGATTTCACCCTTCCCCAGCATCGGAAACAGCAACTGTCGAAAAATCAGTTGGTCAATATGATCACCACCGAGGGGGATACCTGCCGTCGACAACACGCGAAACGCTGGCATACCGGCCCGTTGCCGATCGAACGCCATGACACACAGGTCCAGGGTACCGCCGCCAAAGTCGATCGTGAGCACGTTCCCCTGTGTTGGGCTCTTTGCATCCTGCGCTCTGTCATGAAAATAACTCAGCGTGGCGGCCACCGGTTCCGGATAGAACTTGAGCGCCTTAAGGCCCGCATACCCCGCCGCTTCCTCGAGCCGCGACAACGCCAGCTGATTGCTCTCTCGCTCGTGACCCTCAAACTCAACCGGATGGCCAAAATGCACATCCGAGACACCGCCACCCACAACAGCAGTGATCGCCTGTCGGATACTCAGCAGCACCGGTGTCACCAGTGCGACCAATCGAAACGGGTGATCGAAAACCAGCAGTCGCTTGATCTCCAGGTTACCCAACAGGCGTTTCACGCCACGAAACAGTCGACCGGGCATACCTCGATCAATATTGGGCTTTCCATATACCAGGTTGGAAGCGGTCTCGGCCTGGGAGTTCGGATCTTCGATATTCCGTTCACTGGTCAGCAAGGTCGATTTGGCGATGACCTCCGAGGTCAGTTCAACAACCCTGTCCCGGTTTTCTTCAATATATTGATCAATGGCCGGTTGACCGGTCTGGGTATGGAGCGCCCGATCCAGGTGGGTGGCGGTGGGCATGATGGCGCCATCGGCGTCCAACGGTACCAGCGTAATACGGTCACCATCAAAGGTCGCAGCCACCGAGTTCGAGGTTCCGAAATCAATTCCGATACCAACCATAAGCACCTGTTTTTTAAGCTATTTTCCTCTAACCTGGGAACCAGGCAGTGGGGCATTTACGCATATTTCACACATCCATGCCATAGACCCGTTCACGCTACACTGTTGCCATAAAGAGCCCCTGTAACACTGCTCCCAACCATTGATCTCACCAGAAGCATCAGGAGACAGGCTCGTACACCCCTTCGAGTGGTGTTTTCACCTCAACATACATCAACCAGCGTCGACATATTGACCAGCCGAGTGGGAAGTACCTTTAGTAACAGTGTACAAACCACTGACAAGCAGAGATATTGACACCTGACGTGTCCCCTGATTCGATTGCACGATGCCCTCTGAGATTCTCTACCGCGTTCTGTTCGACGGCTCACTGACCAGTGAGTTCGAACCCGAGTAAGCCAAACAACGGTTCGGAAAGCTATTCCGGCTGGAAGGCGATCGTCTCGACAAGTTGTTCATGGGCAATGAGACGGTCATCAAATCGAACGCCACCGAGGCGGTCGCCATGGATTACGCCTTCAAAATCGCAGAGGGTGGTTGTGAGTGCTCGTGCGAGATCATGCCGGATCCCGATGACATCTCGCAGCAACCGGGATTCTTAGAAAGACGAAAAGACATACGTCGAATCCGATATCGACGAGACCCCAGACCAGACCCCGTCGTCCCTGATCGCCGCAAGCTCGTCAGTCGCAGGAAGGTCGACCTCATACTCTACGAACGAGACGGGGACTTTCCGGGCAACAGTGTTCCCAAACCCTCCTGACGCAGTACCGTCCGCACTACCCCTGTCGGGAAGTTAAGGCGACCAAAGCCGTACCCAGTGCAGTCGCCAGGCCCGACTGGTTCTCATTCCGAACCGACACCTCCACCAGGTGCTGTCCGTCACGTTCGAATTTGTCGGTCACCTCTCCGTAGACCGTGTTCGTATCACCCACGACGTTGGGATGACGAATGGACGCCTGCAACTTCCTAAGGACACCATCGTCTCCCATCCAGTCCGTCACCACCTGCGACAACCAGCAAACCCGTTGAGGTCCGAAATCGAACTGGCCGGGCATGTTCCGTCGCTTCCGCGCATGTTCTTCATCAAAGCGACCACCTCCACCCAAATCGGGTGATCCTTCCGCCTCCAGTGCCCCACGCGTACTGCGCCCGGTACCAAGCACACCATGTGTAAACAGGAACAACTCCGTCACACTATAGGTGCCTTTGGGTAGGGCAGGAATCTGCTCTCCTACGTCAACATCTTCATAGAACCTCGGATCCGCTCCCCGACGTTCACGCTCCCAAACCAGCGGATCTGCCGGTACCAGAGGTGCCGTTGGCCCGTCGTTGGATTCTCCGTCGTCACTGTCGCCATCGCTGCGGTCATACTCGAGTGTCGCGCCCGTGTTCTCAAATCGCGCCATCAGGGTCCTGGTGGTGGCCACAACTTCATGCCGCTGGTTGGTATAGGTCACCAGGCCCGTGTTGAAGGCAATCGCACCAATCCGACGGCTGGTCTTGCGCATCGTCTCCCCAACCACTTCGGTACAGGTGATCCGGTCACCCACCCAGATAGGTCGGTGGAATTTGATCTCAGCACCTGCGTAGTTGACGGGTAGGTGAACGGTAGAGACTCGGCGCCGATCAATATTGCCTGTCTCCCCCGCCACGACCCCGAGGCTGACCGAATAGATGAATGGTGGCGGTGCCGTCACCATTCCATAGCGCGAAGACGCAGCATGACCTTCATCCCGCCACAACGGGTTGTAGTCACCCACACCGTCACCAAAGCGACGGATGTTATCCAGATTGGCTTCCTTACTGGGCTGATAGGCCAGTTGATCACCAATGGTCTTCCGATACTCGGTTTCGAACTCATCAATGGAGGTAATCAGATCTGCCATCGCTTTTTCCCTTTCTTTTCTGACCGGTGAAATCCGCAATCAACGTAACACAGTCATGTTGTGGCGTCAGTCTCCGACCACTGAGAACAAGCTATGGCGAATCACGGAGGCGTGCGAGGCACGCGGCCAGTTCATCATCATTACCACCTGGCAACGCAAACCCCGTTCGGCCGATGAGGTCTCCAAACCGGGCTTTCATGGCGGTGACGACGTCGTCCGGCTCACCCAGAATCGCGATGGTGTGCAGCACCTCATCAGAGATCAACGCCGCCATCTCCTCCTTCTTCTGGCGCTTGTTCAGTTTGTTGAGCTCAACCTGAAGATCGCCCCAACCATGAACTTCGAACACGGGCTTATAGGCTTCTGTCGAGCCGTAGAAGGCGACGCGATCACGAGCAGCTTCCGTCGCACGCACCAACGCTTCCTCGGTGGCGCCCGTCGCGATGATCGGCGCGTAGTCCAATTCGAAATCGGCGAGCGCCACACCCCGTGTTGCGAGACCTTTCTCGATTGCAGGGATCGTGACTTCGCGCATGAACTTCTCAGAAGAGAACGGATGCATGATCATGCCATCGGCCACTTCAGCGGCAATCTTCGTCATGAGTGGTCCCGTTGCCGACAGCGTAATGCGAGGTCGCCCCGCTTCAGTGTTGCCAGGTGTAAACGTTCTTGGCATCAGGGTATGACGGTAGTACTCCCCAACGTAGTCGAGTTGTTCACCGTCATACCAGCAATCGAAGATCGCCTGCATGGCTTCCAGGAAGTCCCGCATCTGTCGCGCCGCCTTGTGCCACGGCATACTGAAACGACGTTCAATATGCGGTTTCACCTGGGACCCCAGCCCCAGCACCAGGCGACCCTTTGAATACGCATTCAGGTCATGGGCCAGTTGCGCCATGCTCATTGGATTGCGCGAGAACGCCACAGCAACCGAGGTCACCAGCTCAATTCGCTCCGAATGTTCGGCAGCCAGTGTGAGCGGCAGGAACGCGTCATGGTTCAATTCAGACACCCGTGCGCCGTCGTAGCCCAATGCTTCGAGACGACGTACCTGATCCGGGACCTGCTGCAGGTCAGGGCTGAGCCCTGCATCAATTTTCATGGGTTGCTCCACTCGCAACGTGCGGATTACTCTTGAATGCCGCGCAGGATATCACCGAGGAGGACTCCTATGCAGGACAATGGCATCAAGAAGATCTATCCGATCAAGTGCCGACCACAGGTTTCCCGGGCAGAAATGGGTACTTCACAAATCTGATAGTCGTATCGTCGATACCAGCGGACGGTTTGCTCAAAAACATGAACCGCATGCTCGAAGGTATGATCTAGCTCGCTTTCTGTCGCGTAGATCGCCTCCCAGGGAGGTGGGATGAAGATCGGTTCGTCGTAACGATATTGGCTCATCAGCTGGTCTGCACGATCCGTTGTTATCTGACCGGAACCCAACAAACCGCGATCGAATCACAGGAACACCGTTTGAAAAACGTGACTTCATATCCTTGAGACGCATCCCAGGCGTCGACATTGCGTCGATGGAACTCCTCGGCGAAGGCCTGAGGATCAGGACGTGGGGAGAGCCCCTGAGACTTCCTCTCGCGGATGACGTCCAGAGCCACGTCAGACGCCGTCCGAAAACCCTGCTTGGACAGATTATCCAGAACGGCCGTTTTACCGGCACCTAGACCGCCCGTCAGGACAAATCGCCTCGCCATTTAGTCCCGCGTCCAGAAATAATTTTCTCTCCGTGGTCCACATGCTGCAGACTACTGTTCGAGCGATTGAAACCTTCGACCAGCGTCGCGTTAACACCCATACGATGGCCCACTTCCGCGTCTGTTGGCACCCAGTGAGTGGTACAACCACAGGTCGCACAGGTATGGAACTCAAGCCAACCTTGGTTCCACACGTAAATGTCCGTGGTACCTTCGCCACACTCAAACGTAACATCGTCACGACCGTAGTACGCCCAGAGAACACCAAGTTTGCTGAAGATCGAACAGCTGCACTCAAACACTTCTGCAGGTGGTTCCGGGAGCTCAATATGGACTGCGCCACAATGACAGGTTCTATATTCATAGGGTATTACCTGATGCGTTCATAGGACGGTGTGAGACGCTGATACTTATCTTCCGGGACATTGACTATCATCGCAAATGTACGCAACGAAACAGGCTTCACTATGGATGGGCTGTCATCGAACCTGATCACGGGAGCACTGCCAACGTCACTTGTGCCATCGAACACCGTGGAATTCGCCGTCGTGCTTCCAGCGGACCATAATCCTGACAAATCGACGACGGCCACCCTGCCATTCCTGTTGCATCTGCACGGTGGTGGCGGCAGCTGCCAGCAGTTGATTGAGGAACACCGCACGGGGGTGTGGGACCAACGGTTTGAAGCAGGCGTCCTGCCACCCATGGTGATTGCCATGATCTCAGGTGCTGACGGTACCTACATGGACTATTTTGATGGCAGCCAGCGTTGGACCTCATTCCTGCGTGATGAGTTTGTACCTTATTGCGAGACCACGTTCCGCTGTGGTGGCTCGCAGGACCAGAGACTCGCCACCGGCGTCAGCATGGGTGGGTTTGGCGTACTGCACCTCTGCTTTAGCGATCCCCATACTTGGGGTGCCGTTGCAGCGTGTGAACCGGCCATCGACGCCGCGTTCGATGCCAGGGACCTCACCATGCGCAGCTTTCGACGCGCCAACGAAAGCGCGACCTACCAGAACACGCTGATCGACCGACACGTGGGCAAGTTTGGTCCCGGTACGGGACTGGTAATGGAATGGGATGCAGACTTCTTCCGCGCCAACAATCCTGTGGCGATGGCGGCAGACAATGGTCAAACAATTCGCGCCAGCGGTCTCAAGATCTGCGTTGAATGTGGAGACCAGGACAATCTGATGCTGCACGACGCATCGGAACTGCTACACCGTGTACTCTGGGATCAGCGCATCGAACATAGCTATTTTCTGCATCACGGTGCCGATCACGTCGGCTCGTCCATGGAATGGAGGATGGATGCCATCTGCAGTTGGCTCGGTCGAACATACCACGAACTGCACCTGCAGGAGGATGAACGTGCGGCCAGGTACGATCCACCTTCAGATAATGAACGGGAATGGATCAAGCTGATGACCGGTCAACGCAAGGAACCACCACCCGGCTCACCGCCGGATTTCAGTGGCGACCGAATGATTGCCGTGATGAGACATGGCCAGAATGACGCTGTACTGGCCAACTATGGTGAACAGACTGATGGACCAGATGAACTTGAAGGTTTCAAATGGCGCTCCGGTGGCAAGTCCTGACGACTGCGAACAACGACCACCCGTTTCTTTCGTAGTCTTCCTAAGCTTCTTTCCTTACTTATTTCACTTTCACTTCTTTCACTGCTTTACTGCCCATCCCTCGCCGTATTTTTCGAGGTGTCGGCAGAGCAAACGACTCACGCGTTCGGGCTCTCCCTGGAGTGCATAGTTCTTCGCGTTATCGAGAATCTCAAATCGATACGGACCTGTGACGTGATGCGCATTGGCTTCTGCGGTGTCACGCGAGACGTTACCCGCACCTGGTGGCCAGATGAACAACGTTGGCATCGTAACTGGCCCCAGGCGCGCACGATTGCGTGGATCAATCGCCGCGGCACGATACCAGTGATAGGCTGCGGTGATCGCATCGTCGCTCGCAAAAGCGATGCGGTATGGATCCGTTTCAGACGCAGGCAGCGCCATTCGGTCGAGTGTCGCTTCGAAGGCAGTACGTTCGTTGCCCGCCATCCTGGAGTCGTTGGTGTAACTCATTCGTTGCTGCTGCTCCTCAGCCCCTGAAGAACCAGCAACGTCGATAAACGCACTAGGGTGCGGAATGTTGATACAGGCCAGGGATTTGATTCGACCCGGATGTTCTGCAGCCAGGTGCCACGCCACCATGGAACCAATACTGGTTCCCATCAGATGGAACGGTTGATCATCACCTGCAAGAGAATCGGCAATCGCGAGCGCATCTGCCATGAACTCGTCAATCACATAGGCTTCCACCGCCATCGGTCGAGCACTAGGACATCGTCCACGCAGGTCCGGGGCAACGGTTCGATAACCCAGCGCAGCCAGGGCTGGGATCTGGTGATGCCACTCCCAGCTGGTACGTGACATTCCGTGCAACAACAGGAGCAACGGACCGTCATCGGGACCACCGGAAAGGCCCGTAAAAGTCAACCCGCGGACCTGGACTTCAATGGTGTTCATGGCGGCGGACACTCCATCACAGACTGATGGTCGTTTCGATCAACGACCGCAAGGCCCAGCCGCTCGTGGAGACGGCGTGCATGGTTCTGGAACAATACGCGTAACCTCACCCGCTTACCCTGCACATGCGCATCTGCAAGTTCACGACGAATCACCTCCTTACCAATCCCTCTACCTTGGTGGTCCGGATGGATCTGGATTTCTCGAAGCTGCACAAAGTCTGGAGCGTCATCAATCCAGACACCCCCGACAAGCACATCCTTGACGTAGATCTTGCGAAAGTTCTGCGTCGGCCACTTGATCTCAAAAAAACCATTCTGGTGGTCTTCATCCCACGGACCAAACTGACGCTCGATCAACGCTTCATAACATGCCCGGTTGAGCGCGTGGAAATAGCTTCTGTCATCCTCTGAAGCCAGTTCAAACCTGATGTCCAACGCGTCACCCATTGTCTGTGTCCTGGGAATAGAACGGTTGATGAAACGAAAACCTGCTCTTCGGTTTTTCGCTCTGCAACAACTTCAGCATGCAATACTCAGGCGGTTCATTCTCCGGGCAATGCTCCGGTGCCATTACAAAACCGAACCGCGAGTAATAATCGGGATTCCCTGTCAGGATGCAGCCCATCGCGCTCATCGCCTTTATTCTACCTAGTCCCGATTCGATGAGTCGCGAACCGATGCCCTGACCCTGCCGGGACGGTGTGACAGATACCGGTCCCAGCGCATACCAGGGCCCATTTTCTGGCGTGAGGCCAGCCGGTGAAAATGTGATCTGGCCAACAAGTACATCCCCATCCATCGCCACCAGCGACAACGTCAGAGCACCCTCTGCGCGAAGTCGATCAATGAGCTCAGGTTCATCACCGTCGGAATAGGGCTGGCCGATAAACGCCAATCGTGTCACTTCATGGATATCCGCGTGATCTTCGCTACCCTCGTCCCGGACAACTACTCTTGCACTCATTGATTCATCTCCGCTCATCTGGATCCCTGGAGCTTCTATGCCATCATGCCACCAAAACTACGGTCACAGGGCCATTCGAACC
>MDTB01206504.1_pt1 | contig 23570 bp, 20 predicted proteins | sample 811161 | NCBI WGS metagenome assembly MDTB01 (sample SAMN05326650, study PRJNA326480) | marine metagenome | isolation source: seawater | place: Mediterranean Sea | collected 2009
CTCTAATAGTATTAGGCTTATCTTTAAACATAGCCTTATCACAATGCGATAACTTATCAGAGTCTCAATGTGGCTTTAATATAAACTGCGAATGGACAGAAGATATAGTAGATAGCGGAAACTGCTCAGAATTTAATAACAATTTTTCATCATGCAATGCAATTGATGACTGCAATTGGACATCATATCAACAACAATGCACTGGAGGCGCACCTTCTGACTGCCCTGAGACAGGATGTGGTTATTCATGGCTGGAGTATCAATGTACGGGTTCTTACACTGTTTCATATTGCAACGGAGGATACTATGAGGTAGACAATGGATACTGCGCAGATAAGGCTATATTAGAATGCTCTGAAATAAACTCAGAAATTCAATGTGATCAGGGTAGTGAATGCAATTGGGTTGAGGATATTAATACAGGATATTGTAGTCAGCATAATACGGCTTCATCATGTCCTAATTATCCAATCTGTTCTTGGAGTTGTGATGGCTGCTGGTATTTAGGAGAATGCTGTGGATCATATATATGTACAGGTGGTTATTATCAAATAAATAATAGTTACTGTGAAGAAACTGAAATTGTTTTTATTCCTGGTGACTCTAATGGAGATAATAGCTTAAATGTTACTGATATTGTTCTGATTGTTGAATATATTCTTAACTCACAGTATCATGAACATTCTGATATAAATCAAGATGGTTATCTTAATGTAACAGACATTGTAGATATAGTTAATACTATATTAGAAAATTAAAATGGTATGTACTTAATAGTATTAAGCTTATTCTTAAACATAGCCTTTTTACAGTGTGATGATTTATTAGAATCTGAATGTGGTTTTAACATAAACTGTGAATGGATAGATAGTATAGAAACTCAATATTGTGGTTCTTACAATCAAGAAGAATGTTTAGAACAACAACATTGCTGGTGGTACGCTGGTGGCTTGTACTTAGGTTCATACTGTAATGGTTCTTATCAAGTTGATAATAGTTACTGTACAGAAAGTGAAATTTCTCAGTGCCAAGAGTATGAATTTCAATGCAATGATGGTACATGTATATGCTTGAATAGCAACTGTCTTAACAATTCAGATTCAGTATTATGTGATGGCGTGTTTGACTGTAGTGATCAATCTGATGAGATTGATTGTAGTGAATGCTCTTGGATCAATGAATTAGCATGCAGTAACAATGTTAACTGCAATTGGATAGAAGATATTGAATCAGGAAATTGTAATTGGCTATCAACTTCAGAATGTGTAGATAATCCGCAGTGTGTATTAGACTGCGTTACATCATATGATTGTTTTGGATGTACAGGTGGGTGGTATGAAATAGATAATGGATATTGTGAAGATTTAACTTTTATCGCAGGTGATGCAAATGAAGATGGCTATTTAAATGTATCTGATGTGGTACTTATTGTAGTAACTATTCTTAGCTCACAGTATGATCAGTATTCAGATATAAATCAAGATGGCTATCTAAACATTACAGATATTATAGAGCTGGTAAACATCATCCTTGAAAATAATTAATTATTATTTAAAGTAAATATTTTGGTCATAGGTTGCTTCACTTCTAAATCGTAACTCATCTTTAGAAATTAGTTTATTAAATCTTAAATTATTTTTAAAAACATTATTTAAAATTTTATCATATTTAATATCTATCCAAGAATAATTTGATGGTCCTGATAATAACTCCTGAATAATATCTAATGATTCTTTATTCTGACCAATGATAGCATAAATAATAGCTAGATCTGCTTTAAAATGATCTGCAAGCATTATATCTTTTGATGGAGGACAAAGAGATATCGCCATTTTAGCTTGGCTAATAGATTTTTCTTTATCTCCCAAGAAAGCATATAGATAAGCCAGAGAACTATGATATCTAGCTTCTCCTTCTGACTTATTTTCAAGCATAACATCTAAACCTTTTTGAGCCACTTCATTCTGTTTTTCTTTGTTATCCATTAACCAATGTATTATTGAAAGAGGATGATAATTAGTTAAAATCCAACGCTGTCCATAACTCATCCATTCACCTTGTTTTGAAAAATAATCCAATACGGTTTCATATTTTTGATCATAAATATCAAGCTCCCAAGTAATATTCGTATAATAATCATATTCAGGGAAAAGTAAAGATGCTTTATCAATAAGTTCTCTTGCCTTTTTTGTGTCACCATCCATCCAAGAACAAACTTGTGCTCTGTGAAAATATAAACCTCCATTAGCTGGATCAATTCTAAAAAAATCTTCATCAAATTTTACAAAATTGATTTTGTTGTATTTTTTATAGAAAAAATATGTTCCATTTAACTCTCGAAGTAATAACAAATTATTAGGGTCTAGTTTGTATGCCTCTTCAAGATATTTTATAGATTCTTCTTCATTTCCTAGCCTTCTATAGGCAAAACCAATAAGTCCATTAGTCCCAGAATTACCAGGTTCTTTTGAAAGAGCAAATTTATAATGCTCCAAAGCTCTTAAATAATCTCTAAAATAAACATAATAATACCATCCATATGCAGCTCTTACATCAACACTCTCTGAATCTATTTCCATTGCTTTTGTAATATAGTCTAACGATATTTTCCGGCTTGATTCAATGTCTTCTGATGCACCGAACTGCACATCATTACTATATTCAAATGAAATCTCTGCATATGCCTCAGCAAATTGAGGATCAATTTTAATTATATCTTTTAACAGTTGTCTTCTAATGGTTTTGTTTTCCGAAAAATCAGCCTTAGTCTTATTAAGCTCTCTTACTTTTAAGAACATTTCATAAGCTTGGATATTATCAGTATATTTTTCTTTAATGACAGCTTTTTCATTATCTGTAATTTCAGACTTTAGAGCAGAGGCAATTTCTGTGGCTATGCTTGTCTGAATATCAAAAATATTATTAAACTCTTCATCATAAGTTTCAGCCCAAACATGCTTATCTGTTCGCGCTTCAATTAACTGACCAACAACTCTTATCTTATTATCAGTTCTCTGAACGCTACCTTCAAGAATATGTGCTACATTTAGCTCTTTTGCTATATCTTTTAAACTCATTTTAGTATTTTTATATCGCATTACGGAAGTCCTGGAAATAACCATTAAGTCTTTTACTTTAGCAAGATTTGCTATGATAACCTCTGTAAAACCATTGCTTAAATATTCATCTTTTGGATCTTTGCTGAAATTATCAAATGGTATCACTGCTATAGATTTTGGATTAACTGCAGAACGAAAAAAATTATCTTTATATAGATAAAAGAAAGAAAGAATAACGAAAAAAATAATAGTAGAACCAAAGAAGGTACTATTAGAGTTTGATCTGGGCTCGGCTTTAACTATCCCTTGATTGGTCATATCATACATCCATGAAAAAATAATAACCAATGGAAAGCCAATAATTAATAGAACTACTAAGAATCGTATACTCCAATCAGGCAATAATAATGCTGGGAAGACTATACTGCATACTTGAAGAATAACAAAAGCCGCGCCGCCATATATAGCAGCGCTACGAAATACCTTTCTATCCTTTAACTCTTGAAATATATTATTTTTTTGCATTTAACTAATTTTAAATATTTTGCTTCAACTATTGCTAGTCTTTTGTCTGAAAATATTAACTAACTTTTTATGAGATTCAAATGCCAATTCAGGCAATGTACTAATATTAAAAAACTGAACTTCAGATACATCATCACCTGCTTTTAATAAACTCCAATCTTCAATTTCCATTGTCATACCAATAAGCAAAACATCACCAAAAACTGTATTGAAGTGAGAACAAATACCTACGAATTCATGAACTCTTCCCTTTAAATTAGTTTCTTCATAGAGCTCTCTCTCTGCTGCCTGCTGAATGGTTTCATTGAGCTCCATAAAACCTCCGATTAAGCCCCACTTACCCTTAGCAGGGCTAAGAGCTCTTCTGCCTAATAGCATTTGATGACCCTTCATACAAATTAATGTAGCTGTTGGCTTAGGATTTTGATAGTGAATTGTTTTACACTTTTCACAATGAAACCGCTTGTTGCCATCAATATAACTAAAAATGTTTTTATTCGCGCATTTACTACAATATTCCATATTTAAATTTTATTAATTAGATGTATATTATAAAATATGAACTTTAAATCTAAATTCATCATAAGTATCTTAATTACTTTACTTCAATTTAGCTGTACAAAATCCGTTGAACCAACAGTTGAAAAAGAACAAAAGAAGGTTCCAAACTGGGTAAAAAATGTTCCTAATTCAAGACAGTATTGGTACGGGGTTGGAATATCAAATAAGATAGAAAACTATAACTATAGAGAATTAGCAATAAAAAATGCTTCAAATGAAATTGCAACACAAATAAAAGTAAATATTTCTTCCAAAATTGAAAGTCAAATAACCCAAAATAATTTCGAGATTAATGATTACTTTAATAAGCAAATTTATACGCAAGTTGAGCAAGAACTTCCTGGCATAGAATTATTGGAAAGCTTCGATGATGGAGCCTACTACTATGTTCTATCAAAGCTATCAATAGAAAAGTACAATTCTTTTATTAACGACCAAAGGCAAAATGCTGTTAAAATTGCAATTGAAAATATAAAAAATTCTGAAAAATTTTCCTTCCAGTCGCCTCAACTTCTAATTGATGCGTTTGCGCAAATTTCACCTTACATGGAAGTGCCAATTCAAGTTAATTATCCCGATGAAGAGTCTGTAAAGAAAAATTTGTTTTCAATAATAACCTATAAAATGAACGATTATCTAAACAGATTTCAGCTCAATTTGCTTCAAGGTGAGATTGATGCAACGACTAGAAATAATAAAGTAATTAAATTTAGAGTCAAATGCACTGATAGTTTAACTGATGAACCAATTCAAAATATTCCCCTTATTGGCAAGATGGAAGGAAGTGAAATAGACTTTACATCAATAACCGATAAAAATGGCATTGCAGAATTTTTCATTCAAAAATTAAAATCTAAAAATTCAGTTCAAAGAATAACCATTAGAATTGATGAAAAAATTATTATAACTCAAAAAATACTACCATCTCATAATATTCAGTCTCAAGTAACCCAAATTATTAATGTTAAAGGGCCAATTATTTTCTGTGATATTTCTGAAAAAAATTTAGGAAAAAATTTAAATGTCCCATGTGTAGAAAATACTCTAAAAGAACAGCTTGTTAAATTTTATGGAGCAAGATTTAATGTAGATAAAAATCAAGCTCATCTCATAATTAAAGGTAAATTTAAAACACAATCTAAAGGAGAGCCATTTAAATACTCTGAAAATTCTCCTGCTATGTACAATGCTTATGCAGAATTAGAATTTAATATTTTTGATAATGAAAACAACAAGGAGCTTTATTCAAAAACAATTAATTCAAATGGCGCAAGCTACATTAACTTTGAAGATGCAGGTAAGAAAGGTTGTGAAAAATTAAGTGAAAAAATTAGCAAAAGTGTTTTTGAGGAAATTGTAAAAGCATTAGAATAAAATTAAAATTTTTCTTTATGTGTTACAGAGCCATCTGAATCATGAAAAATCCATTCACCTATTTTATTGCCATTTGAATATTGTCCTTTAAGCCAAATTTTTCCCTCTTGATTGTAAAGAATAGTTGGGCCATCTTCTTTTCCATTTTTAAAGCAGGTATGATCACTTTTTTCGCCATTTTTCCAATACCTAATGTAATCACCCTCTCTTTTATTTTTAACTATAGTCTGCTCAGTTTTTAATTTGCCAGATGAGTAGTACATATAGTCAACATATGAATTGTCATCTATTAAGACTCTTTTATTTTTAGGGGCTCCATTTCCCCAAGTTTCAAGAATTTTTTCTTTATTATTTTTCACAATAAAATGGCTTTTGATTATTTATTTAATTTACCACAGAAAAAAAAATGAAAAGATTACATTATGTAACAAAGATTAAGAAATATTTAAATATATTCATTGTTTATATTTAATCATTAAAATAGATTAAAAATAATGTTTTCATTTAGATACTTTAAACTTTTTTTACTTTTTATACTTATCTCCTGCTCTGACTTATTTTTGTCTGAAGTAGATGAGTGTGGTATACCTGGAGGTGATAATACTTCCTGTATGGATGAATGTGGAGTACCAAATGGAGATGGTATATCTGAAGGATATTGTGATTGTGAGTATAATATAATGGGGTGTGATGGTGAGTGTGGAAGTGAAAAAACATATGATATCTGTGGAATATGCAATGGATCGTCAATGAATGAATCTGATTGTAATTGTGAAAACATTTTAGAAACATTAGACTGCTTGGGAGAATGTGGAGGAACTGCAGTGATTGATGAGTGCGGAGTATGTAATGGAAATAATTCTACATGTACTGGCTGCATGATATTTGGATCAGATAATTATTCTTCTAATTTTATTTTTGGAGATAATCAAATTTGCAGTATAGATTATAACTCATCAATACAAACCGTACTTGATAATCATTGTGTATCTTGTCATGCAGGTTCATATGGTGTGAATTTGGAATCATTTTCTAATTTAATGAGTGAAAATATTATTATTGCAGGAGATTCAACTAACAGTCTTTTATGGAAAGTTATTAGTGGTAATAGTGGCTATCCAATGCCTCCAACTTATACCTTGGATAATCTAAGTATTCATAAGATTGCTTTATGGATTCAATTTGGAGCTAATCAGTAAATATGAAAATTATATTAATAATTTTATTTTTTTCCTTTTCTTTTAGTGAAGAACAACCTACAGTAAAATCTTTTAATTATTCATCTATTGATTCATTGCCAAATAACATGCCATTTTCAAAAAAAATTTTTTGGGGAAAGCAGGGTCTATTTAGAACATTAAATCTAGCGCCTAAATCACGAATTCAAGAATTAAACCTCAGATATGAAATGCTTCAACTTCATCAAAAGTTAGGACTTATTAATTTAGGTTTAATGGGAGTACAAATGTATTTAGGAAGTGACATGTATAATAATGGAAACAGAAATTACTCTTCATCGCATCGTTATTTAGGTTATTCTACATTTTCAATTTATATGACCACTGCTGGATTACAATTTTTTGCACCTCCTGCATATAGATATTCAAAAGGGTATTCATCAATTAAAATTCATAAATATTTATCATATGTTCATTTTATAGGAATGTGGTTTATTCCAATAAGTGGGTACTATACAGCCCAATACCCAAATGATCCAAAGCCTTACAGAATTCACAGAAATATTAGTTCAATAACTTTTAGTGCATATACTCTGGCATTTTTAGTTACTTTATTGCCATGAAAATAATAGCTTTATCACTATTTATAAATTTTATTTTTTGTGACTACAAAATTGACAATTCAAGCAGTGAAGTAAAATACTATGGAGTTCATCCACTACATGAGTGGTCTGGAACTAGTTCTTCAATAATAATATCTGCAAATTGTAATGAAAAAAATACAATTTGTGATTTAATATTTAAAGTGCCAATAATATCTTTAAATAGTGGAAATGATAATAGAGATAGTAATATGCTGAAACATTTAAATGCTTTTACATATCCAGAAATTATTTTAGAGAAAAAGAATGTTGAAATAAAAGAGTACAGCAACTCAAATATTGATTGTAGCTTGACTATAAATGGGAAAACAAAAAAAACTAGTATACCACTAACCGTTAAAAAAACGACTTCTACAAAATATGTTATTTCATCAAGATTTAATATTTCTCTTAGCGATTATGAAATAGAACTACCAAAACTACTGTTTATTCCAATTGAAGATAAAATAAATATTGATGTTAGATTAACAGTTGAAGATTAAACAATCAGGTTTCAACTAATTAGACATCATCTTAAGCTTTATAAATTAACTTTAGAAGACTCTTTTGTAACAATTTTATTCTAAAATGTCTTTTAAGATATCACAAAAATTAATATTGAAAAATTAACCGCCAAGTATTAACTGAACCAAAGCAACAATATCTAAAATATTAACAGTTGAATCTCCATTTATATCAGCTGCGCAAACCTGATCCTCATTGTAATCAACATTTGCTAAAACGTACTGAACAATAGATACAACATCTAAAATATTAATTGTTGAATCTGAATTTACATCTCCAGCTGAACATGAATCAGAAGATGAAAAGTTAATACTACTAATTGCCCAGCCCCAATAAGGATTATTTGAATATTTCACTGCGAAAGCATATTTAATTTCTTCGGCTTCATTTTCCCAACCAAATAGATCATCAATAGAAGTACCTTGATACGAATTAAAAGGCCATGTACCCTCTACCCAAGTACAACCTTCTCCAACGCATCTTTGTACATGATATGAATCAATTATAGATAATTCAGGAGGCGTAAAACCCGACCAATCAATTGAAATAACTCCTTCACCTGTTGAGAAAGTCACCTCATCATCAGATGGTGCTTGATAATACCTACAAGAGCCATCATCAACTGTAGCCTCAGGATTGTAAAATCCATCACAGGGGACTCCACTTGAGCATGTATCACATGTATTATCATAAACAGTTGCACCAATCTGGAATATATAGCTATCGTTATCATCACAATTATAGGCCTCAGGATCGGTACAACCTGAAACTTCATCACCTACAACAGTAATTGTGCCCACCATACCATTAGCGGCATGAGAGCCAATACTACAGTCGTAGTTATAAGTACCTGCAACACTAAAAGTATATGTTCCTATTGAAGCTGGACCAGACACTGCTGAAATATAAAAATCTTCGGGATTATTAAATGAATTTCCAGTTAAAGTATTGGTAGCACCATTTACATCATGAAACCCACCAACATTGTACCACTCCACTGATTCTCCTACATTAATTGTTAAATTGGCGGGCGTATAGAAAAAATTCCCTGCCTCAATAGTATGATCAGCCTGAGAAAAAATAAATCCTGTAAAAATAAATAAGATAATCTGTTTAATTTTCATGTTTATACCTTTAATAATTAATTGTAAAACTAATATAATTTAATTTTTATACATTACTTAATGCAAATTAGTAACATAATGTAACCCTAAAAATGAGTAAAATGCCTTACCAAATTTATTTAATTTTAATTCTAACCTGCTGTATTTCAAATACCTCACCTCCAAAAGATTTTGAATTTAATCAGTCTACAATTCAAACTTTTTACTTTATAAAAGAAGTGGAAATTGATGGATTAAAATTAAGTGAAAAAGATTGGATCGCAAGTTTTAATGGCGATGTATGTACAGGCACAAGACAGTGGGCAGGACCATTTACAGATGTACCAGCTATGGGAGATGATGGATCAAAATATACAAAAGGATACCACATGCCAGGATCTAAACCTATATTCAAAATTTATGATTATTCTACCGATAAATTATTTTTAGCTAATCCTGATACAAATATACTATTTGGAAATAGCCCCGCTCAAATTATTAACATTAACAAACTATCAGTAACTAAAGATTGCTTGGGTGTTCTTGGTGGTTCTGCAAGAGTTGATAGCTGCAATGTTTGCAATGGTAATAGTTCATCATGTGATAAAATTAATAGTCAAAACCAATACTAAGGTACCACTCTCTCTTTGATATTGTCCCTTTATACGGATTATACTGCCACGCAAAATCTAGTTTCCATGGCAAACCTAAAAGCCAAAATCTTGGACCATATCCATATGACATTAACCACTGAGATGGGGTATTTTCAACACTATCCCAGCTTGATGAATTAAAAAAAGTTGTAAAATTATTTGTCCATGATGTCCCAATGTCTACAAAAAAGACCCCATTGATTTGTCCGAAAAATTTAATAGCAGGAAAATAATATAATAAAAAGGGCAATCTTAGCTCCAGATTTAATAAGCCAACGTTATACCCTCTTAGCTGAGAAATATATGTACCTCTCATAGGCATTACCACCTCTGAATAATATATATCCTTAATACCAATTACATCTGTATTAGAAGGATATCTTTGATTAACACTGGAAGCTATCCATCTTAATCCACCTAGAAAAAATTTTTGTCTATTTACTCCCCAAGTTGTCCCCAAAAAAGTTCTTCCAGCAAAGCTAATCCCATTGAACAATTTATAATATTTTCTGTAATCAAAAGTTAATTTCTGAAATTTAAGTTGAACGGTGGACAATTGATATTGTAAATAAAATCTAGCACCATTAATAGGAAATGGAAAAGCTGGGGACGTATTATCCCAAACTAATTTTGCATTTGGAATCAATAAAGAAAATTGTTCTAGAGATGGGTGTGAACTCAAATAAAGATTTTCATCATACTTTAATTTTTCCAAAGTAGAGTAATGAAACTTTGATCCAAAATCTATTCGATAGTATCTATTGACTGGTACGCTTGCATCAACTTCAACACCCATGTCTTGAACTCTGCTTTCAGGATACCCTGTAGATACTAATTGATTGGTATTTAATCTAACTTGGTAATCTCCAAACAATACCGCTCGATGATATAAATAATAACTTACATTCATTCTATTTTTTAGATTCCAATAGCGAACATGAAAATCTGAGCTCTGCAGATCAGAAATCGTTGCTTCAGTGGCAAATAAAATACGGTGATCGCCAAGAATATCACTCCAATAGAATTGAATCATTCCCTGGCCTCCATATCTACTATCAAGAGCATAATAACCATCTGCCACATCCAAAGTAAAGCGTGTTTTATATATATTCTTTTTGTATGATTTATCTGAATTATAAATATCATCATCGCGCAAAATATTTTGATCTTCTTGGTCGTTTTCTTGCTGATTAGAAAAAATATAGTTTTTATATTTGTTCTGAGTATTTACAATAAGAGAATCCCTGTAAAGTTTATTGCTAACATCCACTGTATTTTTTTCTTTCCATTGAGCAAAAGAAATCTGTTTAGGGCTTTTCATTAGTTCGATTGGATTAGATAATAAATAAATATCATAGCCGCTTTTCCTGAAACCTGTAAAGACTAGTTGAGAGTTGTCTCCGTTCCAGGAAAGCTGTGTAATTCCTGTCATAACATTTGTTATTGGAACTATATCTTTAAACAAGTTATCTTTAACTCTAGACATGTAAATATTATTTATTCCTGATTCATCTGAAATAAAAGATATAATATCACCATTATAATTCATGATTGGATATGATTCATTGTAAGGCGTATCTGTTAGCCTTTGAATTTTTCTATTATCTATATTAACAATATATATATCATCTTGAAAAATATCATCTTTATATCTTGTTGAGTTTAGATTGTTATAAGACCCCCTATCTGAAATAAATAATATATTACTTCCATCTGCTGTCCATGAAATTTGATCATTGCTATAAAAATCATTTGTTATAGAACTTAAGCTATCACGTTCTAAATCATACAAATAAATATCGCTTGATGAACCATTATTACCAATAAATGCAATGGCATCTTTTTTGGGAGACCAACATGGCCTGAAAATACCTTCTATTGCTAAATCAATTTTTTTTAAAATTTTATTTTCAATCTCATATATCATCAATGCATCTTTTTTCCCTGATTTTACAGCAAAGGCAAGTTTTAAATTATTGGGTGACCAGGCTATACCTGGTTTTAAAATATGCAATTCTTCATAATCAGGATTTTTATATCCGGTTACAACTTTATCAATGAACTTTCCATCAATGGCAGAAATAATATATATACTCATTTCATTGTCTTTATTTGAATAAATACCTATCTTGGATCCATCAGGAGAAATTGAAGGGCCAACATTGTAAGTATTTTTCAATTTTATATGATTTGTTAAAGGTAGAGCAATATCATTCAAATCATCTCTAATCGTAACTTCGGTCCAATATTGCTTTTTCAAATAAGACTGCCATTGTTCATTTAGCTGATCATAGTCTAATCCAATAGTATTCTTAAACCCCTTTGCAATACTGTTGCTTGATTTTATATTATTAAAAATTGATGCAATACTTTCTTCGCCCCATTTAGAAGTAATAAATTTCCATACAGACTGTCCTCCTCTGTATCCTAAATATCCAACTAAATCATCAATGTTAACCATTCTTTCACTGTTGATCGTTAAATCTCTCATCCACATATCAGAATTGGTGTCCCAATTAGAAGAAAGATATTCTGCTAGACCTTCATTCATCCAATGTGGAATTCGTACTTTAATAGAGCTGCTCATCATATTTTTCAAACTTCCGCCATAAACTGAATCATTAATAAAAGCATGAACTAACTCATGATGAATAACATGCTTAAACTCTTTATTGGATCCATCAAATGGAATTACGACTCTGTTTTTATACAACTCAGTAACACCACCAATACCTTCTTGCATGAACATATCAATAACATTGGTTTGCTGAAAATCATTGTGGGAGTTATATACAATTATTGATACTCTGCCCTTAAGGTCCCATTGAAGAGCCTGAGAAATTCTTTGGTAAGCCTTTTCACTTTCATAAGCGGTAAATTCAGCATTTTTATATCCTGAATAATTAGAATCATTGTAATTGTAGTAATAAACGTCAAAATGAGGGCTTTGTATAAACTCCCAATTGAACTCATCATACTGAACCCTATTTTTTCCAAACTGACAAAATAATATGCCTAAAGAAAATATAGTTAAAATGAAAAATTTATGAATGTTATATTTAAGTATCATTAATATCAAGCTATTTCCCTTATAAATTAGATGTATTAAATCTTTTTATATAAATATTATTTTAAACTATAATTATGGAAAAAATTAACTCCCCAATATATTTTATATCTGACTGTCACTTTACTATTGATAAAGGCGATAGCAAAAGAAGGAAACTAATGTTTTCTTTATTTGAAGAAATAAAATTGAAAAAAGGTAATCTTGTTATTGGAGGAGATTTTTTTGATTTTTGGTTTGAATACAAAAATAATCCAATTGATTCCTACAGTGATATTTTTAAAGCTCTAGAAGCTTTATCTAAACATGGAGTTGACATATACTATTTATTAGGCAATCATGATTTTTGGGACTTTGGATTTTTTCAAAAAAAATTTAAAGCAAAAGTATACACTGATGAATTAGCAATTAGTTCAAATAACAGTAAAATGAAATTAATGCATGGAGATGGAATACTAAAAAAAGATTTTATTTATAGAATATTTAGATCAATAATTAGAAGTAAAACCAGTATATTTCTTTTTAATCTTTTACCATCAAAAATTGGGGTGAAAATTTCAAAAATTATTTCAAATACTGCACATCGAGAGTACTTTGAAAATAAAAATATAAAAGACAGCCTATATCAATTTGCAAGTAATAAAATTTGGAGTAAAGATATAAATATATTTTTAGTTGGTCATTACCACCAACTAGGGATCGTAAATGATCAACAGAATGATAAAAACAAAATAATCTTTCTAGGTGATTGGTTGCATAATTTTACTGTAACAAAATTTGAAAATAATCAATGGACTCAAAAAAATTGGATGGACAGCCATCAAAATGAGTAAGACTTTAATTTATATTGCTGAAAATTACGCTGAAGCCCATATGATTCAAGCCAATTTAAATGATATTGGAATCAATGTATTACTATCTGGGGAACATTTGACTTCAGCTTTGGGAGAGCTACCAGCTCATATATTATTCACTAGGATTTACGTAGAACAAAAAGATTACTTCAATGCAAAAAAATATATTGATCAATACAAGCAAGCACAGAAAAACTCAGTAAAAAAGGAATTAAGCTATTGGAAATGTTTCAATTGTAATGAACTAATTCCAGAAAATTTTACTAATTGTTGGCAGTGCAATAAGGAAAATAAACAATGAAAAATTTTGGATTGCTAATTTTAAGAGTGGTTATAGGTTCATCATTTATGATACATGGATATCCCAAACTAGAAGGAGGTGAATCTACTTGGATTTGGCTTGGAAACGCTGCGGGCTTATCTCTATTTCCAGTCTTCTGGGGCCTATGCGCAGCATTGTCAGAATTTTTTGGAGGACTTTTAATGCTTATAGGCTTAAAAGCACGTTGGGCAGGACTTTTCAATTGTCTGACAATGCTTGGTGCTATTGTATATCACTTTGGAAAAGATGAAAGTATACTGCACCCCCTTGAACTATTTGCTGTAAGCTTATTCATTTTTATGGCTGGTGCAGGCAAGTATAGTATCGACTTCTATATAGATGCTAATAAGAAATAATTAAAGCTGATGACATATGAATATTAGCCAAGTATCCACTTGGATCAGTTATAGTAGGCCAAGAAGATGTACAACTACCATTTGGAGCCCAACAAATTTCATATTCAATTATATTTTCATCCCCCAAGCTAATATAATTTGATATGTCTTGAACAAAAGGTTTAACATCTAAACCTGGGCACCAGCCTTGCCTTCCATAGCCCCATGTTCCATATTGATTAGGTATCACACCTTGGGCAATGGTTGATGGCTGCATACAATAGTTATTTGAGCCTGCTGTAGGGTGATCCTTTTGAAAGTTAGCGACTCCTCCGTTAACTGTAAATTTATGGATAGTATTACAAAACTCAGCGCAATTGCCTGAATCACTGCCCCATCCATGTCCAGTTATATAGGTTGTAAACTCAACTTTTTTTGCATCTACAGGTATATTAAATGCTATAGGCTGATGATTATCATTGTAGACAAATTCACCATCTGAGTAAAATCCTCCGCCTCCCCATAGTGGAATAAATTCTTTTCTAACCAACGCATTTAACGGTGCTTCAAAAAATCTTAACTTGAGTGTTATCACACTGTTAGGCCAACCAGAAACATAAAACTTAAACATCTTTGGCCCTCCTGGATACATCATGGCAAGATAAGGAGAAATATCAGTTAGTGAATGAGGTTGCCTATCAAATGGTGTAATCCACTCTGCAATTTCATGGCAATCATAATTGAACTCCCACGAAAAGCCATTACTACTACATTCTTCATAAGTTTCATCTATCTGTTCATCAGGGTCAAACGTTCCACTTGAATTATAATCCATGTAGCAAACCCCTTGACATATAGCCATACTTGCTATTCTATCATAATCATCACAGCTAGCATCTGTATAGTCTGCACATGGCATAAAGGCCTCTACTGATACTCTATCATAATTTCCGGTCTGAGGTAGCTCAACTATGCTTGTGATGGTTGGGCTCCAAGATCCTCCACCTCCATATCCTCCGCCCCCATAGTCCACGGCATCAAAAATTTCAACTTCATTATAATCTTCAGTTGGTTCAATAAATGTTCTATATTGATAATCATAAAAAATAGCCTCATGAGCTAAGTAATTTATATAAGTACCTGAAAAGTTTGCAGGATTTCCTAAATATCCAGTTTGCATTATCTGTTGCATCTGATTGATTCCCATGGAAGATTTTCCATTTAAAGCCTCTGATAACCAATTATCCATTGATAATGAATGTTGAGGTACAAAATGTAGATGAGATTTCCAATGGCTCTGTTCATCTTCCGAGAATGAAGACAAAAGAATTTCATCAAATTGTTCCTTTATTGTAGTAACATCATCCTCATAGCTTGACCTACTTGAAATAAAAAAGTAATGAACATTATCTGGAGAGTTTGAAAGCAATTGTTGCTTATATATGTCTGCGGCATACCATAGTGCTGAAGAGCCTTGATAATGTATAAAAATATAAGATTCATCTCCAGTCCATTCCTCTTCAAATACCCAATCAGAGGACTGACCAGACATTACATTATCTACCATCTTAACAATATCTAAAATATCAATAATGCTATCGTTATTAATATCTCCAATTGAAAAAGCTTCATTGTCTAGGCTAATTGTACCTAGTATTTCTCCAACAACAATAATAATATCTTGAATGTTTAATATATCATCTTGATTCACATCTCCTTCAACAGATATGTTTAGATCTTTCACAGAAAAAGAAGCCGCAACATCGTAATATCCATTACCATAAGGACCCTCTGAAAATTCATTCGAAAATAATAATGAACTTAATAAAATAATAATAAATTTCATTCTCACTCCTCGTAAAATATTAATTTAATTTAAGTTATTTTTTTGATAAGTAAAACTCTTCAATATTTTTGTTACATTTTGATAAGCTTATATTTATACAACTTTATTTAAAAATTGATTAGATTTAAATATAAAATTAATTGAAGGTAAAAAAATGAAACATTTTCTAGTTATAGTTATGACCCTATCTTTGGTTGTAGCTAATTCAGTATACATCAATAAGTCAAATGATCCAATTTCTCTAGAAGTCTTAGAACAAACTAGTGAAAAACTATTGGTCAAACTAAAAATTAACAAGTTCTCATTGGATGAATTAGAAGTGGATGGAATATTTTTTCAAAATATTTCAGTTTCAGGAGAACCAAATTTTCTTAAAAAAGGTAATCCTTCTCTTCCACATATAAATAGATCTGTAATAATTCCAGAAGCTCAAAGTGCTAATGTTAATATTGTGAGCAAGGAATTCCAGAGATTCAATAATTATAATATTCTACCTTCAAAAGGAAATGTTAAGCGAAACGTAGATATAAAGGAAGTTGAGTACGAATGGTTTGAAGTCTATAATTTAGATCAAACCTTTCCAGGTAATCTTATTGAATTACATGATCCTTATATTTTAAGAGATGTTAGAGGTCAAGTAGTGCAGTTTAATCCTTTTCAATACAACCCAATTCAAAAAACACTGGATGTTTTTCATGAGATAGTAGTTGAAATTAAGTTTGATGGAAATAATATGATTAATGAGAAAAAATCAAGATACTCTGAACTATCTACTACTACAATTGATTACAATCAAATTTATTCATCTCATTTTTTGAACTATCAATCATACCAAAGTAGATACACTCCTATATCAGAAGATGGAGAGATGTTAATTATTTGCTATGATAACTTTGTTTCAGCCATGCAACCTCTTGTTAATTGGAAGAATCAAAAAGGCCTAAAAACAACAATTATACCAAAATCTACAGCAGGAAATTCAGCTACAAGCATAAAAAATTATATAACAAACTTTTATAATTCTCATAACCTTGCTTATGTAATGCTAGTAGGAGACAAGAATCAAATTCCTACATTTACATCAGGAAGTGGATGGAGCAGTGGAGAGTCAGATATATCATATGGATATATATCAGGCAATGACTCATATCCAGAATTTTTTGTTGGAAGAGTATCAGCTGAGAGTACATCTCATGTAAATACACAAGTAGAAAGAACAATTGAGTATGAGCGCGATCCTCAAGTAAATGCTGATTGGTACAGAAAAGGAATTGTTGTTGCTTCTAATGAGGGTGCTGGCTATGGCCATGATGGAGGCGAATCTGACTGGGAACATGCAAGGAATATGAGAGATGACTTATTAGATTATAATTATAATGGAATTAGTGAATTTTATGATGGAACCCACAGTGGTGGAAATGATGCCTCAGGAAGTCCAAACGCCTCTTCAGTTAGATCTGCAATAAATAATGGTATTGGAATTGCTCATTATACAGGACATGGAGATACACAGCTATGGGTTACATCAGGATTTGATAATGGTGATGTAGGTTCATTGGTAAATCAAAATGAATTGCCATTTATTTGTACCGTAGGCTGTAAGAGTGGAGACTTTGGAGATGGCTTATGTTTGGGTGAGGCCTTTTTGAGACAAACTTATGGTGGCGAGCCTGTTGGTGCAATTGCTACATTCATGTCTACAGTTTATCAAGGGTGGGCTCCTCCAATGGAAGCTCAGGATGAAATGGTAGATATTTTAACAGAGGACTACTCAAGCAATAGAAAATATACATTTGGGGGTATATCGTGGAATGGATGCCTTAAAATGAATGATGCATATGGTAGTGAAGGTTATACAGAAACTAATCATTGGACTCTATTTGGTGATCCTAGTGTTGTACTAAGAACAAAAGAACCTACAACATTGAATATTTCTCATAATGAGTCTATTGATCCAAATAGTCAGGCATTTGAAGTAATTTTTCCTGATAACATAGATTTTGGCCTTGCCGCCCTATCCCACAATGGAAACTTGCTTGGCTCAGCATATGCAGATAATAGTGGTAGCTCAATAATAATCATTGATCAAAACATCAGCAATCTAAATGAAATTACTCTTACTGCAACTGGATATAACACAACATCAGTTGTTACGACTATACAAGTTGGTAATCCATGTGATTCTCAATTAGCTGGAGATGCTAATCAAGATACTATTTTAAACATACTAGATGTAGTATTAGTTGTTAATTATGTGATTGGAGTTGATTCTCCTGGATTTTGCGAATTTGAATCTACTGATATGAATCAAGATGGCATTATAAATGTTCTAGATATTGTTCTTGTGGTTAATAATATATTAGGATAGTTAATTGTTCTTAACTGAGGCTGATTTATCTTTCAGCCTCAGTTAAGAACTAAATCATATTTCGAACTCATCAATATCGAAGTCTTTCAGTTCGTTTTCTATCTGCTTTAGTTCTTCATCAGATGGCTCAAAAATATCTTCATTTGAATTAGTTAGTAATTTCATTTTTTTCTCCTTTTAAATTCATTTCAAAAGAAAATTAAATGATATGTTATAAACTAATTGTGACATGTATCAAATATTTAGAGATCCGTGATATATATCAATTTGTTGAGGAGAAATTACTCAAGAATAAAATTAACAAGTATGACAATATCTAGAACATTTATAATGCCATCTTGATTCATGTCAGCCATTTGGCTATACTCATTATTTAAAATCAGATTTACTGATTGTACGATATCTAGAACATTTATAATGCCATCCTCGTTTACATCACCTAGAGTATTTGAATCGCATATCTGAGGATCATCTTGAGTAAATGAATAATAGAATTGATTTAATGATATTTCAAAATTACTACTGTTTTCAATACAAGATGGTATGTTGTTTTCTTGACATAGCTGATTACCTCCAATTGCAAAAAATGGATAGCTAAAAACATCATTTTCACTCCAACTTAAGGGGATATCACACATTGATTCAGGTAGGCTTGACAATTGATTGTTAAAGAGCCATAAATATAAAAGATTCTGTAGGTTGCCCACTGATGGTGGGATATAAGCTATTTCATTGTAACCTAAATCCAAAAAGGATAAATTGATTAAATCACCAAAGTTCTCTGGAAGTGCTAATAAAGAATTGTTTGAAATAGCAAGATTAATCAAATTGGTTAGCTGAGTAAAACTATTTGGTAAAATTGTTAGATTATGCCATTCCAAGGATAAAACAGTAAGCTCTTCTAAGTTACCTATATTTTCAGGTAGTAAAGTTAATTCTTGATTAATACCATTTACACTATTTGGGTTATATGTTCCAATTAATCGATAGAGTCTACCACCATTCCATGTTTGAACACCCGCCTCAAAGGCTGAGGAGTAATTTAATTCATTAATTGCAATCAAATCATTTAAAACCTCTATATCGTTGTTGGAAAAACAAAGGCTATCATTATTTAAATTAGTTACAAATACTGGAAGCTCATATGGACCAGAGAATCCTTCGGGGCAAGAGGGCATTACTACTGAAAATAATAAAATAAGTAAAAAGTGTTTCATTGGTTTAAGTTAATATTTTTGAAGTTTTTAATATTATTATATTACATTTTGATACATTTATTGACTGTTAATTAAATCTTGAAAATCTTTTTCAGTTAAAATAGAAACCTGAAAAGATTGTGCTTTTGCAAGCTTTGATCCAGGATTTTTTCCAACAACAAGATAACTTACCTTTGCGCTTATTGAGTTAATACACTTTCCTCCATAGGTCTCAACCATTTTTTTTGCCTCTGACCTTGAAAATTGTGTTAAGGTGCCTGTAAAAACAAAAGATTGATCTAAGAGTGACTGTTTTTGTGGCCTAGATAAGATGAACTCTAAGCCGGACTTAATGCACTTTTTGATTATCTGTCTATTATTATCGCTACTAAAAAACAAAATAATCATTTTAGCAGTTATCTCTCCTATTTCATCAACCTCTATAAGCTCCTCTTCATTAGCAATCATCAAATTATCAAGCAATTGAAAATGATTAGCTAAAACCTTACTAGTATTTTCACCAACATTTTTTATACCCAAACCATGAATGAACCTCCATAGAAGAATAGTTTTTCTTTTCTTAATTGAATTAAAAATATTTTCAGCAGACTTCTCAGCCATACGATCCAACGATGACAACTGATCCTTATTGATGCTATAAATATCAGATATATTCATAATAAGTTTTTGATCAACAAGCTGCTCAATCAGTTGTGGGCCGAAACCCTCAATATCCATACATGATTTTGAAACAAAGTGCTCTATTCTTCCTTTTACCTGAGATGCACATGAAGAGTTAATACATCTAACTACAGCCTCTCCTTTATGCCTAAATGCTCCTGCATTACAAACAGGACATTCATTTGGAATAATATACTTATTAGAACCTAATTTTCTCTTTTCTTTGACTACCTTGACAACCTCAGGAATTACATCTCCTGCTCTTTGTATAAGAACTGTGTCTCCAAGTCTGATATCTTTTTTGTCAATTTCATCTTGGTTGTGTAATGTAGCATTAGATACCGTTACACCTCCTACAACAACTGGGTTTAGCTTTGCAACTGGTGTAAGAGCCCCTGTTCTACCTACGCTAATAATAATATTTTCTATAGTTGTTGTTGCCTGCTGTGCCCTGAGCTTACCTGCTATTGCCCACCTAGGAGATTTACTCCTTTCTCCTAGTTTTTTCTGATCAGAGTAACTATTAACCTTAAATACAACTCCATCAATATCATAAGGAAGTCTATCTCTAAGTTGTTCTCCCTTATCATAATAATCTATTAAAAAATCGACCCCTAGCCCTGACTTAATTTCCTTATTAACAGGAATTCCCCAATTTGGAAGAGTTTCTAATAGCTGTATCTGTGTTTTAAAATCCCATCCCTTACAAGCTCCAAGCCCATAGCAAAATATTTTTAATGGCCTTCTCAAAACAATATTTGGATCAAGCTGTCTTAAGCTTCCTGCTGCAAGATTTCTAGGATTAGAAAAAACTTTTTCCTTCTTATCAATCTGACGCCTATTAAGTTTGGTAAAATCATCAAAATCAATGAATACCTCACCTCGCAATTCTATTAATGATGGAATGTTATTTATATCTTTTAGTGTTAATGGGAGACTTTGTATGGTCTTAACGTTTTGAGTAATATCTTCACCCAATAAACCATCTCCTCTTGTTGAGGCTGTAGTTAAAACTCCATTTTCATAAATTAATTCAACTGCAAGTCCATCTAACTTAGGTTCAGCAATATATTCAATATTTTCTCTACCAAGAAGCCTCCTAACCTGAGAATCAAAGTTAACTAACTCATCAACGTTCATGGCATTTGCAAGTGAAAGCATTGGCACCGTATGCTCAACAGAGCCAAACTTATTCAACGATCTACCCCCTACCCTCATCGTTGGGGAATTTGAATCTTTGTAATCTGGATACTGAGCTTCTAAATCTTGAAGTTCTCTAATCAGTATATCATACTTAGTATCTGAAATTATAGGACTGTCAAGCTCATAATACCTTCTATTATGGTCATTTAAATCAGAGGTAAGTTTGTCTATTTTTTTTTTTATTTCTAGATTGGACAAAAAATTATTTAGGACTGTTTTTTATTTCATCAATTACAGTTTCTGATAGTGTAAAATATTCTTTACACGAAAAATCAAAATCTTTATGGACATAATCTCCAGTTTTATTCATTTTATAGCTATCAATAAATCGATTCTTATTCATAACGATTTCATTAAGAGCATTAACAAATTTTCCAATATCTTCCATAGTTGTGTACACACCGAAACTTGCCCTGACCATGCCCATCCATGGCTCAACGCTCCAAACATCATTATCTTGAGACTTAACTCTACTTATTTCTTCTGTATGAGTTAGTTCAAGCATTTTTTCCACATAGGGATGAGCACAAAAGCACTCGTTTCTTACTGCGATGTTGTAATAGTCATTTAAAATTGCTGCTACAAGACCATGGTTCATTCCATTGACATTGAAGGATATGGTGCCTGCTCTTGGGCAGATGGTAGCATTAGAATCACCATAAATAACAACATCCTTTATTTTCAACATTTCCTCAAGTGTATAATTTGTAATTTCCATATCTTCTTTTAAAATATTGTCCATTCCAATTTGATCTAGAACCTCAATGGCTGCTCCTAACGTTACAGCTCCTAAGATGTTAGGCGTTCCCGCTTCTTCTCTATCTGGAAAAGTATTTGAAACAAAATACTTTTTTGGAAATACTCTATCAACCATACCCCCCCCAACTTCATCAGGAGACATAGTTTCCATTATTGATTTTTTAACAACAACTACCCCAGGACTACCAGGTGCATATGTCTTGTGACCTGAAAATAACAAGGCATCAATATTTTTAGTTGAATCTCTAAAGCCACTCATCTGGATTGGAACATGTGCAGCCAACTGGGCAGCATCAACTATAATATATGCTCCATATTTATGAGTCAGCTGAGCAATTTCATTTATAGGATTGATGATTCCTGTTACGTTGCTTATACCTGTTATAGACACATAATTTATTCTGTCCTGATATTTAACTAAATACTCTTCTAGCTGATCCATATCAACCTTTCCCATATTAGAAGTTTTTGTGTCTACAGGAATATGTATAACTTCACCTCCATGCTTCCTATGAGGCAGATCATTTGAATGGTGTTCCATAATTGAAACAAGCACTACATCCCTAGTAGGCCTAAAATTATTAAAAACTCGTGCAATCCTATTCATACCAGCAGTGACACCACTGCCAGCAAAAAAACAAGTGTATTCATCAGGATTGGCTTTAACAAAATCTAATATTCTTTCATGCACCCAGCCATATGTCTTAGTGGCAATCTTTGCACTAAAGTGCATTAAGGAGTGAGTATTGGCATAATGCTTAAGAAATTTTTGAGAAGTCCTATATGCCGGCCCCATCATCAGAGTTGAGGCAGTAGAATCTAAATAAATTCTTTTTGTTTCATTTCCATAAACATCTTTATAGGTAGTATTTAAACCTATAAAATCTGATTTAATTTGTTCATGCAAATCAATGCTTTTAATTAAATCTTCCCCTCTACTTTTTAATGTTTCAATGCTCATAGTCTAAATTTAAAGAATTTTAATAAAATTTAATCTTATAAAGATGATCAATTTCATCTTTTATTTGATTGCATATCAAGTAGCTTGAATTATAGTTTTTGTAAGTACAAGGCATTGGCCCTACAACTGAGGAAGACAAAAATATTTCATCAAAATCTTTGATATCATCTATTAAAATACTTTGTTTTTTTCGCTTAATACCTAAACTTTTAGCAGTCTCAAGGATAACTCCCCTCATTACACCATCCAAAACTCCAAGTGATAAAGATGGAGTATAAATAAAATTATCTTTAATAAAAAAAATGTTTTTTGTAGCCCCTTCTTTAATAATATTTTTATGATTATAGAAAATTGGCTCA
>MDTB01207634.1_pt1 | contig 23569 bp, 12 predicted proteins | sample 811161 | NCBI WGS metagenome assembly MDTB01 (sample SAMN05326650, study PRJNA326480) | marine metagenome | isolation source: seawater | place: Mediterranean Sea | collected 2009
CCGCTTGCGCCGCTGCCTCTGCTTCAGCCTGTGCCTGTGCTTCTAACTCCGCTTGCGCTGCAGCCTCTGCTTCGGCCTGAGCCTGTGCTTCTAACTCCGCTTGCGCAGCAGCCTCTGCTTCAGCCTGTGCCTGCGCTTCTAACTCCGCTTGCGCTGCTGCCTCTGCTTCGGCCTGTGCTTCATCAGCATCAGCGTTATCTACGGCCGGAATAATTAGTGCTTCTGGCGTTGCATCTATGTTTCCATCACGGAAGGCAATCGATTCAACATCCATAAGTGTGTCTGTACCATCGCGACCTTCAACCTTGTCTATAACTGTAATACTGCCATTTTCATTAAATATAAATTCATACTCACTATGTAGCCCTGAAAAGACTGCTATGTCGCTGCCTTCTCCGCCTTCAAGAATATCATCGCCTCCTTGACCGATAAGTTTGTCGTTACCCGCGCCACCTACCAGGCGATCATCCCCGCCAGATTTATCTGGCAAAGTATAAATTGTGTCATGTGCAACAGACACATCGATAACAACATCTGTAAAGTCTGCATCACCTAGATTTGGCAAATCTTCAAAACCAAGACGCGTTGTGCCATCGCCATTATCTGCTGTCGTCACGTGGTCACTGCCATCATGATTTAATGCAGCATTAGAGTGATATGCATTGCCATTAAGGGAAATGACCTCTCCATCATTTGCCGTGAAGCTAAGTGATATATCATTCGGATCATCGGAAATATTCGCCGAACGCTCTTCTTCTGTACCGGCTTTATACAAAAAGCTATACTCGCCATCATCGCTATCGTAACGATCAAAAAATGCGGCATTTTTATTATAACCATCCGATAAAATAAAATAACCAACACCCGCAGCTTCAGGGCCGCTGACTTCTATTGTAAAATGTTCACCAGCATCTGCGGCATGTTGATCTTCAATGCCAATGCTAACGCCCAAAATTTTACCATTGCTATCAACTGTATATGCCCCAATTGCATTACGATAACCTGCCGTGGTTGACACATAAGTCACATCAATTGTCGTCGTCACCTGCGAGCTACCCGTATCTTCGGCATCGTCACCGTATAAAACATCATCGCCTGCCTGACCACGCAGAACATCGTCGCCTGTTCCGCCGCTTACAACATCATCACCATTCATGGCGTTAATAACATCATCGGAATCATCACGCCCAGAGACCTTATTATCCGCATCATTAAGGTGCGTTACGATGTCATTATTCCAAACACCAGCCTGTCCTGTACCATGATTATTAAATACATCATAAGCATCGCTGCCAGTATCCTGCCCATCAAAGATAAAATTCCAACCCTGCACATTTGGTAGATTATCCAAGTCAGTAAAATCAAAATTATCTAAAGTGATAGAAAAACCCTCAACACCTTCAAATGTCACAATTGTATTTTTGCCATCATATTCAAGGAGCATGTTTTCAGCGTCTAGCCCTGCACCCTGTAATTTAATTGTGTCATGATGTGGCATTAAATCTGCTTCACCAGAGCCGCCGCCACCCACGCCGCCAAAGTCTTTAATGGTCGTATTCCCATCTCCAGCTTGAATGATAAAAGTATCATTACCCGTGCCGCCTTCAAGGATGTCATTACCGCCGCCGCCTTGGATAACGTCATTACCCGCGCCGCCGTTCAGTATATCATCGCCGTTTCCGCCCTGAAGCACGTCCGCATCATCACCGCCATTAACGGTATCATTCCCGTCACCGCCAGTGAATACGTCACTGCCTTGACCGAGCTGAATATTTGAACCATCGTAAGAACCGCCAACAGTAACATTATCGTTGTCATCGCCAGCATCAATATTAAAACCAGAGTGCCCTTTATCACCAATCGCTGTAATTGTATCTGCGCCTTCACCTGTATTTACTGTGAAATCATTACCCCAACCCGGGCCATTGGTTTGCGCATTAACTTCAACAACATCATCGCTGCCGCCAGTCGTTATGTTACCACGTTTAGCGCCATTTATAATAACGGTAGATCCACCTTCGCCACCAAGACTAACATCTGTGTGAACAAAATTATTAAGGGTGATATTTGCTGAGTTTTCGGATGATATTTCAATATTTTTTACGCTATTCCATGGCGTATCCAAAGTAACCTCAACAGTATTTGCATCGTGATACACGTAAGAAATTTTTGCATTATTCGATACACCCGCAATGTCCATTTCATTGCCTTTGACCGTATAGAGTTCACCATAATTATCAGCGGATAAATCATAACCATCTGTACTATTAATCGTGTCTCCACCCTCTGTTTTGTGACTCACACGAATTTGAACCTGTGCTTCTAGCTCCGCTTGCGCAGCAGCCTCTGCTTCAGCCTGAGCCTGTGCTTCTAACTCCGCTTGCGCCGCTGCCTCTGCTTCAGCCTGTGCCTGTGCTTCTAACTCCGCTTGCGCTGCAGCCTCTGCTTCAGCCTGCGCTTCTAGCTCCGCTTGCGCGACGCTTTGTCCTCCATCCTGAGAAAATCTAATTGCCGGAAGCGACGACAAAGTACTGTAAAATTGCGGAACAACTGGGCCATCTTGTAAGGCTTCTACAGCAATTTCCAGCTCTGAATTCAGCGTAACAAAAAGCGACGAATCCAACGTGTCCGCTTGCACATATATATCAGCTTCTGGAGAATTTTGAACACTACGCACATTACGTGCAGCTTCGCTGCTCTGATTCCTATCATCTATATCTGTGTCACTCAGCGTCACCACAGCTAGCTCAGCATCAAAAAGAGCATCAAAGGCTGTGTCTTCATTAAACATGAACTTCATTAAAGAAAGCTCGCCTTGCCCAACGACAGCACCTAACAATTCATCATCCGTAAGGCCAATAAGTGGGTTGGATGCGATTGCTTCTTCATCCCCAGAAAAGACATTATCCGTTAAGTAGAATTTAGCAGATATGTCGCCGCCCGCAATGTCTTGCAACACTGTAAAGTAATCAAAATCAGAACGTGCAGTTTCCCCATTAGCCTCTAGCTTAGAGGTACCCTGTGTAGCGTCTTGTGTTAACGTCCCGTCAATCATGCTTATTCTCCTTGTTACTTTAATTCTAGGAGGGGTTTATTAAGAAAACCTTGAGATTGTCACAACAAGCCCAAAACCTAACCATCAGCATATACTCAAGTATACCTTTTTTCTTTAACAGCAGTTTGAAGCTAAGCTTTGCACACCACCTCATAGGACGAATATCTATTTTAAGATATAACAGGAGCTACCTCATGATCTCTCTCTGGGCACCACTGTCCTAAATCTATCATTCGGTAATCCAGGTGTTGGCACGTTACTTATGCGCTGAGTTCTCGTCATATTGAAGGAATTGTATACCATCGACGCCGATTAGACACATTATCGTTAAATGCTAAGATGAACAGATTTATATATCCAGTGAAATATGAGAAGAGCGGGCAGATAGCTGCTCTGGTGTTGGGTGGCGTATATCTGTTGTGGCATCATTATTATTACTCATCGTAATGAAAGAACCGCTAATACTATCAAGACTTACATCATCCTCTGGCGCGTTTATTACGGGCTGTGTTGCCACCAAGCTTTCATCTGTATTATCGAGCGCCGTATCAAACGCGCCAGACAGACCATCTCTTTGCGTCAAATCAACTGTGTTTTTAGCCTCATGGTCATCAAGCTCTTCGCGGTAATCTTGTAATTCATTTAATGCCGCAGCATAACGCGCGCGCTCAATTTGCGCTGCCCATTTTTCTTGCATATCATCTTGTTCCATGACATTGGGAATCCACCAATCATCTAGCCCTTCAATTTTTTGGTCATATTCAGCAATTTTGGCCTCCAGTTCAGCCTCAATTTCATTCAATGTTAGAGGGTCTTGAGAAAACTCATGTTCTTTGGCTTTTAACGCTGCATCTTGTCGCGACATGCCCTCTTCCATTAAGGAATCACTTTCACAAATTGTGAACCATTTTAAGTTCTGATAATTTTGTAAAGCGGGTGCGCCGCTAAGCTCTGTCTCATCACGCAATTTTACAGATTCTTCAGACTTAGCAATCGCTTCATCTAAAGAGTTTTCTGCTTTATAAGCCTCAACAGCAGCATCAGTTGTCATACCAACGGCAACGGCCGCTGCAATTGGCGCGGCAACGATAATGGCTGTACTTGCAACGGCTGCTGTTCCTGTCGCAGCAACGGTTACAGCCGCCGCTTTTGCGCCAACAATCATGGCTGTCGCCGTTGTTGCGGTAACCGCCGTACCGCGCGCTATTTTGTTCTCTAGCCCCTCTTCTTGGGAAATTTGATACACACCGTCAACAACCATAAGCCCGATATTCGCGCGTCCGATATTTGAAACCAAACCGCCCGCAACACTCTTACCAAATGCGGCGCTGCCATCTAACGCAAGATCAACGCCACTCACTGCTAAATCCGCGCCCGATATAACAACCCCTGTTGTGTCGCCGCGCTCTAGGGCGTTTTCTAGGCCCTGATAGGCCATCACCGCACCTGCAGCGCCGCCACCAGCTTGGCCGAAGCTGCTCATTCTGCTGCCTGGTATGTTTATGTCGGCGCCGCCTTTCATAACATCGTCATGCGCGCTCATTGGAGCTACTCTTGCCTTTTCTATATCCGCAGAGCTTTGATCATGAATATGCGCATTTTGCGGTGTGTTAGCGCGCTCTAGCTTAGCAGCCTGAAGAGCGGCGGACTGTGCCACTCTCATATCGGGCAAATTGGGGCGTATTGATTTAGGCATACTTTCTGGCGGGATATGTATTTCCATTCTGCCTGCTTGGTTTGCAGAAGCACGACGCAGCCCAGCCGCCTGCCCTTCATCCATGCCAAGAGCATCTGCCAATGCACTGCGCGAATAGTCTTCCCTAACGGTTAAAACAACCATGCCATCAGGCTTCAAGCTCAGCTCGTTGACCTCTCCAAGGTTTGTGTTGCCAAAAATCCGCCCTGCAATAAACCTTTCTTGGTCTTTGAAGCTAATATTCGGATTAATTGTCGGGGTTGGCGTTGCTTTTTCAACAAGGAAGTTATGCACCCTTTCTTGATATGCTGCGAATTGGTCGTGTGAACTATATACACGTATATTAGGGCCTGTTGATCCATTGGGACGATCTGCGACTTCAAAGCCATCAGCGCGTAATTGGTTCATCAATGCTTCCTTTGCCACAGGATCAAGGTCTTGCGAGGGAAGGCTAATAATCTCATCACTGCCACCCATATAAGTTCTTTGGGCGCTGTGTGTGATTTTCTGCAGGTTTTTATACTGTATGGCGGCTGGACTATTATCGCGCATTAATGCCCCATGCATATTCTCCGAATATTCGGGGTTCACGTATAAATAATACGATCCACGCTGCGATACGCTTTCACGAAGCTCTGCGCCTACACCGTTGCGCTGCAATGTTGATTGTAAAACCTCTAATTCTTGATAATCAAAAACGCCTGGCTTGGTGCGGTATGCTGGGGCGTGGCCACCATTATCAAGACCGATGGCGACATGTTCATAATTATGTGCATTAGCAGCTTGCGCATATTGATCAAAGTTCAGCTGCCTGTGCGGTTCGACCAAACTAGCATTACGGCCTTCATTTCTAATCGTTTCTAGTGTGTTTAATTTATTTTCAATAGCTTGACGGATATCGGCATCGCTCGTGCCATTAGCACCATTCAAGAACGTGTACATAGATTCGGATAAAGCATTATCTTGAACGATATCAGCGAACATAATACGCTGCCCACGCGTCGAACAATTTCCTCTTCTTTGCGCTAAATCTTCAACCGTCCTGATGGGCGGGTGCTCAATGCTTCCTTCAATAAAACTTTTGGTGTTTTTATAACCATCGCCTTCATAAGCGCTGGATTTCTTTAAAACATCAGCAGATATAAACTGACGCATATCTGTGCCATCTTGAATGCGATGTTCGCGCACAGCATGGACAATGGCACGGTCTTGCTGACGGCGCACAACATTCGATTCATGACCAGAATCATATAAAGTATATGTATAGCTTCCGTCGGGCTGCATTTTTATTTTGGTAATATTAAAATGCGCTTCATGGCCAGATATCATATAAATTTCACCGCGCGTTTGTAACTGGTGCAGCTTATCTTCAACAAAACGTTCTGCATGGACACCTTGTGGTAACTCGCCATATTTTTTAGCATCTTCACGCAAACCGTTCTGGATATTTATCGCACGTTCTAATGCCTGATTTTGTTGGGGAGACAGCCTGTCCTCATTAAGTAATTTATATGCGTTGAGCAGGCGGTTATAGCCTTCTGTGGCTTGAACGCGCCAATAGCCTTCATCGGGTAAATTCCTATCACGCATTATTTGTGTGGGTGTTTCTAATTCGCGCACCTTATTAATCTCAGCTGCGGATCTCTGCCAATTATCAAGTACGGTTTGGGCGCGCGCGATTTGAGCGTCGATATCATTAAAATAATGCTCAGAACTGCGGGGGTCTGCCCCTGCATTCTGGAAATCGTTACGCATTCTGTTTAATCCATCCACCATAGTTAGGCCGCCCCATTTCTATGCATGAGGTAGGGATTATCTAAAGCTTCTACTGTGAACGCTTTCAATTTTCTTACTTTGGTAATTATACGCCCTATCCCTCTTATCCATGCCCACATGAATGCATGCGCACGCATGTACAGTATATATAGCAATGATTAATTATTACTAAATTGTGCGAGACCGTTGCAAAGTTTGTTATTTTACAATGCGTGCGGTGATATGTCGCTTATGTTTCTCCGCCACTTAAATTAACGCCTACTCAATGGAACTATCATCACGCTTAGCTGTTGGTCAGGCACATACAACTCAGATGAAAAGGATAACAAAAATGACTTCACTTGTAACAGCAACATTTAAAACACGTATGGCTGCCGAAACAGCGCTTCAGAGCGTTGAAGCTATTGGCGTGACTGAAGAACAGATTAGCCTTGTCGTCACAGACGAAACACGCGGCAAAAGCTTTAACATCAAAGAAGGCAACAAAACCGATGAAGGCGCAGCCGCTGGCGCAACGGCAGGTGGCGTGATTGGTGTTGTGCTTGGATCACTTGCCACCGCTTCCGCTATTGCTATCCCAGGTTTAAACATTGTGGTTGCAGGTACAGCAGTATCAGCGCTCGCAGGACTAGGCGCAGGCGCAGCAACAGGCGGTATCATCGGCGCGCTTGTTGGTTCTGGCATTCCAGAGCATGAAGCCAAAATTTACGAAGACGAACTTAAAAACGGTTCAGTACTTTTAGCGGTAAAACCTGAAGACAAAGACCAAAAAGCAAAAATTAAAGAGCTTTTTGAGCGTCAAGATGCTTATAACCTAGCCGCTTAATCATCTTCATTATTTTTTCAAAGCCGCCTTTTTTTAAAGGCGGCTTTATTGTGAAACTGTATGTTCCTTGTCCGCGCCAACCAGCCCAAACTAAGCTATTGCTATGGCTATATTCGTAAGCCAGCGTATCTTATCCATCACAGTGTAGCGTTCATTTGTTGTTGCTTGCTTTGCTGGGCGGCAAGCTGCATAATATCTGGGTCTCGGGATATGTAATCGTCGTCGCTGCGCTTTGTCACAGCGTTCCAGATTCTATTAAGCGTTGAGGTTTCACGGCGCGCGCGCAAAGCGCTTCTGTCATCTATAGCGCGGATTTGTTCATAAATTTCGGGCTTATCGCGCACAGCTTTTGCAATCAGGATTTTGTTTTTATAAAGCACGGTATTATATTCAAGAATATCCGGGTTCGCGCATAATGCTTGCAACATAAAATCCTTATCATTGCGCAAATCGGGCAAAATATGATTAATACATTGCGCATTATTCTTTAAAACACTGAGTATAAAATCGCGGTCGTTTTGTAAGCGTGGTGATGCATCTCCTATACTGCGGCTGCGTATTTTTGCGCATGCAAGCACCAGATCTTCTTTGTCATTTTGCTTGTGAGATAAACCATACACCGGCATTTCACCATTTGCCAGAATATACATATATACCTCGTCCATCTCGTGCATAGCGCTTGATATAGAGTAATGGACCACTGAAAAGTCTTTTTTAAGCGCGCGCATTGCGAAGTCTTTAGTATCATGCTCTGGATTTTTATGAATGACGACCATGTAAGCGCGGATATTAGCATCCACAGCGTCATTTGCAAACTCGGCATCATCTAACAGCGTTTTATCAATATAATTATAGCAAGCCGCATCCTGCGTAATGGCAAGCAAGGCCAAATCGCGATCGGCACGGAGGGCGGCTGGCAAGTGGCAAAAAACATCACAATCTAAGGCAACAGCTTTCTGTGCAAAGCTTTTCTTCGCCAGTAATTTCTCACTTATCGCACCACAATGAATGCTTTTCTCTTTCAACAGCGCCAAAATGGTGTCTTCATCGTCGCGTAACTCTTCGCTAGAAAACTTATATGCGTTCTTATTCTGCTGCGCTGCGGTTATGACTGCATCTTTTTTATTTTGAAAAAGCGGAAAATATTGCAATGTAAAGCCGCGCACACGCAGCGCCGCTTTGACAAAATCAGGGTTAGCCTTAAGCCCCTCATCAAGCTGCGCAGCGTAAGTAAAATTCTGCCTAATCGCTTTTAAATGTTCTGCCCATTGTTTTTCATCATGCGTTAATGATTTGACGAGCGCTTTATCAGCCGTCTTGGTATCATCTTTGTGTTGCTTGAGCAGCGCATCAGCAATCCGTTCTGTGAGATTTATCGGCGTAAACGCTTTAGAATAGGGCAATTTTTTCTCAGACAAATCGTTAAATGTGCGCGTTAGTCCGCGCCATTTCATCATCGTTTTGTTGGATAATTGATGCAAATAGACCGTTTTCCCTGAATATAAAGCCTCTGACATCATCGATAAAGAATTACCCCAAACAACAAAATGCTTCGCACGGGCAATAAGGCCTTTATAAGGGTTATAAGCGTTTTTTTGTTCTGGCGCATAGCCGAGCAAGTCTATGCGCTCATTGAGGCCGCTTGCTTCTAGCTTCTCTTTGATGTTTGTTTCTAATGCTTCATAATTACTGGCATGCGTACGGCGGCTGGCACATAAATATATGGTGGCTTCTTGGTAGTTTGCCATTAAATTAACGACTTTATCGGCAAAAGATTCAGTCTGAGTATAAGGATCAACCAGAAAGACGGAGATAATCGGTCCTTTTATATCAGGGTGATTTTTGTCAAACAAGGCGCCCTCTTCCTTAAGCACATCGGGCGTTAAGTGATGGGAAACAAGGACCCTCTCATTTAAAAGGCGGCGCGAGAGCCCCTCATTAATATCCGTAACATTAAGTACTTCGCTTGCACCTTGCCCCAATGCGCGCATCGTCTCTATACAATGATGCCCAAATAAATATTCTGGTGGGCCGTAAGGTTCTAAATACCGAGCCAGAAGTTCATTATATTTGGTGCGGTCTGGTGATTGTACATCAAATTCATCTGGGTAAGCCTTGGCGATAACGGCATAATCGGCATATACCACGTGGCCATCAACTTTTTTCGCCACCGTATTGGCAAGGCCTTTCCAGCCCGCAACATCACCGCGCGTAGGGTCATTGCCAGCCACATTAACCAATATGGTCGGCTGCCTTGCTTGCTGTTTTACCATTTCATCGCTCATAAAATGCACCATCGTTACGCGCCCTGCGTTATCTGTGTGCTTCACACATAACCAACACGCTGCACAGAGTACCACAATATGTAAAACAAAACAAGATTTTCAGTCTATAAGAAAAGCACTGAATTAAAATGTCGCCCAGAAGGCAAGCACCATCAAGCCTTCATAAAAACAAGGCAATGCGTATGTTCGTAATCCTGATGATATTCAGGTTTTTCACCAGTCCAGCGGATGATGATTTCGGCCTGTGGTGTGAGCGTTTTCGAGATAAGGTTATGAAAATCACGAACAAGCGGCGTGTAGACTTCATCATGAATATTATCCGATTGGACAATGACCAAAGCGCCTTTCTTCATCACCAATGCAATTTGCGTAAAAATATATTCAAGGCGCTGCAGATAACATGCATAGCCATCATATGCAGGGTCACCACTATACAGTGGGTTCCAATCACCATTAGCCACCATATAAGGCGGCGATGTGATACAAAAATCCATTAGTGGAAAATCATGCGCCGCGATGTTAGCTGCGTCATCATGCTTAATGTTTTGCCAATGCTCTATTTGTCCCGCGCCCCATTCAAAGCGCTCTCGATCTGCTTCAATGCCGTAAGGGATGCGCCCCATTTCTTCTGCAACAAAGGCAGTTGTACCAAAACCAATAAACGGATCAAAAACCCGCGCCCCAATCTCGGTGTAATGTTCAATAAAATACCGCACAAGGCTGTCAGGATATTGGTCGCAATTATCCATTAAATGCGGTGTGTTCTGCCCCATTAGGAATGGGAGGTCAATGCTATCAGGAAAGTTCATTTCAATTATCTTTTAACTCATCACCACCAAGGCAAATTACCTTAGCAAGAACAAATACATATAAAACTATTATAGTTATAACTCTGCGCCGAAAATTTTTCAACCACATGCAAATGCCCCCTACTTTGTTAATACACAGAAGGGGGCATTATTATTTGCGCGCACAAAACCTATTAGGCGCTACTTATTATTGATAGGCAGCATTAAGTATCGTTGAAAGCTCCTGCACATCCTTAACGCTATAATCAGGTGCCGCAGCTAGCGGGTATAGCGCTTTACCTGCCCGCGCAATAAAGGCCGTTTGCAGCCCTGCTTTCTTTGCTCCTGCAATATCCCACGCATGCGCAGCAACCATCAGTGCCTCTTCTGGCTTTAAACCCAGATCATCCAAAACCATTTTATATGTATCTGGGTGTGGTTTAAATTTTTGAATACTGTCAACACTGTAGCGTTTTTCAAAAAATGCTGTCAGCCCTGCATTTTTAAATTGCGTTTCAACCCCTTGAGAAGAGCTGTTGGTTAAGCTAACAATTTTATAATGACTATCAGACAAAGATTGTAAGCCTTGTTTCACATCACCATGCGCTGGTAATGAGCGAAGCGGCGTAACAATTGCGGCTTTCGCTTCATCATATTCCAGGTCCACACCATTTATATCGGCGACCATCATTAACGCTGCCGTACCGATTTCACCAAAAGAGTGATACTCACCGCTCAGTGTTTCGACCAAAGAATAATGCAGCATAGTCGAGAACCAAAGTGGCAGAAGGTCTTCACGTCCAGAAAGGGCTGCGCCAACAGAATCTTTCATTGGTTGAAGGTCTAAAAGGGTTTCATTGACATCAAATATAATAACCTTGGGTTTTTGTAACTCCTGTGCAGACACTGCGCTAGGCACTAATATAGAAAGTGCTGCTATAAATGATAAAAATCTAAATTTCATTATTTTTCCTTATAAATTATTATGTTACCGACTAGTGAGATTTCATTATCTTACTCTCGATATTCTTATTCGCACTTGCAGCATAATAGTTACATCTGACTTGAAACGTTATGATCACCCTTAAAGATAAACTTGACTATCTTCACCGTTTAACATATAACGCCCCTATCAACTCTTGTGGTGGCGCGAGCTTGTGGTTTCTATATCACAATCTAACTGCCGGAAGTTCAGCAACATGTCTCTGCCTCCTTCGCGCGGTTTGCAGCGCAACGCCGACCCTTATTGAACAATCGTCGGCATAAGGAAATACCATGACCACATCAGCTACTTTTCACGACCTTGATCTTATCAAGCCGCTTATGCGTGCCCTTGATGAAAACCATTATATAACGCCTACGCCAATTCAACTTAGCGCCATACCATCACTGCTTGAGGGCCGTGATTTATTAGGCGTGGCGCAAACAGGTACAGGTAAAACAGCGGCCTTTTCTTTACCGCTATTACAGCATTTATTTACAACAAAACAAAACTTAAAGCCGCGCACAGCGCGCGCCCTCGTTCTTGCACCAACGCGCGAACTGGCCATCCAAATTGCAGAAAACTGCCTTGCCTACAGCAAATATCTTGATTTAAACCAAACCACCATTTATGGCGGCGTGAACCAAAAACGCCAAGTCAAAATGATGGGTAAAGGGGTTGATCTGCTCATCGCAACGCCAGGGCGCCTGCTTGATTTAATGCAGCAAGGCTATGTTGATCTTGGCTCTGTCTCGCATCTCGTCTTAGATGAAGCTGACCGTATGTTAGATATGGGCTTTATTCATGACATTAAAAAAGTTATCGCCGCAATACCAAAGAAAAGACAAACACTGCTTTTCTCTGCGACCATGCCAAGCGCGATTAGTAAGCTCGCGAACACCTTACTGAACAACCCCAAAACGGTTGAAGTCACACCAGAAGTCGTCACCGTCGAAAAAATCAAGCAAAGCCTATATCGCGTTGCAAAGCAAGATAAACGCGCCTTGCTTATCACCTTGCTTGAAAATAAAGACATTTCAAAGGGCATTATTTTTAGCCGCACCAAACATGGCGCTAACCGTATTGTCAAAGAACTTGATAGCGCAGGCATTACATCTGCCGCGATCCATGGCAATAAGTCACAATCTGCCCGCCAGCGCGCCTTGAACGCCTTTAAAGATGGCGAGATTAGACTGCTTGTCGCCACTGATATTGCTGCGCGCGGTATTGATGTCGATAACATTACCCACGTCATCAATTACGACTTGCCTGCCGAGGCAGAAAGCTATGTCCACCGCATAGGCCGTACAGCCCGCGCGGGAACGCAAGGCACAGCATTGTCATTCTGCGACGAAACAGAAGGTAAAGTGTTAAAAGCCATTGAAAGGCTCATTAAGTTTGAAATCAACACAGTGAAAACTCCTGAGCTGAAAAGAATCGCGCCTAAGGCCGCCGCGCCGCAGGATCGCAATGTGACCAAGCACAAAAGAAACAGCAACATGCCCAAAAACTATCAAACGCCAAAGAATTTCAGAAAGCCGACCAAGGGCTGTAAATAAGGGCTTGAGCCTATAAATAAAAGATAGAACGCGTATAGCCGCGCGTTCTATCTTTATCCTCATTTTTATCCTCATTTTTATCCTCAAACGCAATATACCTATGCATATAAGGTTTTTCTTTAGGATGCCTTTTGTTATCCTGTGATTCTGTCTTGAATCATAAAAATAACAAAGAGCCTAAAATGAAAATCGTATCATCACTTCCTCGCTACGCCCTTGCTGCTTTATTACTCAGTACAGTTTCGCCTGCTTATGCACAAGATAAATGGCAAAGCCATTTTGAAGCTGAAGGAAAAATAAGTAATGATCGTTCCATCGGTGAAGGCGGCGTTTTCATTCCACTCTGGCAGGAAAACGACCGTATGCTGTTTACAGATATTCGCGGGCGCTTTGATAATCAAGATAGCCAAGAAATGAATCTAGGCCTTGGCTATAGACAACAAATTAATAACCAATGGATACTCGGCGGCTATGCGTTTTATGATCAACGTACCTCACCCAGCGGCTACCGTTATAAACAGGCCACAATCGGCGCGGAATTATTGTCCGAAAGTTTTGGACTACGCCTTAACGGTTATGCTCCAGAATCTGAAGAAAATAACCTTGGGCAAGCATCATCAACAGCCGCGATAAATAACGGCAACTTCCAAATTATCAATATGAGCGCACCGCGTGAACGCGCATTGCCTGGCGCTGATATCGAAGTCGGCAAAGGTTTTACAATTGCTGATAACTGGGATTTCTGGGCTTATGCTGGTGGGTTTCATTTCAGCGCCGATGGCTATGAAAATATAACTGGCCCACGCGGGCGCGTAGAACTCAGCTATAATGACGTTCCATTTTTAGGCAAAGGCTCACGTTTTACCATCGGTGTGGAAAGCCAGACTGATGATGTCCGTGGTAGCCAGAGCTTCGGCCTTGCACGCTTGCGTATTCCGTTAAGCGCTATTACATCTCAGCGCCATGACAAATCTGCTACACGCCTATCAAGGCTTGATCAGCGTATGACTACGCGCATTGTCCGCGATGTTGATATTGTCAACGCTGCGCGCGCAGCGCAGGTGGAAAGCATCGAATCTGCATCCTACACCGTTGATAACGGTACAAAGGTTACAAGCTACACCATGATTGATGCGACAAATAATATAGCCGCAGATATTACCGCCGCAGGGAATAACGCACTAATTATTATTGATGGCAGCCAAGGCACGGTTAATACCGCAGCAGCAATCAGACCGACAGCAGGGCAAACATTGCTTGGCGGTGGCTCAGCCGTCACGGTCACCAGCAATAATGGCATAAGCGCCATATTAACACTTCCAGGGTCTCGCCCAACAGTGCATGGCACAAATGCCGGCAATGGAGTATTTTCGCCTGCATTAGGCGATGATGTGACATTAGAAAATATGACCATTAGCGGCGGACGTATCGGCGTTGAACTCAATAATGACAACCGTGTAACCTTAAAGAACCTTATCATACAAGACACTGGAGATGACAGTATACGCATCACAGCATCCGATACGCTAACCATTGACAATGTCAGCGTTTATCGTCCCAATGGCGGCGCAGAAGAAGCCATACAATTTGGCGTCCTAGCCCCAACGACACAAAACAATATTACCATTCGCGACTTTTACGCTGAGAATGTTAATGTCGGGTTTCTATTCGTGCAAGGAAGCACAGCAAATAATATAAGCTTCGAGAATGTAGAAGTGAAGCAAACAGGCAATGTATTTGAAATACAAAACGGTGCCGGCCCGGACACCACCGTGAACAAGCCATCAGGCACTATAACCGCGAGCAATTTCGGTGCATTATGCGTTAATAACGATGTCGTGAACAACTCCACCTTGACCATTAACGGCGTTGCTTGCCCATAAGGGCTTGGGCGGGCCTATTCTTGCACGCTCTCACAGCACCCTAAAATACGCCCTTATGCCGCGCCAGAGTAGGAATCGGCTATGCACACTGCTGCTTCCTCAAAAAAAACCATCAAAGAAAACATGAAAATTTCGTGCAATATATGCTACACTATGGGTTGTACTCATGATCATATTATTATCATGAGTGAGGGATGACTACCCCATTTTATTTTTTTCAAAACTTTATAGACGCACAGCTACGTTAGGGGATCGAAACATGCACAAATTATTCAAGCTGCACGAACCACAAAAAACCTCAATTTCTTCGCCATGTCTTAAAAGCATGTCTTCATTAGCGCTCTGTGTCGATAAAAATGGAATTATCACAGAAGTGACAAATACATTAAGCGCTTTCATCATGGAACATAGCGCGAAATGGGAACAGCTTTTTGATGGGCGACCAAGCATCGATGATGTTAGAAACCTTAAAGGCAAACATATATCACTCATATTAGATCAAAGCACATATAGCAAAGCAAGCATCCTTGAGTGCGCAGAAGTTGAAGCAGCGACATTCACCCTCAGCGATTTAACATTAGAGCTGAATATAAGAGCTGTTTACGCAAATAGTGGAGAAACAATCGGGGCGATTGTTGAGCTAATTGACCCCATAAAATCCGCACAAGAAAAGCTTATCACCGCGATTAACCGTTCACAAGCCGTCATTGAATTTGACCTTAATGGTAAAATATTAGATGCCAATGATAATTTCCTAAAAACTATGGGCTATACCCTAGATGAAGTCGTTGGCCAGCATCACAGCATGTTTGTAGAACAGAGCTATACCAAAAATACCGAGTATAGCCAGTTCTGGCAATCTTTGCGCGAAGGGAAATTTTTTGTCGATGAGTTCATGCGCATTGGTAAAGCGGGTAATGAAATTTGGATACAGGCAAGTTACAACCCTATTATGGACGCTGATGGCCGGCCATACAAAGTTGTTAAATTTGCATCTGATATCACCGCGCAAAAAGAAGCTGAGGCCTATAACAAAGGCATTGTGCAGGCAATGGGGCGTTCACAGGCCGTCATTGAATTTGACCTTGATGGTAAAATTTTAAATGCGAATGATAATTTCCTTCAAACCATGGGTTACAGCCTAGATGAAATTCAAGGTAAGCATCACAGCATGTTTGTCGAAGACAGCTTTGTAAACACTACGCAATACACGCAGTTTTGGGAATCGTTGCGCCAAGGCCAGTATTTTGTCGATGAATTTAAGCGTATTGGCAAAGGCGGCAAAGAAGTTTGGATACAGGCGAGTTACAACCCCATTATGGATGCCCTTGGCAGACCGTATCGCGTGGTAAAATATGCTTCAGATATATCAGGCATCATGCAAATTCGTGGCGAGGCCAAAACCCGCAGTAGTGAGGTTTCTGCCAATATTCAAACCGTGGCGGGCGCAACAGAAGAACTGCTCGCCTCCGTCAAAGAAATCAACCGCAGCATGGGACAATCCCAAGCGGCGATTAGTGAAATTATCGAAAGCAATCAAACAGCAAAAGGTGCAATTGATAATTTAAGAGCCAACACAGTCGCCATGGAAGATATCGTCACTTTAATTAGGGACATCTCCGAACAAGTCAATTTATTGGCACTCAACGCCACAATTGAGGCCGCGCGCGCAGGCGAAGCAGGTAAAGGATTTGCTGTAGTCGCCAATGAAGTCAAAAACCTAGCCAGCCAGACAGCATCGGCAACCGACAGGATCACATCTGAAATTAACGTTATGCAGGGGCTTGCCAAAGAGGTCGAAACAAATGCCGGTAATATTGAGAAATCAACCCTTACCGCAGGCGAGTCCGTTGATACAATCGTCTCTGCCTTAGAAGAACAATCTGTCGTGACCAGCGAAGTGTCAGATAACATGCAGCAAATCAGTGCCGGCGTTGACGCATTGGATAAATGCATTATCGGACTGTCAAAATAAACTAATCTATATTATATGCCGTCGTCACTTGTACGGTCATCACTTATATGTGGCGGCGGCGTGTTCTCAGGAGAAGCCTTTTCTGGTGGCACATCTTCTGGAAGCGTCTTTTTAGGTGCAGGCGGCGCATTATTCAGTACAGGGCTGCCATTTTTATCATAAGCCATGAACTTACACGCAGGAAATCCGCTGCACCCCCACCAATGATTATCTTTTTTCTTATTCGGGCGGCGAATTAACCCTTTCGTGCATTCAGGGCAGCGATGTTCATCAGATGGGGTTGGGTTGACTTGCGCAGGTTCGTCTAAGACAGGTTTGCCACGTTTATCTTGGTATATCGCGCCGCATTCAGGGTAACTGCCGCACCCCCAGAAAAACCCCTTTTTGCTTTTCTTACGCCTTAAATATCCTTTATCGCACACGCCACATTTGGGTAAATTTGTTGCCACGATTTTAAGGCCGCCACTTTTAATATTGTCAATTTCCTTGGCAACATGCTCTGCAATGCCATCGACAAAACCATGCATGGTCAGGCGGCCTTCTTTGATTTCTTCTTGCTGTTCATGCCAGAGCGCCGTCATATTCGGCGATGTCGCCGTTTCGGGCAGCAAGTCATGAAATTCGCGCCCAAGTGTGGTGCTGGTGACCTTCTTTCGCTTCTCACTAATGAAACCACGGCTAATCAGCTGCGCGATTATCGCACTGCGGGTCGCGGGCGTACCGATGCCGCCTTGTTCGCCTTTTTTGTCTTGGTCTTTGGCAACCAGTAATTTTTTAATCCTCGGGTCCGTGATATATTTCGACACCCGCGTTAAGTCTTTCAATAGCGCCGCCATTGTATAAGGTGGCGGCGGCTTAGTTTCTTTTTTAACATTATCCGTATCGCGGCAAATAAGCTGTGTATCTGCATTTACCCAGTCAAGATTTTCTCCGCCGCCATGAGCCGCGTCATCTTCAATCGCATCATTATCTTTATCTTGGCGGTAGAGCTTTTTCCAGCCCTCATCCGTTGTGACGCGTGCACTCGCGCGGAAATCATAGCTTGCGAGCGTAAGATCAATTGTGGTTTGGCAATAGCTATATTTAGGAAAAAACTGCGCTATATAGGCGCGCGCAATAAGCAAGTACAGCTTTGCTTCGTCAGGGTCAATTTTGGAAAGATCCGCCGTTTTCTCCGTGGGAATAATCGCATGGTGGGCGCTGACATTTTTTGAATTGAATGCGCGGCTTTTTAGCTTAGGGTCACCTGATTTAGCCGCCTTATGCAGCACTTGCGCGGTTTGTGCAATCGCGGCGAGCACTTGCGGCGCATCATCATGGTGTTCATCCGATAAATACTGGCAATCACTGCGGTTATAAGTAATTAGACGGTGACGTTCACGTAAGGACTGCGTTAACTTCAACGTTTTATCAGGCGTGAAGCCAAACTTACGCGACGCATCAATTTGTAAGTTTAGCAAATTATATGGCAGTGGCGCTGGTGCATCCTTATCTTCTTTATTAACTTGCATTTCACTAACGGGCTGATCTTTTACAGCGCTGCATATTTTCTCAGCCAATTCAGCATCAATTAAACGCCCCTTATCATCAACGCGCACATCTTTCGCGGGACGGTATTTGGCGCGGAATTCTTTTTTCCCATCGCTAATTAGCGCGTTTATATCATGATAAAAATGCGCATCATGGTTTTCATGTTCGCGGTCGCGGCGTACAACAAGACCGAGTATAGGCGTTTGCACGCGCCCTACGGATAAAACTTGATCTACCCCGCCCGCGCGCCCTGCAATAGTATAAGCGCGCGTTAAATTATAACCATAGAGCTGGTCGGAAACGGAGCGCGCCAATGCGCTTTGATACATGCCATAAAATTCGCTGTTTTCACGCATAGAGCCGAGCGCCTTTTGCACGATCTTCTTATTCAAATCGTTGATCAAAATACGCTTTACTGGCTTGGTATTACCGATATATTCCAAAACCTCATCAACTAAAAGCTGCCCTTCATCATCAGGGTCGCCGGCATGAATGACTTCGCTAGCATCTTCGACAAGGCTTTGGATGATTTTGATTTGCGCGTCTTTGCCATCAATAGGCTTATGCTGCACAGGCCAGCGCAACGGCAAGCTGGTCATGTTCCACACCGCAGCCGCGGGGTCATGGTCTTCGGGATCAGTCAGCGTTAATAAGTGACCAAAGCACCATGTCACGACATCACCGCCGCTACAGCGTATACAGCCATCCCCCCGATTGCCGCCACCTAACGCTTCTGCAATGGCGCGACCTAATTCTGGTTTCTCCGCGATAAAAACCCGCATTAATCTGCTCTCTTACTTATTTTGGATAGCCCCGCACGCGCCATCAGCTTAAATTCACATTAGCTGGTGATAATACATAGATCATAGCATCTGTTTAAGAGCATCTTGCAAGATGCTCCAACTTAACCCCGATAAATTACTATGCTCAGATCAAAGCATCTTTCGCTTTCAAATCCATATAATTATCGGCAATGATATAGGTGATTAAAATGCCTGCAATAAACGTAACAGGTGAAACAACGAAGTTACCGAGCACCTTCAAAGCATCAGGGCTCTGCGCGGGGATTATGGCTGACCATAAAATATTGATGAAAACCACCGGTAGAACGACTAAACATATCGACACAAAGAACGAGAAAAAACGTCCGCGCAGAGCTTCTATAGAATCTTGCATTTTTAGGCGGTCATTCTGCGCGCGCGCAGGCAGAATGAGGACGCGTTTACATGTAAATATAATGCCGAGCAGCAAACCCATTGTTGTAAAAACATAAGTCAAGATGACTGATACCGAGGCAACAGATTCAAAAGGCAGTGATTTTGCGCCCATGACAACCATCGTAAACCCGACACCAAGACTAACAAATAGGCTGAGGCTAATCATCATTACGCCACCTGCAACACATATAAACATGAGGTTTGTCCTCGCAAATGCGATTTCTTTTTTATGCCATGCCCATAACTTGTAGTCAGACACGGCGGGCGCACCTTCTATAAACAGCACATACCATGCGCGCGCGCCTTTAAACCTATAAAGCATCTGCGCGACCATAAGCGGGGCGATGATAGTAAAGCCTTTGAGCACCATAGGCATATGCGCCTCAGTAATATCCGTTTTACTAAATGAAAACCCCGTAATCATGAAATATACTGGCTCAAGCATGAGATAGAAAATAATCGCGGGCAGTGCTAATTTCAAAATCATCGGTAAGTTTTGCAGCACATTTTTATATGCCTCACTCGCATAATAAAATGCGATAACGCAGTCCTCTTTCAAATTAAACATGTGCCTATTCCTCAGCGATACTCAAAATTAACACGCTGATAATACACTACTATGCGGCTTTTTTCTAGGCTGCGTTTTTCAATGCATTCATGCGTTTTATGCCCAGCATACCGTCTTCAACATTGTGGGCGTCATAGCCCTTTTGCGCCAGATAAGCCGCGAAGCGGCGCGTTTTTTCACCCATCGCGCAGACGAGCAGAATCTTTTTATTCTGCGGGAATGGCTTATTCTCACCGTCAATCAGCTTTTCAAACATGTCAATTGGCATATTCAACGCACCATCTAAATGACCAAGTTCATATGCATAAGGCGCACGAATATCAATAATGATCGGCGCATGTTCGCTTATCCATGGCGCAATATTTTCTGCGCTGATTTGGATGTCTTTTTGTGGCGCCTCATCTTTGAAATGGAATAAAGCATTCGGCTTTGGCACTTCACCGAATATTTCGGGCATGCGTTCTTTGATATAAGACACATACCATTCAACGCGGTCACAAACGATGAATACCGCCTTTTTACGCTCGCTCAACTCCGCATCAATGGTCTGCAAATAAGACAGCGATCCTGCAAAATTCGCGCCCGCTGACGGGCCGCAGAGTACGCCAAGTTGACGGTTTAACGTCAACAGCCCTTCAAGGGCGAGCTGTTCATCAATAACATGGTGATGCGCGTAAACGCCCTCTTGATAAAGGCCAGATTCCCACATTTGGTCAAGCGAACGTATGCCCGGTACGGTGTTACCACTTTGCGTAATCAATGCAATTGCTTTAAACGCCTTTTTCGCCTTTTTAAAGGCGCGGATAAGGCCGAGCGTTGAGCCTGTTGTGCCAAGCCCACCAATCAGATAGTCAACCTCCCCAAGATCCGTCAATATCTCCTGCGCCGTGGTTTGTTCATGGACTTCAGGGTTCTTCTCATTAGTAAATTGTGATGAGAAATACACCTGACCATTCGACTCACGCACCGCTTTTTCAATCAAAAACTGCGGGTCATTTGGGTCGCTCGGGTCAAAACAATCACTTGCCGCGGCAAATTCTTCTAACTCAGCGTTTAAAAGGTGCAATATATCGCGCCCTTCTTGCACTTTCATCATCGCGCTAACCTGTTTGAACGGCACGCCGTAAATGCCAGCAATCGCAGCGATCGCTTTGGCCGTGTTGCCGCTTGAATTTTCAAAAATAGTCTGGCCTTTATCTTTTATATCGCCCAGATCATCTTTCAAAATATGCCACGCCACGCGGTCTTTAACCGAGCCAAACGGGTTCATCATTTCAAGCTTACCGTAAAGGTCAATATTCTTCAGCCCCGTAATATGCGCGGGGATTTTGATTAATGGCGTATCACCGATTAAGTCAGTTATGTTTTCAACGATCATAGCGCACCTCTTAATGCTTTATGTGTGATGGGGTTGTAAGTGTCATCTTTGAATGTGCGAAAGCCATCACCTTGCTGGATCACCGCAACTTTCGCCGCCGTATTCTGATACAAGGTTTCAGATTCAACAAAATCCATGATGTAAGCCGCCGTATTAATAAAAATCACGAGGTCATCAGCCTCTGGCATTAATGCAGGGAAGGTTTTATTATAAGTAATCATGTCATAGGATAAGCATAAATTCCCCACATAATACAGACCATTCTCACAAGGATCTCGATCTTTCGAACGGTGTATGACAACAGGGTCAGTCAATAATTTCTGGTGCGTGGAATGCATATTCGAGCGGTTCATATCAAGGCCGATCAGCGTTTCCCCATGGGTAGATTCTTTACGAAAATTCACCCGCCCAATGGTGATGCCCAGACCGTCAACCATAGCGCGGCCTGGTTCAATATAAAGTTCAAGCAAGCAGTCATTTAACACATCCGCCATCGTCATATGGCCAAAAGAAGGCAGCGGCGTTTGAATCAAACTTTCAAATTCCTGCGCCCCTGTTAACGCCTTGGCGTGATCCATAAAGGCGGGGGCGCCTTTAATAAGCCCGCCTTCATTGCGGAAGCCTAGCCCCCCATTATTCCATGTCACAGCCTGCCCATAATGGCGCAGTGAATCTTTTATTTTATCAACATAACCAAGCCAGTCTTCGCGGCTCTGTGCATATTGAATATCGAAACCGCCGCCAATATTAATACCTTTAATATCAACGCCTTGCTTCATAGCATCAATGCTTAACTGCAATATGTTTTCAAGCGCCACTATGCGCTGTTCCGCCGCCATTGCTACGAAATGGTACGAAAAACCCTGAAAGTCAAAATCGTCGCTATGCGCCTTGAGTTTTTCAATGATTTGCGGCGCATGCTTTAAATGCATCCCGAATGTACCGTCCTGCGATGTAAATTTTAACCGCGCAGATTCAAAGCCCGTCACGCGCATGAAAATCCGCGTTTTTTCGCGCTTATTTAACGCTTTTCTTATCGCCACAATCTGGTCGAATTCATCAAAATTATCAATGTTGATCGTGACATTTTGCTGTAAAGCAAGGGTCAGATACTCTTTATTCTTTGGCCCTGTGCACTCAATGCGCTCCGCCGCAAAGCCGCATCCCATAGTGGTTTTCAGTGCGTTATATGATGAAACATCAACGCCGACGTCACACAAAGCCGCTTCTTTAATCACGGATTGTGACTTGGTTGGCTTAGTTGTGAAGTAAATGCGCCCTTGTATATTGTTACGCGTATATACATCTTGGAAAGATTGAATATTTTCACGGACAATTTCAGGGAAAATCACGTTTAACGGCGAACCATGCGCATCAACCATGTCCAAAAGCGCATCTTCCCTCTTTAAGAATGCCGCCACCACAGGGTGCATTTTCGGCTTGAGCGACAATTTAACGCACGGCGTTTCATTATCATTGTGAATATCCGTTTGCGCAGGCGCGGGTTTAGGGTTAGCATTTAGCATCTGTTGCCACCTGTTTGTAAGCGTTGAGAGTAAACATGCATCAAGACTATATTAAGTCCTTTTTTGAAGACGACATTGCCGCTTATTTCAACATCATGTTTGACCGTGTTATCCGCCATATCAACGGCGGCGATATTTGTGACCTTGGCGCGCATGGCGTCGGTCATTTTTGGGCAATGGGCTATATTGAGCGGGTCAACAGCTATGCTTGTTACGATTTGAGCGCCGAGGCGCTGAATATCTTTAGCGGCGTTATGGCAGAGCTTGACGGCGCGGCGCTTGAAAACCAATTTGGTGACACCCTGCCTTACTTGCGCGACATTGGCCTTGTAAGCAGCGATGCTGAGGCGCTGAGCGAGCAATTGAAAGCCAAATTGCGCAAAGTGCAGCAGTTTGATTTTCTTAAAGATCATGGCAACCATGAATATGACCTTGTCCTCGCCATGGAATCCCTGCCCGTTGTCGACAGTTACGACGACCTTCTGCGCGCGGTTTCTAGCGTGAAATCCTTGCTGAAACCCGGCG
>MDTB01113946.1_pt1 | contig 23568 bp, 30 predicted proteins | sample 811161 | NCBI WGS metagenome assembly MDTB01 (sample SAMN05326650, study PRJNA326480) | marine metagenome | isolation source: seawater | place: Mediterranean Sea | collected 2009
ATTTTAAAATAATTCCTACTTATAAATTCAAATATTAAATAAAATTCCTTCAATTTTATTTACTTTGAATAGGAGGAAATTTAATCCACATTAAAATTACTAATATAAGACAAAGGCTATAAATTATCAAAAAAAATTGTGTGGGTAAATCCCAATATAAAAGATTAGTTATCCAAATACTTATAAATGTATTGGAGGTTATTATTCCTCTTAACTTATTTTCAATCATTGTTAACGGACATGTGAATCCAAGGATAGTTTCGGTTGTTATTAAAACAATGAGCCCTAAGTGGAAAAATCTTATTTTTTTATTTTTTTGCCAAACCCAATTTAATTTATACCCTAATGGAATAAAAAAAAATAAACTGATAACAAAACCTACAATTATAAAATGAAGAATCAATATAACTTCTGCAAAAAATATCGGATCCATTTTTATTTAATAGTTTTTTAAAGAATAATTAAAATTTATTTAATATCTTCTGTGAACCCTTTCACAAAGTAATTTATTGATAAGGTGAGCACTGGTACCTTGTTCAAATCTTTTCCAATCTTTTTTTGGTTTGCTGTTATAAAAATTTTCCCCCTCTCCCATTCTTTTCTTATAGAGTCCATAACTCAAATCTCTTATCATTAAATTTTTGCAATTGAGTTCTGAATGAGAAATAAATGATAATACTTCATTAGATTTCTTTTTTTTATAATCTACCAACTGAGAATAAAAAATTCTATTATCCTTTCTTGTTATTGATTTACTGTCTATATAAAGATCACCCTCATTTATTGAAAAAAGTTTAATCCACTCAGCCTTAGAGAAAAATGGAAGAAAACATGTTGAAAGAAATACACTAACTAAAAATTTCTTCATAAATAAATCTTAGAGTATAAGATTAATTTTTTCAAACAATTATATACAAACTTGACACAAAAAAGAAAAAAATAAATGATGTAATAATGAAATCAATAATAATGCTACTGTGCGTAGTTTTTTTATTTAATCAGACTAATGCCAAGGATCCTCATCATGATGATTTGAGAGGAAAAAATTTAATATGCCAAAATGACTCATATAGTATTGAGGATTGGGGAATTAAATTTCTCAAAGAAAATAGAGTTATCATGTATTCACTAAACAAATCGATTTATGAAATATATCAATACCAAAGAGATTATAGAACTAATATAAGAAATATAATAATTACTAAAGACGAACAAATTGAATTCGTTATAAATAGGAAGAGATTAATTTTAGGAAATAAAAAATGTAAGACAGTTAAAGGAGATCCGTCGATTTTATTACAAAATAGAATCAAGGCTCTTAAAAAAAAAAGACAAGATAGAAATAAGATTTAAAGTAATTTATGAAATTCTTAATTTTTCTAATTTTCTTTCCAGTATTAACTTTTTCTGAAGAAATCCTGCAATGCACTACTAATAAACACATTGGCTTAAATTTTCTTGGAAATGATTATGAGAAAATCCTAAATTTTTTAGAACTTAAAAACTTTAAAATTAAACTTACAAGAAATCGGAAAGATATAAAACAAAGGGAGGAAGATAAAATTAGAAATAAAAATAACTCACCAAAAACATCACACTTTTTCGAGATAATTCTAATTAAATCATCAGGATATCCAATACCACTGCATTGTTCTTGGGTATATGATATAAGATATAATAAGATACAAGATAAAGATTTCAGTTGTATTGGTCATCCTAATAATGACAAGATTTTTAGCTTAGACTTCGAAGGAAATTTTATGTATTCTTCAAGATTCGAAGAATTCTTTAAAAATAAAAAAAATAATAAAACTCTTCATTCTTTAATTGGAATTTGTAAATGATGTTATAATCAAAGATTTTAAGACTTTACCAAAATTAAATAAATTTAAATTACAATTGTTTCTTGGAAAGATAATAAATTATTCTATAAATAAAAATAAATGACTAATAAAATTCAATACAAAATAATTGATTACGTAAATATTGACCATCATAACAATCTTAATGTAGAGATTTTTTTAAATAAATTGGGGGCTGAGGGTTTCGAGTTAACTGAGATTATTGATCTAGGTGAAAACAATACAAACAAAGACGGTAAAAGCTCTAGGTTTAGATACATCTTTAAGAAAAATGATTAAAAACTATAAGATTAAAGATATGTATAATAGATCGTATACAATCAAAAACTTAGATGAGTTTATTAATCACATAAATGAATATCACAAAGAAGGAAATTCAATTCATGAAGAAAATGGGTTTTTTTTTCAAATTAATAATTCTTTTAGAGAAAAAATTAAAAAAATTATTAGAAAGTAGTTCAAATGAATTTTTTTATATTTGATAGTCTTTCGAGAAAAAAAAAAAATTTTGTTCCTATAAACATTAATAATATAAGAATATATGCGTGTGGACCTACTGTTTATGATTACGCACATATAGGGAATGCTAGAATGGCTGTTGTTACAGACCTTCTTGTAAGAGTTCTCAAAAGGAAATTTAAAAATGTCATGTTTGTTTCAAATATTACTGACATCGATGATAAAATTATAAATGCATCAGATGAATTGAATGTTCCTATTAAAGACTTAACTAGCAAATTCATAAAAATTTATAATAATGATATGTTATCTTTAAACGTAAAATTACCAAATGTTCAACCTAAAGCAACTGAGCACATAAATGATATGATATTAATGATAGAAAAATTGATTAGTAATAATTGTGCATATGTAAAAGATCATCATGTAATGTTTGATGTTCAAAGCTATAAGCATTATGGAAAACTCTCTAGACGAAGTGTTGAACAACAATTAGAGGGTTCAAGAATTGAAGTTGGAGATTATAAAAAGAATTCTAGAGACTTTGTTCTTTGGAAACCAAGTGAAGATAATCAACCTGGCTGGTTATCTCCATGGGGGCGTGGAAGACCTGGTTGGCATATTGAGTGTAGTGCTATGTCGGAAAAATGTTTGGGTACACCTTTTGATATTCATTGTGGAGGAGTTGATTTAACATTTCCACATCACGAAAATGAAATTGCTCAAAGTTGTTCAGCAATTGAACCAAACTCTGATCCGAAAAAGTTTAGTAAATATTGGTTTCACAATGGGTTTGTTACTTTTAATGATGAGAAAATGTCTAAGTCTTTGGGAAATATTCAGCTAGTTCATGACCTATTAAAAAAATATGATGGTGAAACTATAAGGTTATGTCTGTTAAGTGCTCATTACAGACAACCCTTAAATTGGAACAAGACTATTCTTGAACAATCAAAAAAAACATTATCAAGAATTTATAAGAATCTTGAAAATAATAATACAGATGATTTTGAATCACTTAGTATTGATGAGAATGAATTTTTCATGGAGATTCAAGAAAGTCTTTTCGATGATTTAAATACACCAAAAGCTCTAGGAATTATCAATAAAAACTTAAATCAAATAAAAAACAAATTACCAAATGAAAAAACCAAAATATTTCAGGCAATCTACGAATCATTAAAACTGTTAGGACTAAATAAAAGATCTTTCTCAAAAATAAATGAATCTGCTAACAAAATTATAGAAAAATTAATTCATGACAGAGATATGGCAAGAAAAAATAAAAATTATGCCAGAGCTGATGAAATTAGAGAAGAATTAAAAAGACAAAATATCGAAATTGAAGACACTGAAAAAGGAACAGTATGGAAAAAATTAAAATAAAAAATCCAGTTGTAATGCTTTTAGTATTTCCTATTAGGATATATCAAATATTTATTTCTCCATACATTGCTCCAAGTTGCAGATTTTATCCTTCTTGTTCACAATATTGCCTAGAATCTCTGCAAAAATTTGGACTTTTTAAAGGTATATACTATAGTTTGATGCGATTAAAAGAGTGTCATCCTTATGGAAAAAGTGGTTTTGATCCGGTAAAGGAAAATTTAAAATTCAGAGAAATTTCACTTTTTCTTATTAAGAAATATAGAAAAGAGAACTTATATTTAAACCTTCCTAAAAATTTAGCTGATTATAAAAAAGATAAATATAAAGAAACAAAACATTTCGCAATCTATAAAGATGAAAGAGTTGTTTCAGGGTTGACTTTAATTAAAGATGTTTCAGATTTTCAAAATAAGTCTTTTCAAATAAGAGGAATGTTTACAACTAAATATGAAAAAAAAAAAGGATATGGTTCGATGTTAATTGAAAAAATTATTATTAAATTAAGAAAAGATAAAATAAAATTTCTATGGTGCAATTCAAGAATTTCAGCCATTGAATTTTATAAAAAAAACAAATTCAAAGAGACCGGAAAAGAATTTCATATTAAATTATTAGGTAATCATAAAAAGCTTATTAGAAAAATATAAATGAATAAAAATATACAATTAAATGTTTTAGGTGAAAAATTAATCACCTGTTCAAAAAATCCTATGACTGGTTTTTTAAGAAATGGATGTTGTGAATTACATAAGAATGATTTTGGTAAACACTTAATTTGTGCTTTAATGAATAAAGGGTTTTTAGATTATCAATTTTCTCTAGGAAATGATTTAATAACACCAAAAAAAGAATTTGATTTTCCTGGATTAAAACCAAATGATAAGTGGTGTGTTTGTGCGGTGAGATGGGAGGAGGCATTCAAAAATTCTTATGCACCTCTTGTTTTTCTCTCATCAACTCATATTGATGTATTGGAAATAATTGATCTCAAAATATTAAAAAAGTTTGCAATTGATTTAAACTAAATTATTATCTTGTGATGTCGAAATTGTTAATTATTTCCTCAACAAAAAACTCCAATTTAACATTGTCAAATAATATTAAAGATTATGTTGAAAAAAATAAAGATTTAACTTGTGAAGTCATTTCATTGGAAGATTTCGAATTACCTTTATATACTCCAACTCTCGAAGAAGAGTACAAAAAAGAAAAATCATTTCCAAAAAATATAAAGAGATCTAAAGATTTAATATGTTCATCAAGTGCAATGATTTGGTGTAGCCCTGAATATAATGGGGGAATTTCACCAATCGTAACTAATGCTATAGCCTGGATTAGCAGGGCTACAGATGATTGGAAAGAGGGATTTAAAGATAAGCACTCATTGATTTGCACATCATCAGGAGGAAATGGACAAAATTTTATCAAAGGGTTTAAAATTCAATTGAGTTATTTAGGTTCTAAAGTTTTTGATAAATCTCTCATTCAAACTAATGCAAAAAAAATTGATGATGACTATTTTTCTTCCGTTTTAGAAAGTTTTTGTCAAACTATATTAAAACAATATTAAATAAAATTAATCTAAGTCGTTATTAAGAATGCAAGCTTGCTTTCCATTAACTGCAAAAAAGGGGTGGTAACACCCCTTTTTTTTTTGTAATCCTAGTATTTAATTTATAAAAACATGATAAATATTAAATTTATTATTCATTGATTAAAGAATTAATTAAAAATTGTGACTAAATTTGACTTATTTGTTATTGGAGGTGGTTCTGGTGGGGTAAGAGCTGCGAGATACGCCTCATCTAAAGGAATGTATACAGGTATCGCCGAAGGTATTTCATTGGGAGGTACTTGCGTGAACAGGGGCTGTATTCCTAAAAAACTTTATGCTTATGCATCCCATTTTAATGAAGAAATAAAAACTATGGAATCTTTTGGGTGGAATGTCATAAAATCAAATTTTAGTTGGCCAAAACTTGTTGAAAATAAAAAAAAAGAAATAAGTAGACTGAATTCTATTTACTTAAATTTACTCAAAAAATCTGAAGTAAAAATTTTTAATGAATATGCTGAGTTTGTTGATAAACAAACATTAAAAGTTGGAGCAAAATTTATTGAATCCAAAAAAATCCTTATAGCTGTTGGTGGAAAGCCAAAAAAACTCGACATTTTCAAAAATGTTAACTTAATGACATCTGATGAAGCATTTGATCTAAAAAGTTTGCCTAAAAATATTTTAATCTTGGGAGGGGGGTATATTGCTGTGGAATTTGCTTCTATTTTCAACGGTTTGGGTGTTAAAACAACTTTATGTATCAGAGGAAGAAGAATATTAACTGGTTTTGATGCAGAAATTTCTGAATTTATAATGCAACAAATGAAAGAGAAGGGTGTAGAAATTATAACTGAAGATTTTCCAAATAGAATTGAGTCTAAGAATAAACTTTACTCAGTATATTTTAAAAATAAAACTTTTATTTACGACAAGGTTTTGGAGGCAGTTGGAAGAGTTCCAAACACTGAAAACTTAAAAACTCATAATGCACAAATAAAGTTGAACAAGAATGGATCAATTAAAATAGGTAACTATTTTAATACATCTACTAAGAATATTTTTGCTATAGGTGATGTGATTGATAAAGTTCAATTGACTCCAGTTGCTATTTCCGAAGCAATGAACTTTGTAGAAAACTTGAAATCTAGAAAAAAAAGAAAATTCAATTATAAAAATATACCAACGGCAGTCTTTTCGAATCCTAATCTCGCTTCTATAGGCTATACAGAAAACGAAGCTAAAAGAATGTTTAAGAAAATAAGAGTTTATAAATCACAATTCCGTTCTTTAAAACTCTCAATGACAAATTCAAGTGAAAAAACATTTATAAAACTTATAACTGACTCCAAAAGTGATAAAATTCTTGGGCTGCATTATGTAGGAGAAAATGCAGCTGAGATTGTTCAAGGTTTTTCAGTTGCAATAGTTAACGGCTTAACAAAGAAACAACTTGACAAAACAATGGGCATTCATCCTAGTAGTGCCGAAGAAGTTGTTACTTTAAAGATATAATATAGAATATTAATTTGTATTTTATTTTATAAGTTATTATAAAGTGATTAATATGAAAGAAAATTGGACTCCTCAATCTTGGCAGAATAAAAAGGCTCTTCATCAGCCCGAATATAGTGATACTTCTAAGTTAAAGAAAGTAACAAATAGAATGAAAAAATTACCACCGCTTGTATTTGCTGGCGAGGTAAGAGAGCTTAAGTTTGAGCTATCAAAATGCGTGGATGGAAAAGGCTTTCTTCTGCAAGCAGGAGATTGTGCGGAGAGTTTTGCAGAGTTTCATCCAAACTATATTAGAGATACATTTAGAGTCATAATGCAAATGGCAGTAATTTTGTCATTTGCTTCAGGTGTGCCTGTTGTTAAATTAGGTAGATTAGCCGGACAATTTGCTAAACCAAGGTCCTCACCCGTAGAAAAAAAAGGCGAATTAGAATTACCTAGTTACTTAGGTGATATGATAAACTGTATTGACTTTAATAAAGAAGCTAGAGAGCCTGAACCTGACAGAATGATTCAAGCTTACAATCAGGCTGCATCAACTCAGAATCTTCTTAGGGCATTTGCATATGGCGGATATGCAGATTTGTCGACCATTCAGAGTTGGAATTTAGATTTTGTAAAAAAATCTAAGCAAGGATCAAATTTCAAAACATTAGCAAATAGGATTTCTGAATGTCTAAATTTTATGAATGCGTGTGGAGTGAATAATCAAAGTGTAAGACAACTCTCAGAAACAAATTTTTACATATCACACGAGGCATTGCTTTTACCTTATGAGTCTGCATTTACAAGAATAGATAGTACTTCAGGTAATTGGTACAATGTGGGAGCTCATATGTTATGGATTGGTGATAGAACTAGAAACATTGATAGTGCTCATGTTGAGTTTTGCTCCGGAATAAGTAACCCTATTGGTATAAAGGTTGGTCCATCAACTGAACCTATTGAATTGATAAAAGTTATAAAAAAAATAAATCCGAATAATGAAAAAGGAAAAATAATTCTAATAGTAAGAATGGGTGCAGGAAAAATTACAAAACTTTATCCTCCTATCTTAAAAGCTATTAAAGGCGCAAAACTAAATGTTGTATGGTCATGCGATCCAATGCACGCCAATACGGAAAAAGCAAAAAGTGGTTACAAAACTAGAATATTTAAAAACATTTTAGCTGAAATGAAATCTTTTTTTAAGATTCATAAAACTGAAGGTACTTATGCTGGTGGAATTCATTTGGAAATGACTGGACAAAATGTAACTGAATGTATGGGGGGTATGCAAAAAATTTCCGACAAAGATTTGAGCAGTAGGTACCATACACATTGTGACCCGAGATTAAATGCTTCACAATCTATTGAACTAGCTTTTCAGATGGCCTCCCATTTAAAGAAAATTAAATAGTGTGAGGAGATTGATATAAAGATTTTTGTTTCTCAAAAAAATACGTTAGTTGGCGATATAAAAGGAAATTTTGAGATCTTAAGAAAATCATTTAATAAAGCAGTTTCGCAAAATTGTGATTTATTTCTCTCTCCAGAACTATCTCTAACAGGTTATCCGCCAAAAGATCTTTTGTTTAGGAAAGACTTCATGAAAACTATTAATATTTTCAAAACAAAAATTATCAATTTGACAAAGAAAAAAAAAAATAATTTTTTCACTGAGTATTCCTGTTTTAAATGATCAGAAAATATCAAATTCCTTGTTATTAATACAATCTGGGAAAATCATATATTCTGTTCAAAAAAAAATGTTACCGAATTATGGGGTATTTGATGAAAAAAGATATTTTTCACCTAGACAAAAACCTCAAGAATACTTTAAGTTTAAAAATAAAAAAATTGAGTTCCTAATATGTGAAGACATGTGGTCTGAAGATTTCATGGAAGATAAAATAGATAAAGATGTAGATCTTATAGTAGTAATAAATGCATCTCCATATGAAATTGGAAAATTTGAATTAAGAAAGAAACTGGCATCTGAAAGAGCAAAATATTTCAAATCTGAATTAGTTTATGTAAATTTAGTAGGGTCACAAGATGAACTAATATTTGACGGTGGATCTTTTGCTATGAATCAATCAGGAGAAATTATTTTACAAGAAAATTTTTTTAAGGAGTCTGAGATGGTTTTTGATTTAGATAAAAGAGCAGTAAATAAAAAAATTAGAAAAATAAATAAATTTGAACATTTGTATAGAGCGTTGATGCTTGCTTTGAAAAATTATATGTCTAAAAATGGTTTTAAATATGCACATCTTGGTTTGTCAGGGGGAATTGATTCTGCTTTAACATTAGCAATTATAGCAGATACAATTAAAACAAAAAATATTTCTACTTTTTTTCTACCATCAAAGTATTCAAGCAAAGGTAGCAAAATTGACGCACAAAGATTATCAAAAAATGTTGGTATTAAGATTTCTGAAATTTCAATTGAAATGTTGAGGATCAATGTATTAAAGCATCTGAAACCGGTATTTAAAAATATTAAAGAAGATATAACTGAAGAAAATATTCAATCGAGGCTTAGAGGATTAATTTTAATGGCGATATCAAATAAATTTAACTCTTTACTAATTACAACAGGAAACAAATCCGAACTTGCAGTAGGTTATTCTACACTTTATGGAGATATGTGTGGAGGATATTCTTTATTGAAAGATGTCTATAAAACAGATGTGTTTGAGTTATGTGAATGGAGAAATAATAATATTTTAGGTGATTTTAATATAAAAAAAACTAATATAATACCTAAAGAAATAATTATAAAAGAACCATCAGCCGAGCTTAGATTTGATCAAAAAGATTCAGACTCTTTACCACCCTATGATATTTTAGATAAAATTTTATCATTATTAATTGATGAGAATCGCGATTTAAAATTTGTTACCCAAAAAGGTATTTCAGAAAACATAGCAAAGAAAATATGGAAAATGATTAAAAATTCTGAATTTAAAAGATATCAGTCTGCAATTGGTCCCAAGGTATCGAGAATGTCACTATCTGAAGATAGGCGGTTTCCCATAACTAATAAATTTGATTTATAACAATGTTAAGATTTGCTCCAAGTCCAACAGGTCTTCTCCACATGGGAAATATAAGGGTTGCCTTGCTAAACTATTTATTTGCCAAAAAGAATGATATAGGTTTTTTTTTGAGAATTGATGATACTGATGAAGAAAGGTCTAAAGAAGAATTCATAGAATATATTGTTGAAGATTTGAAATGGTTAGGCATTGATTATCAAAAAATAATTAAACAATCTGATAGAAGATCAAAATATAAAGATGTATTTAATTTTTTGAAATCAAATGGTTATATATATCCTTGTTTTGAATCAGCTAATGAACTCTCTTTAAAAAGAAAAATATTACTTAAACAGGGAAAACCCCCAATCTATGACAGATCATCTCTCAAGTTGAAAAAAAGTGAAATAAAGGCATTAATAAAATCAGGTATAAACCCTCACTGGAGGATGAAGTTGGATGATAAATCTATTGAATGGAGCGATATGATTCATGGTGAAATTTCTTTTGCTAATTTATCAGTTTCAGATCCAGTGGTTTTCAGATCTGATGAAATGCCACTTTTTACCGTTACCTCGGTTGTTGATGATGCAGATATGAATGTTTCCCATGTTTTTAGAGGAGATGACCACATAACTAATACGGCTGCTCAAATAAAATTATTTAAACTACTGGGTTCAAAGATTCCAAACTTTGGTCATTTCCCACTTATAAAATCTAAATCCGGACAAGGCCTATCTAAACGGTCGAACGATTTTTCAGTCAGGGAGTTTAGAAAAAAAAAAATATTAAAGGTTGTTATTCTTAACTATTTAAGAAAACTTGGTACAAGTCAATCAATTGAAGACATAGAGAGTCTACAGACACTTTGCAAAAAATTTGACTTGAAACAGTTCTCAAAAAATTCAGTTTTTTTTGATCCAAAGGATATTGAAAGGTTAAACGCAAAACATCTGAAAAATATGGATGTGGATGACATCAAACAGATTTTCAAGTTAGACTTTGAAAGTGACTTTTGGATGATAATAAGATCGAATATAGATTCAATTAATGAAGCTCAGGAATGGTATGATCTGATAAAAAAAAAATTTATTATTAAAGATAAAGTTATTCTTAAAAAATCATTAAAAGGTCTAATCATTAAAAATATTCCAAATAAAATAAATAAAGAATCTTGGACTGAATGGACTTCAAAAATTTTGAATAATTATGAGATAAAGCCCAAAGTTCTTTACATTACAATAAGAGAAATATTAACCGGAAAGAAATTCGGTCCAAGTATGAATGACTTACTGACATTAATAAGAAAAGATGAGATTATAAAAAGATTGGAAATGAATTGTGAAGAAAAAGATTAAATTATATGACAGTACACTTAGAGATGGTGCCCAAACAAAAGGTGTTAACTTTGGTTTGGATGATAAAATTAAAATCATAAATATTTTAGATGAAATTGGAATAGATTACATTGAAGGAGGGTGGCCAGGTGCAAACCCGACTGATGACCAATTTTTTAAATGTTTACCTAGTTTGAAAAATTCAAAAGCTGTTGCTTTTGGTATGATGAGAAAATTTGGTAAAAGTTCTCAAAATGATCGAGGACTAAACCTAGTCCTGAACTCGGGTGTGTCCACCGTCTGCCTAGTTGGAAAATCATGGGACTTTCACGTTAAGAATGCATTAAATGTATCTTTAAACCAAAATTTGGATATGATAAGTGATTCTATAACCTATGCTTCTGAGAGAGTTGATGAGGTTTTATTTGATGCAGAACATTTTTTTGATGGTTATAAAAATAATAGAGATTATTCTCTTAAGTCTATAAAAAGAGCATTTGATTCTGGTGCAAATTGGATAATTTTGTGTGATACTAATGGAGGAACTCTTCCACATGAATTGGAGGAGATTTTATTAAATGTTAAAAAAATAGTTCCAGAGAAAAGCATAGGTGTTCATTTTCATAATGATGCAGACAACGCCACTTCTAATTCGCTTGAATCTATTAGAAATGGAGTAACCCAAATTCAAGGAACTTTCAATGGTTTAGGTGAAAGGTGCGGAAATGTCAATTTGATTAATGTTGCAGCAAATGCAATTTTAAAAATGGGGTATGATTGTAATCTAAGGAAAAAATTAAATAAATTAACTTTAACTAGTAGATTCATTGATGAAACTTTAAATAGAGAATCTCCAAGAAACTTACCATTTGTTGGTTCATCAGCATTTGCACATAAAGGCGGCCTTCATATTTCTGCAGTTGAAAAAGATCCTAAATGCTATGAGCATATAGATCCTCAATTAATTGGAAATGAAAGGTTATTAGTTGTATCTAACCAGTCTGGCAAAAGTAACATCATAAAAAAACTCAAAAATTTAAAAATTGATATTAGAGGTAAAGAAAAGAAAGTAGTTGATTTTTTGGAAAAAATCAAAGAGCAAGAATTTCTTGGATATGCTTATGATGGTGCTGAAGCCAGTTTTGAACTTCTTGCTAAGAGAATTTTTGAAAACTTCTCTGAATCCTACAGTCTCGAAAGTTTCAAAGTTTCAGATGAAAAAAGAAAAAATGCTGAAAATGATTTCGTTCCATTTTCTGAAGCACGAGTAAAAATTAATGTAGGAAATAAATGTTTTTATAGTGCAGCTGAGGGCAATGGACCAATACATGCTTTGGATATGGCTTTGAGAAATGCTTTGATGAAATTTTACCCTAAAATAAAAAAATTAAACTTAATTGACTATAAAGTAAGAATTTTAACTCCTCAAGATGGTACAAAAGCATTAGTAAGAGTTAGAATTGAATCAAAAAATGAAAAAATTAGATGGTCAACTATAGGCGTTTCGCATAATGTAATAGATGCTTCTTATATTGCCTTAAATGATAGCATCACTTATCACCTTCTTAAAACAAAGTAATACCAATGCAGCAATCATTTATGCCCGAAATAGTTTTGGTTAATACTCAAATACCGGAAAACTTGGGAGCAGTTGCTCGTGCAATGCTTAATTTTAAACTCAGGAAATTAAGAGTTGTATCTCCATTGTTTGATTTATCTAATGAAAAAATCATTCCACTTTCTGCGGGCGCGGATAGTATAATTAAAAATACAAAAAAATTTGATTTATTTGAGGATTCAATAAAAGATTTTAATATTCTTATTGCAATTACTAACAGAGTTAGATCAATAAAAAAAAAACAAATAAATTTTGAAAAGCTTAATGAAATAGTTTTTAATTCCTCTAACAAAGTTGGAATGATATTTGGTCCTGAGAAAAGTGGACTAAAAAACGATCATGTATCAATGTGTGACTATGCTTTAAAAATCAATTCAAATCCTAAATTTCCATCTTTGAATCTTTCTCATGCAGTTTCTTTAGTTGCTTATGAAATAATGCAGGGAGAAAGTTTAAAAAAGAAATTAAATATTGAAAAACTAATTGATTCTCAAGCAACAAAAAAAGAATTAATTAATTTTTTTGATCTTCTCGAGGGGGATTTGGAGGAGAAAGGTTTCTTTTCAATCAAAGAAAGAAAAAGAATTTTAAAACAAAAAATAAGAAATATTTTTAACAAGCTTGATTTGACCTCAAGAGATGTTTCCACTTTACTAGGCATCATAAGATGTTTAGGCAAAAACAATCAAAAGTAAATTGACATAAAAAAAATTAAAAGTATATTTGCATCTTATGACAAGAATTCTTAAATCAAAATATAAAGTTGATAGAAGACTAAAATGTAATCTATGGGGAAGACCAAAAAGCCCCTTTAACCGAAGAGATTATCCTCCCGGTTTAAATGGTCAAAATAGAAAAAAGAAACCGTCTGATTTTGCCATTCAACTGATAGCTAAACAGAAGCTTAAATGTCACTACGGTTATATAACAGAAAAGCAATTTAGAAATATATTTTATAAAGCTTCTAAAATTAAAGGAAATACCAGTGAGAATCTCATAGAGTTGTTGGAAAGAAGACTCGATGCAACAGTATATAGAATGAAATTTGCAACAACTATTTTTGCTGCGAGACAATTTGTAAGTCATGGACATATCTTAGTAAATGGAAAAAGAGTAACAGTATCTTCTTATTCATTGAAAGACGGTGATAATGTTGAAGTTAAAGAGAAAAGTCGAGAAATACCTGTTCTTCTTGAGGCTATAAGTTCTACAGAAAGAGAAACGCCCCAATACTTATCCGTTGATTATGATAAACTCAAGGGCACTTTTGTTAAAGGTCCAAAACCTGATGAGGTTCCTTATCCAGTAATAATGGAACCAAACCTAGTTATAGAATATTATTCTAGATAAACAATCAAAAGGAAAAATCTTCTTTATAAATATACTATTGTTATTAGTATTAGATAGATGAAAATCAGTGCATTAATAATTGCTCGCAATGAACAAGAAAAAATAGAATCCACTCTAAAAACACTCGACTTTGTTGATGAAATTATTGTAATTCTAGATAGGTCTGTTGACGAAACAAAGAGTATATCAGCTAGATATACCAAAAAGATTTACCAAGGTTCGTGGGAATCTGAAGGGAAGAGAAGAAATTATGGTATATCAAAATGTAGTTCAAACTGGATATTAGAAATTGATGCAGATGAATTGGTTTGTAATGAGTTAAAAAAAGAAATAATAAAAAAGATTAATGTTCAAAATATCGACTTTTATTATATCCCTTTAACGAATTTTGTAGGAAAAAAAAAAATTATTAAAGGGTGGATGGCATGCCTTGCACCTGATGGAAAGTTTTGTTTATTCAAAAAAGGAAGAAAATCATGGATAGATGGAAGTGTTCACCCAAGATACAGCATTGAAGGAAGAAAAGGTGAAACCTTCATGAATGCTATCAATCACTTCATGTCCAAAGATATTTCGGACCTTTTATTAAAGTTTAATAGAAATACCAGCCTTTATGCTAGAGATTTAAGGTTGGAAGGAAGAAATTTAGAAAAGCTTTTTTCAATAAGAAAAATCTTTTCAAGATTTTTCAAATCATTTTTTTCAAGGGGAGGGTTTAAGTATGGAGGCATAGGGTTTTTAATAGGTATTTTATGTGCTATTTATCCATATGTTTCTGCTGTAAAGTCAAAAGAAGATTAATTTAATCTTTAATACTAAACTGTATTTTTTTTTGATTTAAGACTTCTTCTATTTCGCCGTTCTCTAACATTTCTTTTAGAATGTCAAAACCACCTATGAACTCCTTTTTAATGTAAATTTGAGGAACTGTGGGCCAATCCGAATAAGATTTTATACCTTCTCTTAGTTCCAAATCATCTAATACATTATAACTTTGAAAACTTATTCCCAGGTATTTTAATATTCCTACTGCATTTGCAGAGAATCCGCATTGTGGAAAGTCCGGAGTGCCTTTCATGAAAAGGACAACATCGTCATCCTCAATCATCTTATTAATTTTATTATTTATTTCTTTCATTTTTTTTCCTTTTTAATTTTCAGATGTAGTAAGCATCAAAGCATGAACGGTTGTACCCACATGAGATCCAATGGCAGCGTACACCATTTTATGTTGCTTTAATTTAGATAATCCTTTAAATTTCTTTGAAATTATTTTTGCATGGTAATGATTGTTATCACCCTTAATATCATCAATCTCAATGATTGCATCGGGTATTTTATTTTTTATAAGTTTCTTTATTTCTTCAGCACTAAGAGTCATTTTCCAACAAACTTTTCAAACCATTTATTATTATAATTTATAAGCTTTTTTATCGGAATTTCAAATTTATTTATTATATTAAAGTGATCTCCAATTACAGTTGCAATCTTTTGTACCTTAATTTTGCTATCTTCTGCAGATTGTTTTATTTCTTTTTCGCTTTTCACAATTAAAATATATCTTGATTGATCTTCACAAAAAAACCATTTTTTATGATTTTTAAAATTGCTTGGTGTTTCAATTTCCAATCCTTTTCTATTTTTAATGGCAAGTTCAGCAAGAGCTAAAATTATTCCTCCTTCTGAAATATCGTGACACCCACTAACAACAGAGTTGTATTTGCTAATAAAGTTCTTTATGAACAAACCGTATTTCAATTCTCTTTTCAAGTTAAGTGGAGGAGGACTGCCATAGTTTTTATTGCAAATTTTATTAAATTCAGACAGTTCAAGATGACCAAAGCATTCTCCAACTAGAAAAACTTTATCTCCATCATTCATTCTAAAACCTTTTGCATGAGATATTTTATTTATTAAACCCACACCTCCAATAACAGGGGTAGGGAGTATGGGTTTGTTTTTTGTTTCGTTATATAGAGATACGTTTCCAGAAACAACAGGGTAGTTTAAAGCTTCACACGCCATTTTTATTCCTTTTATACTTTCTTTAATTTGATACATTATTTCTTTTTTTTCAGGGTTGCCGAAGTTGAGGTTATCTGTAATGGCAATGGGGTCTGCACCCGAAGAAATTAAGTTTCTCCATGATTCAGCAACTCCAATGGCTGCACCTAATTTTGGGTCAGACATACAAAATACTGGATTGCAATCACACGTCATAGCAATAGCTTTATTAGAGTTGTGAACTCGTACAACTGCAGAATCACTTTGTTCAGAAGAGAATATTGTATCACACATCACTGATCTATCATATTGATTGTATATCCATTTTTTTGATGAGTGATTTGGACTAGATATTATTTTTATCAATGCCTCTTGAATAGATAAGTTCTTTTGATATTTTTTTAAGGACTTCAACTTTGGTTTTTCTGATGGTCTGTCATATTCAGGTGAAGAATCGGCTAGAGGTTTAATTGGTAATTTCCCTACCAACTTATTTTTGAAATACATTTCCATCATACCGGTATCGGTAACCAACCCTATTTTTACAGCTTCTAGCCCCCATTTCCTAAAAATACTTAGAGTTGTTTTTATTTTAGATGGTTTGATTATCATCAGCATTCTTTCCTGAGTTTCAGATAACATCATTTCATATGGCGTCATTTTTTCTTCTCTACATGGAACTTTTTCGAGAAATAGTTTGACACCACATGACCCTTTAGATGCCATCTCAAATGACGATGACGTTAGACCAGCTGCTCCCATATCCTGAATTGCAATGATTGCATTTTCTCTCATTAATTCCTGACATGACTCTAATAATAACTTTTCCATGAATGGATCTCCAACCTGAACTTGAGGTCTGTTTGCATCAGATTGATCATCAAATTCTGCGGATGCCATTGTTGCTCCATGAATCCCATCTCTTCCTGTTTTGGCTCCTACGTATATAATTGGATTTCCTATTCCTTTTGCAGTAGAGTAGAATATTTTATTTTTTTTTACTAAACCGACGCACATTGCATTTACTAAAATATTATTATTGTATGACTTGTGAAAACTACATTCACCTCCAACTGTTGGAATTCCTACACAATTTCCATAATTACCAATACCCTTTACAACTCCCGATAACAGATTTCTAGTTTTGTGATTTCTTGGAGAGCCAAACCTCAATGAATTAAGGTTTGCGATAGGCCTTGCTCCCATGGTAAAGACATCTCTCATTATTCCGCCTACTCCAGTTGCGGCACCTTGATAAGGTTCTATAAAGGACGGATGATTGTGACTCTCCATCTTGAAGACTATTGCATCATTGTCACCAATATCTATGATACCAGCATTTTCTCCCGGACCACATATAACATTTTTTCCAGAAGTTGGAAGAGTTCTTAGCCATTTTTTAGTTGACTTGTATGAACAATGCTCACTCCACATAACCGAGAAAATCCCTAACTCAAGGAGATTTGGTTCTCTGTTTAAGATCTTCTTAATTAATACAAACTCCTCATCAGTAAGACCGTGATCTTTCACAATATTATTAGAAATATGCTTCATATTAAATTTTTTAATCCCTGAAAAAAAAGAATACCATCTTGGTCTTCACCATCAAAAATATTTACTGCTCTTTCAGGATGTGGCATTAGACCAAGAATATTTTTTTCTTTATTTACTATACCAGCAATATTATTTAACGAACCGTTGGGGTTGTTGTTTTTATCTATTTTTCCGTTTGGAGAAGAATATCTAAATACAACTTGATTGTTATCTTCAAGACTTTTTAGGTTTTCATTGGATGTATAAAAATTACCTTGAGCATGAGCAATTGGGAATTGAACAACTTCTTTTTTAATGCTTTTTGTGAAAACAGAATCATTATTTTCAATTTTTAGGAAGCATTCCTTGCATGTAAATAACTGATTAGAGTTATCAATAAGTGTTCCTTCTAATAATTTGCACTCAGTCAAAATTTGAAAACCATTACATATTCCTATAATTGGCACACCTTTTTTTGACAAATTTATTACCTCTCTAATGGCTGGAGATTTAGTTGCAAGCGCACCTGATCTTAGATAATCTCCAAAAGAAAACCCGCCTGGAATGAAAATGATTTCCTTGTTTTCAATGTTTGAATCATCATGCCATACATATTGTGTCTTTAAATTTAAATGGTCTCGAATTGCTATTTCCAAATCTCTATCACAATTGGAACCAGGAAAAACAATAATTGAAACAACTTTTTTTGACACAAATTATTTTTTTACTATTTTAAAATTTTCTATAACTGGATTTGACAACAAATCTGCACTAATTTTTTCTAAATCCTTGAGGCCATTTTTTGAATAGATTTCGATATCAAAAAACTTACCTTTTGAAATATTTTTTATACTTTTAAATCCCATATTAGAAATTGTTTTTTTAATTGCTTCAGATTCAGGGTCTAGAATCCCTTTTTTAAAATTTATGTAAACTCTATATATCATTTTTTATTGCTTTTTTAAATTCGCTTTCTGATAAAACTCCTAGCCTGTAAGCAACTTCTTTATAAGCCTTATCAACTTCTCCTAAGTCCTGTCTAAATCTATCTTTATCAAGTTTTTTATTTGTCTTAAGATCCCACAATCTACAATTATCTGGACTAATCTCATCAGCTAGTAAGATTGACATCTCATCATTATCCCAGTATCTTCCAAATTCTAATTTAAAATCTACAAGTCTGATATTAATAGAAAAGAAATATCCCGTTAAAAAATCGTTAATTCTTGACGATACAGAAATGATTTCCTCAAGCTCACTCGGCGAGGCCCAGTCAAAAACTATTATATGTTCTTCAGTAATTAATGGATCATCCAATTTATCATTCTTTAAATAAAATTCTATAATGGGCCTTTGTAAAACCTTTCCTTCTTTTATACCTAATCTTTTTACCAAAGACCCAGTTGCAATATTCCTAACCACAACTTCTATAGGTATTATATCAAGTTTTCTAATAAGTTGCTCTCTCATATTTATTCGTTTCAAGAAATGTGTTGATATATTTATTTCACTTAACCTTGTCATTATAAGTTCAGATATAAAGTTATTTAGAACACCTTTTCCAGGAATTTGAGCCTTCTTTTTATTATTAAAAGCTGTGGCGTCATCTTTAAAATATTGAATTAATGTATTTGACTCAGGGCCATAGTAAAGTACTTTTGCTTTTCCTTCATATAACTTTTTTCTGTTTTTCATCCCAAAACTCTTTTATATATAAGATCTATATTTTTTAGAAAATAACTTAGATCAAACAAACTATTTATTTCTTTTAAACTCAATAAGGATCGAACTTCTTTATTATTTTTCATCATAACTTTAAAACTTTTGTTTTGTTTCCATGATTCTAGAGCTATTTTTTGCACAATTTTATAAGCCCTTTCTCTAGAAATATCTTTTTGTATTAATTTAAGCATTATCCTCTGAGAATTAAATAGTCCGTTGGTTTTGTTTAGATTTAAATCCATCATTCTTTTGTCAATAACTAAACTTTTAATAATACTTTTCATTCTATTTATAGCAAAGTCACACAATATTATAGTGTCCGGGCCTAAAGTTCTCTCAACAGAGGAATGTGAAATATCTCTTTCGTGCCAAAGTGAAATATTTTCCATAAATGGAATACAACTTGATCGTATTACTCTAGCGATTCCAGTAAGGTTTTCACTCAGGACTGGATTTTTTTTATGCGGCATTGCAGATGAACCTTTTTGATCCTTAGAAAAAAACTCCTCTACTTCTCTCACTTCACTTCGATGAAGATGTCTTATTTCCACTGCCAAATTTTCAATTGACGAGGCTATTAATGATAAAGTTGTGAAAAAGAAAGCATGCCTATCACGAGGGATTACTTGCGTTGAAACATCTTCAGATTTAAGTTTAAGTTTTTTTGCAACAAAACTTTCTACCGAGGGGTCTATGTTAGCATATGTTCCTACTGCTCCTGATATGCTACAAACAGAAATTTGTTTTTCTGCATCGCATAGTCTTTTATAATGTCTTTTAAATTCACAAAATCTCCCAAGTATTTTTAATCCAAAGGTAGTTGGTTCTGCAAAAATACCATGACTTCTTCCAATGCAAGCTGTTTCTTTGTGTTCTAATGCTTTAACCATAAGATTATCCATCAAATCTTTCAACTCTCTCTTGATAATTTGGCATGATTGTTTTAATTGAATTGAAAAAGCAGTATCTATAATATCAGACGAGGTTACTCCTTTATGAATAAACCTGGCCTCATGACCAATATTTTCTCCAACATTTGTTAAAAAGGCAATTACATCATGTTTGACATCTTTTTCAATTTCGTCAATTCTGTCTATATTAAATGCTGCTTTGTCCTTAATTATTTTAAATGATTTTTTTGGTATTTGCCCTTTCTCAGCTAAAGCCTCGCAAATAAGTAATTCTATGTGAAGCCAAATATTAAATTTATTTTTAGGCTCCCATATTTCTGAAATTTCTTTTCTTTTATATCTTGGAATCATTTTTCTTAATAAGGAGGAACAGTATAGTTCTTTTTTGACAAAGTAAATATTTCATGACCATTTTTCGTAACACCAATTGTGTGTTCAAATTGAGCTGAGAGTGATTTATCCGATGTCACAGCTGTCCATCCATCTGATAGTATTTTAACTTTATAATCTCCAATATTTATCATTGGCTCCACAGTAAAAAACATTCCTTCTTCAAGCACTTGGCCTTCTCCTGGTTTTCCAAAATGAAGAATACTCGGTTGATCATGAAAAACCTTTCCCAACCCATGACCACAAAAATCTCTTACTATTGAATAGTTTTTTTTTTCTGCAAAAATTTGAATTGCATGACCTATATCTCCGAGAGTATTTCCAGGCTTTATTATTTCAATACCTCTCATCATAGCTTCGTATGTAATTTCTACAAGTTTTCTAGCTTTTAATTTAACTTTACCTACATAAAACATTCTACTCGTGTCTCCATGCCAACCATTTAATATCGGTGTAACGTCGATATTAATAATATCTCCATCTTGTAAAATTTTATCGCTAGGTATACCATGGCAGATTACATGATTTACCGATGTACAAATTGACTTAGGAAACCCTTTATAATCTAATGGAGCAGGAACTGCACCCTTGCTAATTTGAAATTCATGACAAATATCATTTAATTCTAATGTAGATATGCCTGGCTTAACAAAATCAGTTATAAAGTCGAGGCACTCAGCAGCAAGCTGACCGGCTGCTCTCATGAATTTGAATTCAACATTCGAATGTAATTTAATATTGTTTTTCATTAAAAGAACAACTTATAATAAAAAACTAAACACTAAGAGTAAATATTTTATGAAAAAAAAAAGAAAGTCATCTGGAATAATAATTATTGGAAATGAAATTTTGTCAGGAAAAACGCTTGAAACAAATTCAAATTTTATGAGTAAAGAACTATTTCGTATTGGTATTTCGTGTGAAGAAATTGTTACAATAAAGGATGAAAAACCTAGAATTGTTGAAAAAGTAAATATTTTTAGAAAAAAATATGATTACGTATTTACTTCGGGCGGAATAGGTCCCACCCATGACGATATAACTTCAGACTCTATCGCATCTGCTTTTGGTGAAAAGTTGATCATTAATATGGAGGCAAAAAAACGTCTTGAAAAACATTATTCTGACGATGTTCTGACTCGAGCTAGATTAAAAATGGCTTATTTGCCAGAGAATGCAAGTTTAATTGATAATCCAATTAGTGTTGCACCGGGGTTTTTTCTTCAGAATGTATATGTTTTTCCTGGTGTTCCAAAGATAATGGAAGCAATGTTTAAAGACATAATTAACTCCTTGGATGAGGGGTTAAGATATTATAAAAAAACAGTATCAACTACTCTCTCTGAGGGTATAATTGGAGATTACATAGAAAAAATTCAAAAAAAGTTTAGCTCACTAGAAATTGGAAGTTACCCTTATTTTAAAAAAAATAGTTTTGGTGTATCACTTGTTATAAGAGGAGTTGATGATTTAAAAGTTTCTGACGCAAGCTTGGAAATTTATAAATATATTGAATCACAAAATGGAAACCCTAAAATTTTTTAATTATTTTTGCTCTTAATATGATTTGAGAATTCTATTTCAATTAATTTTTTTAGGTTTTTATCCATCCAAGTATTCAAAAGCAAATGAAATCTTTTTTTTATTATTTCATTATTAGAATTTGATCGATTTAAAAAATCATTAGATTTTGAAGTAATTATATTGTTTTTACTAAAATTGATATTCTGCCAATTTGTCTTACTAAAGTCATTATTATTCTTTATAATTTCAACCCCTGGTTCTGATTTTTGGTTGGAATATTTTTCACCGGCTGGTTTATCAATCTCTACAGGAGGTTTTATTTCAGTATGGGTTGATGTTTGAGATTTTAAAGTTGTTTGATTTATATGCTCATTGGCCTCTTTAGCCTCATTAACAAGGTTGAAGATAGAGATAAGAAGCTCATCAATTAATTTTTTTTTGTTCATAAATAATAAAACTTATTTTTACCTTAGAATATCAACAATTAAAATCAAAGAAGATAAATTTATAAAATATATAAAAATTTTGTAAGTGTTATATTTACCAACTTATTTAGTATACTATAATCAGATGATAGAAATCCCTCATGATATAATACCTTATGCATTTATCTTTATTTTCTTGATTTTCATTGTAGCAATTAAGAAGAAAAAAAAACCTAAATCTGCCGACGTAGAAAAATCAGTGGTTTTTGATGATAAGGAAAAGTTGAGAGTTCTTGAGATTGCAGAAAAAAAGCTTGTAGCACTTAGAGACTTATACCATCAAGAATTAATAGATGTTAAAGTTTATATTAATAAAACAGAATTAATAGCATCTAAGCTTAGCAATGAGATTGGTAATAATATTATGGACATACCTGAACTCCAAAAAAAAATAATCTTTAGGGATCTAAAAAAAGAAATAAAGAAAAAAATTGATTATAATGATCCTATTGAATCAAAAACAAATATTGATAAATTGATATCTGCGGTAGATAAAAAAATTAGAACTGGGAATATTTATGAAGAGAAGTAATACTGAAATTTTAAATAAAGTTAAAAGTGCTATCAATGAAAGAAAGCAAAAATTAAATAAAACTCCTACAATCAAGTTTGATAATGAATCAAATGAAATTGACAAGGAGATTAGTCAATGGATTGAAGACAATGCTGAGAAGATAGCCAAAGAAATAATTAAAGAAGAAGTAAAAAAAATTTTTAAGTAATAAATTTTTCTTGTCTTTCAACTCTATAATATATATTGATTAATAAAAAAAATATAAACTCAAATGATTAATGTCATATTTAATGATTATAAAAGCGCGAGCGTGCTGAAATTGGTAAACAGACAGGACTTAAAATCCTGCGGGTGGTAACACCCTTGTGGGTTCA
>MDTB01099358.1_pt1 | contig 23566 bp, 27 predicted proteins | sample 811161 | NCBI WGS metagenome assembly MDTB01 (sample SAMN05326650, study PRJNA326480) | marine metagenome | isolation source: seawater | place: Mediterranean Sea | collected 2009
CAAATGTTGGTGGAAACTTAAAAAAACATTTAAAAGCACTTAATAAAAAAATGAAAGAATCTGCATCAAATTTAGAGTTTGAGGAAGCAGCAAAAATTAGAGATGAAATAAGAAAGTTGGAGACAAATGAGCTTGAGATTAACTTGAATCCAAAAATTTCACAGTACAATTTAAACAAAAAGGTATACCCTCAAGGCAGATCAAAAATGGGGATGCCAGGCACTAAACCAAGAAAATCTATAAAAAAATGGAATCCAAAAAAATAATTATAACTGGTGGGGCTACTAGAATTGGTTCAGCCATAGCAAAAAGTTTAGCTGGATACGATGTTGATATAATAATTCATTATAATAAATCGAAAAAATCAGCACAACAATTAAAAATTGAGCTGGAAGAAATGGGTAGTAAAGTTCATTTAATAAAGGCAGACTTAAGTAATATTAATCAAGTTAAAAAAATAGTGCCATTTGCTCATAAAAAAATGAAAGGTTTAGATTGTCTAATTAACAATGCATCTTTATTTGAAAAAGATGATTTAGAAAATTTTAGTGATAAAAATTTTTCAAAACACATAGATATAAATTTAAAAGCTCCAGCATTTTTAATTAAAGATTTTAAAAGATATGTAAAAAATAAAGAGGCAAATATTATAAATATTATTGATCAAAGAGTAAAAAAACTTACTCCTTTCTTTTTTTCATATACTTTGAGTAAATCTGCGCTTGCAACACTAACAACTACTGCTGCTATGAAACTTGCTCCAAATATAAGAGTAAATGGAATTTCGCCAGGTCCAACTTTAAAAAATAAGAGACAATCAGAAAAACATTTTAAAGCTCAATGGAAATCAACAATTCTTCAAAAGCAGGTTGATTTAAATAATATATGTGAATCAGTAAAATATTTTATTGAAAATAATAGTATTACAGGTCAAATAATCAGTGTAGATAGCGGTCAAAGTTTAGCGTGGAAAACACCTGATATAATTAACTCTAAAGAATGAAAATAATTAAATTTAAACAAAAAAGATCTTATAGTTATAAAAGAAAAGTTCTAATAAAGGATCTGGTATTAAATATGCTTGTAGGAATTCATAGTTTTGAAAAAAAGAAAAAACAAAGAGTGAAATTTAATTTAATTATAAATATTGATCAGAATCTTACTCCAAATGATAAAAATTTAAAAAGTATTGTAAACTATGAGCAAGTTATTAAAACTATTACAAAAATTACATCCAGAAAACATTTTCTACTTCTTGAAACTTTAGCAGAAAAAATATTCTTCGAACTTTTTGAGAACCCTAGAATAAAAAAAATTCTTTTAAGAATTGAAAAATTAGATGTCATTAAAAATACTACTTCTGTAGGAATAGAGTTGGAAAAGACTAGATCAAATGAGTATTGAAAAAGGTAAAGAAATAATTCGAAAAAAAATTGTAAATCTCACAAATAATCCCGGGGTTTATAAGATGGTAAGCGATAAAAATGAAATTCTTTATGTTGGCAAAGCAAAAAATATTCCAAATCGTTTGAGGAGCTATGTTTCAGAAAGTCACCTCCCAATACGAACAGAAAGAATGCTTTCATTAACAAGAAAACTTGAAACCACGACAACAACGAATGAGAGCGAAGCGTTATTGCTAGAGGCAAATCTTATAAAAAAGCATAAGCCAAGATTCAATATTTTATTAAGAGACGACAAGTCCTTCCCTTACATATTTATTGGTCATAAAGATAAATGGCCACAATTAACCAAGCTTAGGGGAAAAAAAAATAGAGACGGATATTACTTTGGGCCTTTTGCTTCGGTAGGGTCAGCAAACTGGACAATAAAAATTCTTCAAAAGATATTTTTACTAAGGGTTTGTGATGACACAGTTTTTAAAAATAGGGATAGAGCGTGTATTTTATATCAAATAAGAAGGTGCGCTGCTCCATGTGTAGGAAAAATTGAGGAAGAAAATTACAAAAAATTGGTCGGTGATGCAGTTGATTTTATTTCTGGTAAATCTCAAAGTATTCAAAAAAATTTATCTACAGAAATGGAAAAGGCTAGCGAAGACTTAGATTATGAAAAAGCTGCTATTATCAGAGATAGAATAAAAGCACTAACGCAAATTCAATCCTCTCAAAAAATAAATCAGACAAATTTAAAAGAAGCAGACGTTATATCTGTTTTTAAAGAATCTGGTAAGACTTGTATTCAAGTTTTTTTCTTTAGATCGAAACAAAATTGGGGTAATCAAGCTTACTTCCCCAAGCATGATCCTGACGAAAAGGAAGAAAAAATTTTATCATATTTTTTAGCTCAATTTTATGAGAATAAAACTGTACCTAAACTCGTCCTTTTAAATATTGAAATTAATGAAAAAACTTTACTAGAAAAAACATTTTCTAATAGGGAAAAAAAAGAAATAGTAATCAAAAAACCTAATACAAAAGATGAAAAAATTATTTCAGAAATGGCAGTGAAAAATGCAAAACAAGCTTTAACTCAAAAAATTTTAGAGACTGAAAGTAATTCAAAATTGATAGACCAACTTGCAGATAAATTTAATTTGAATTTTAATGTAAATCTTATTGAGGTATACGATAATAGCCATATACAGGGATCGGATTCTGTTGGAGCACTAATTACGTTCGGTAGAGAGGGTTTCGTTAAAAAAAGATACAGAAAATTTAATATTAAATCAGAAGCGATCAAAGCTGATGACTTCGGTATGATGAAAGAAGTTTTAAATAGAAGATTTGTAAGAGCACTTAAAGATGAAAATACCAATATGACATTACCCGATTTAATATTGATTGATGGTGGTAAAGGTCAATACTCTGTTAGTAGGGAAACTTTAAATGACCTTGGTCTTCACGAATTGCCTATAATTGCTATTGCAAAAGGTAAAAATAGAAATGCGGGTGATGAAACTTTTTTTCATGAAAACAGAATTATTAAATTTAAAAAAAACGACCCAACTCTCTTTTTTCTTCAAAGACTTAGAGATGAAGCTCATAGGTTTGCGATAAGCACACATAGAGCTAAAAGAAGAAAAAATTTAAGGAAATCTTTGCTTGATCAAATCTCAGGAATAGGTAGAAGTAGAAAAAGAGCTTTACTTCATCACTTTGGCTCTGCAAAATCAGTTGAGTCTGCAAGTTTTGAAGATTTAAAGTCAGTTGAAGGAATTGAGGAGAAAGTAGCAAAAAAAATTCATGATTTTTTTCATGAGGATTAGAAATGAATTTAAAAATACCTAATATTTTAACCATTGGTCGTATAATAATTGTTCCAATTTTTGTGCTATCTTTTTATTTACCTGGCATAGTCGGAGATTTGGTGCCCTTTTTCCTTTTCGTAATTGCAAGTTTTACAGATTATTTAGATGGTTTATTAGCAAGACTATATAAGGAAGAGTCAAAACTCGGTGAACTCTTAGATCCTATTGCCGACAAAATTTTAGTAGCAGCAGCTCTTGTTTTATTAGTTATGAACGGAATTATAAAAAATTATGAAGTAATTGCAGCTATAGTTATTCTAACTAGAGAAATATTAATATCTGGACTAAGAGAATTTTTAGCTAAGAATAAAGAAACAAGTATTCCAGTTTCTAGTCTCTCTAAGTTTAAAACTTTAATTCAGATGCTATCGATAGCTTTGTTGCTAACAGGAGACACGGGTAATAAAATTATCAACTTTCAAGACTACAATGCACAAACGGTAGGTATAATTCTACTTTGGATTTCAGCATTTTTAACTATTTATACTGGTTATGATTACTTAAGAAAAGGAATAGATAGTGTAATTAATGAAGATAAAAATAATTAATAATGAGCTTAACAAAAACAAATATTAGAGAAAAAGAATTCCATAACAAACTTCATTCCTCAGGTGTACCCAGATCGCAGAATAAATACTATAAGGCATTATATAATTTATATGAAGATTTTTTAATTTTCCTTAAAAATAATTCCCAAGATAAAAATATTTTAGATTTTGGATGTGGAAATGGAGTCTATTCAGAAAAAGTTATTAACTTTAATCCATCAAAACTCACTGCAATAGATATTTCAGAAGAAGCGATAGAAGCTGCAAAAATAAAAGGCAATAACAAAATAGATTTTAGAGTCGAAAATTGTGAAAATACCAAACTTAGTTCAGACAGTTTTGATATAATCTATGGGGTTGGAATTTTACATCATCTAAACTTAGATAAGTCCATAAAAGAAGTTGAACGCTTAGTAAAAAGAGATGGAAATATTATTTTTATAGAACCATTAGGAACTAATCCAATAATCAACTTATACAGAAAATTTACTCCGAATGCCAGGTCGGAGGATGAACATCCATTTACATTTAACGATATCAAACAACTTAGAAAATTATTTAATAAAGTAAAAATACAATATTATGGTTTTTTTACTCTATTATTTCTTCCATTTTATAAATCACCGAAAGAATCAAAAATCTTTTCAATTTTATCTGGATTAGATAAAATTTTATTCACTATTCCTTTTCTAAAATTTCTGGCTTGGTCAGTTTTAATTGAAGCAAAAAAAAACTAGGCAGCCACTTTTTTTCTAACAAGATTTTGATAGTTTTCCGATAAGGATTTAATTACGTCACAAACTATAAAATTAAATTTATCAATCTGGGACACTGGTGTTATTTCAGCTGCAGTTCCTGTTAAAAAACAACCTACAAAACTTCCCATTTCATCCGGTTTAATTTTTCTTTCAACAATTTTTATCCCTTTAGATTTAGCTAATTGGATAACACACCTTCTTGTTATACCGTCAAGAAAAGAGTCTGGTATTGGAGTATGTAATGCTCCTATTTTGTCTTTAAAAAAAATATTTGCTCCTGTAGCTTCAGCAATATTACCTTCGTGATCTAACATAAGTGAGTCCGTAAAACCTTTGCTTTCGGCTTCATGTTTCGACAAAGTACAAATCATATATAAACCTGAAGCCTTGGTGTCCCATGGAACTGAATTAGGAGAGGGCCTTCTCCATGATGAAATATTTAATTTGATTCCTTTCAATTTCAATTTAGGATCAAAGTAGGATCCCCATTCCCAAGATGCTATCGCAACATGAACTTTATTTTTTTGTGCCGAAATAGCCATCATCTCGCTACCACGCCAGACAATCGGTCTTACATATCCGTTTTTTATTTTTTGTGCCCCAACTATTTCTTTACAAGCTTTGTTTATCTCTTTTTCAGAATATGGCATAAGCATTCCCATTCTTTTTGCTGAATGAAATAATCTGCTGGTATGTTCCTCAAGTTTAAAAATTTCACCATCATAAACACGTTCTCCTTCAAAAACACAACTAGCATAATGCAGTCCATGATTTAATACGTGAACCTTTGTTTCTTGCCAATCAACGAGATTCCCGTTGAACCAAATTTTTCCTGATCTCTTATCGTAAGGAATTGTTTCCATAAGGATTAAATTAAATAATTTTTGTCTAACAAAAAAGTATAATTCTTGATAAAATATGTCAACATATCTGACCAAAAAATATGAAAGATTTGCTTTATTTAAAGGATGAACAGATTAAAGACTGCATACAGCTACTACTTTATGCCTACAGGGAAACATTTTCTGATCCAATAGAAATTTTAAAAAAAAATTCTTTGGGTGCGGCGCACCACAGAACTTTACATTTAATAGAAAGAAACGAGGGTATAAGTGTAAATGAACTGCTATTAAAATTGAAAATAACAAAACAAAGTTTAAATAGAGTCTTAAAAGATTTAAAACGTTTAAAGATTATTAAACAAATTAAAGATGAGAATGATACTAGAAGAAAACTTTTGTACCTCGATCAAAATGGTAAAAGATTTTATAAAGAAGTTTTTGAAAGTCAAAAAAAACGTATTTTCAATGCTTTAAAAGAGTCCGACTCAGAGTCGGTTATTAGATTTAAAGAAGTTTTAAAAAGAATAATAAATGGAAAAAAATAAATACCATATTTTAGTTGTGGATGATGATGACAAAATAAGATCTTTGATAAAACAATTTTTATCAGAAAAAGGTTTTATAATTTCTTCAGCTGAAAATGCCGAAAAAGCAAAAGCAAAAATTGAAATTTTTAATTTTAATTTGATAATTTTAGATGTAATGATGCCTGGTCAAGATGGTTATGATCTTACTAAAGAATTAAAGCAAACAAAAAATATACCTATAATTTTGTTGACCGCCAAAGGTGAGGTTGAAAGTAGAATACATGGTTTAGAACTTGGTGCCGACGACTATCTTGGCAAACCTTTTGATCCTAAAGAGCTATTGCTCAGGGTGAAAAATATAATAAAAATGAACATTGATCCAAACAAATTACTATCAAGCAAAATTGGAGAAGCAGAGTTAAACTTAAATAAGATGGTCATACAATTAAAAAATAAAGTACAAAAAATTAATTTATCAGAAAAAAAAGTTTTAATTAAAATGCTTGCATCGCCAGGGAAAATTTTTTCTCGTTCAGAAATAGGTAAAATTTCAAATATTTCAAAAGAAAGATCTATTGATGTAATGATAACAAGATTGAGAAAAAAAATTGAAATAAATCCCAAAAATCCAAAATTTTTACAAACAATAAGAGGTTCTGGTTATGTCCTTTGGATTAAATAATTTATTAAAAAAAATATTGCCAAAAAGATTATTTTATAGAGCATTAATCATTGTTGCTGCTCCAGTAATAATTTTACAGATTACAATTTCTGTAGTTTTTTTTGATAGTATATGGATTAAAGCAAACAAAGGAATGACTAGATCTTTAGTGAGCGAAATTGAGACATTGTTTGATGTTTATAAATCTAGTGATAATAAAAATAATATAAAACAACTTACAGATTTATATAAAAAAAATTTTGATTTTGTAATAAACATCAAATCTGGTGAGAAACTTCCAAAAACCAAATTCGACAGACGTTTTAGTCCAATGGATAGATCGTTAAGAAGAGAAATGAAGCATGTCTTTGGTAGTGAAAATTACTGGTTTGATACAGTTACTTATATTGAATTAGTTGATTTAAGAATTCAGACAGAAAATGAAATTATTCAAATTTTTTTTCCAAAAGATAAAATTGCTCCTTCATCAGTTAGAGTATTTGTTTTATGGTTAACTGTCCCTTCTCTGCTATTAATTTTTATAGCAATAATTTTTTTAAAAAACCAAACAAGACCATTGGTTAAATTATCTAAAGCTGCTGAACGCTTTGGCAAAGGAGAAATAATTGATGATTTAAGACCTTCGGGGGCTTTAGAAATTCGTAAAGCCACATATGAATTTGATAGAATGATGAAAAGAATTAATAAACACCTTGCTCAAAGATCAGAAATGCTATCAGGAATAAGTCACGATCTAAGAACCCCTCTTACACGACTTAAATTACAGTTAGCCATGATGGATAAAAAAGATCTTGCGAAAAAAATGACTACTGACATAGATGAAATGGAAAAGATGTTAAATGATTACTTACAGTATGCAAAGTCTCAATCAGAAGAAAGTTCGAGTAAAATCGATATTAACCTAATGGTAAATGAGATTCTCAGAAACTTCGATAAGAATAAATTTGAGCTAATAACTGGTCAAACTATTATAATAGAAGGTAGGAGAAATCTTATAAAAAGATGTATCCAAAATATTATAGATAACGGTCTATCATATGGTAAGAAAATTTTAATAGAAATAAAAAAAACGGTTAATGGCGTCGTTATAATTATTGAAGACAATGGACCTGGAATTCCCAAACATGAATATTTAAATGTCTTTAAACCATTTTACAGAGTAGATAAAAGCAGAGGACTTAATAAAGCAGGAGTAGGATTAGGTTTATCAATCGCACAAGATATTGTAAAATCACATGGTGGTAACATTTCTCTTTCTGAAAGTAGATTTAAAGGACTATTAGTAAAAATTTCATTACCTCTTTAACTTTTTTTTCTTTAATTTATTAATCTCTTTTTGTTGTTTTTCAATTATTTTTTTGAGAACAATAAACTCCTCTCTTGTTACTAAATCTAATTTATTAGCTATTTTTTCTCTATTAAACTTCATTGATGTTAAAAGTGCTTTGGCAAGATCTTGGGATGTTAGAACCCCCGCCTCAATTAAACTGGACATCATCTTTAAAAATTTTTCAGGATTATTCATTTTTTTACTTTAAATTATAAGTAATTTAATTTCAATTGTGATAAATTAAATTTAAATGATACTGCATAATTTTGATCCAATTTTAATTGACTTTGGACTAATTCAAATTCGATGGTACTCGCTTGCTTATATTTTTGGCATTCTAATAGGCTGGTGGTACGGAAAAATAATTTTAGTTAGACAAGTTGGTCAAAATCAATCGGTTTATTTATCAAAATTTGATGACTTAATTGGATATATAATTATTGGTATAATTGTAGGAGGCCGTCTTGGATATGTTTTTGTTTACAATCCTGCTTTTTATTTCGATAATATTTTAGAAATATTTAAAATATGGAAAGGGGGAATGTCTTTTCATGGAGGACTTATAGGTGTAGCTTTGGGTGCATACATCTTTTCCAAAAAAAATAATCTTAATTATAAAATTTATTTTGATACAATCTCAGCCGTAGCGCCTATTGGAATTTTTTTAGGAAGAATATCAAATTTTATAAATAGTGAATTGTATGGATCTCCTACTCAGAAGGCTTGGGGAGTTATTTTTCCAAATATAGATTCTTTACCAAGGCATCCTTCACAAATTTATGAGGCTTTACTCGAGGGAATTTTCTTATTTTTAATATTAAACATGCTTATTTTCTTTAGAAAAAATTTTCATGGTTTCATTTCAATAGTTTTTCTTGTGCTTTATAGTTTCTTTCGAATTATTTGTGAGCAATTTAGAGAACCAGATAATCATATAGGATATATTTTTAACTATTTATCTATGGGTTCAATTTTAAGTATTATGATGATGTTATTTGGTTTCTTTTTGTTATTAAAATTTATGAATGATGAAAAAAATAAATAAAATTTTTAAAAAATCTAAATCAATTGCACTTGATACTTATTTGGAAAAAGTACTTTACGATAAAAGCTTTGGTTATTATCAAAAAAAAAATCCTTTTGGCATTAATGGTGATTTTGTTACTGCACCTAATATATCTAATGTTTTTTGTGAGATGATTTCTATATGGCTTATTAGTTTTTGGGAAAATTTAGGCAAACCTAAAAAAATAAATTTTGTTGAACTAGGGCCGGGAAATGGAGACTTTTGCTTGGCACTTTTAAAAACAATAAAAAACTTTTCAGAATTTGGTAACAGTCTAAATATTATGCTTTACGAAAAGAGTGAAAAATTAATTAAAATTCAAAAAAATAGAATAATATCAGAAAAAGTTTCTTGGATAAAAAATCTTGATAAAATTAAAAAAGGACCAGTTGTTTTCTTTGGAAATGAATTTCTAGATGCCTTACCAATAAAACAATTTAGAAAAATAAATAATCACATTTACGAAAAATATGCTTACTTGAATAAAAATAAAATCGATTTCATATTTAAAAAGGCTCAAAAAATACAGGTTAGTAAATTAAAAAATTATGAGCTACTTGATGGAAACGGTATAATTGAATACCCGGAATATGGTTTTAAAGAATTAAACATAGTTTGTAGTAAAATAAAAAAACTGAATGGTGGAGCTCTTTTTATTGACTATGGATATAAAACTGAAAATAATATTGACACATTACAATCAGTAATGAAGCATAAATTTAACGATATTAAAAAAAATATTGGAAATGCAGATATTACTTCTTTAGTAAATTTTAGCTTATACAAAAAATATTTTAACTCAAATGGATTATTAGTTGAAGATATAATTAGCCAAAGTAAATTTTTGCAAAAAATGGGTATTTTAGAAAGAATAAAAATAGCTGGTAATAAAATGGGGAAAAAGGAAAAACAAGATTTATATTCTAGAGTGCATAGATTGATAAATCCCAATATGATGGGAAGAGACTTTAAGGTAATTTTTACAAAAAATAAAAATTGTGATTTTTCATTGGCATTTAAATAATGTTTTACTCAGATAATTTAAAAAATAATAATATAAAACACTGTTTTTTTTCGAGAAAGAATGGAACATCGAGAGGTATTTATGAAAGTTTGAATTGCGGAATTGGTAGCAAAGATAAAAAAGAAACTGTTCAAAAAAATCTCGAACTTGTTGCAAAAGCTTTTAATATTGAGAAAAAACAGCTAATGCTAATGAACCAAACTCACAGTAGTAAGGTCCAAATTATAGATGGTAAAAATAATTCTCAAAGGATCGATGCCGATGCTATGCTGACTAATAATTATGAGCTTGCATTATGTGTGCTGACTGCTGACTGTGCTCCAATTTTAGTTTATGAAAATGATAAAAAAATTATTGGCTGTATTCATGCTGGTTGGAAAGGAGCTGTGAGCGGAGTGATTGACAATACATTAAATAAAATCATAGAAATGGGCGGAAATACAAAAAAATTGGACGTTTGTATAGGTCCGTGTATTGCTCAAGAGAGTTATGAAGTCAAAAATGATTTTTACTCAAAATTTAATGAAGAATCTGTGGAAAATGATTCTTTTTTTCTAAAAAAAGAAAACGATTCATTTAATTTTGATTTGAGAGGCTTTGTAATTAAAAAATTTAATAGTTATGGGGTATATAAAATAGGTAACATTAACATTGATAGTTTTGCCAATAAGAAAGAATACTTTAGCCACAGAAGGGCCAAAAAGTTAGGGGAGAATGACTACGGAAGATGCATATCGGTTATTAAGAAAACTAATCTACAAAATTAATTGAAACTAGATCCCAATGGATGTATAAGAAAGGTGTCCTAATGAAAATTTTATCAGGAACAAGCAATCCCTCATTAAGTAAAAGTATATCCAAATATCTCAGGACAAAACTTGTAAATACGAACATAAAAAAATTTTCAGATGGTGAAATCTACGTAGAAATAAATGAAAATATAAGAGGTAATAGTGTTTTTGTAATACAGTCAAGCGCTACACCAGCAAATGATAATCTGATGGAACTTCTTTTATGTATAGATGCTCTAAGAAGATCGTCGGCAAAAAATATTACAGCAGTTATTCCTTATTTTGGTTATGCGAGACAAGATAGAAAAGTTGTTCCTAGAACTTCAATTTCTGCAAAGCTTGTTTCTAATTTGATAACAAATGCAGGAGCACATAGAGTTGTTACAGTAGATTTACATGCGGGACAAATTCAAGGTTTCTTTGATATGCCTGTAGATAATTTATTTACTACTCCAATATTTGCAAGATACATCAGAAAAAATGTTAAAAGTAAAAATTTAATATGCGTTTCCCCAGATGCTGGTGCAATTGAAAGAACAAGAGGTTTGGCAACAAAAGTAAATGCAGACTTAGCCATTATTGATAAGAGAAGACCGGAACCGGGTAAATCTAAAGTTATGAATATTATTGGTAATGTTAAGGGTAAAGACTGTATGATAATTGATGATATCATTGACAGCGGTGGAACAATTATAAATGCTGCTGATGCTTTGATAAAAAAAGGAGCAAGAAGTGTGCATGTATTTATTACGCATGCGGTTTTAAGTGGAGATGCTATAAACAAAATTCAAAAATCAAAAATTAAGAAATTAATAATTACTGATACGATAGACAATTCAAAAAAAATAAAAAAGGCTAGTAAAATAGAAGTTTTATCTATTGCTCAACTCATGGCAGAAGCAATAAAAAGGATTTCAAATTCAACATCTGTATCTAGTTTGTTTAATTAGCACTTGTTTTATTTCAAAGTTGGGTTATAAATTGCCATTCAAATGATAAATAACTTAAAAGCTACCAAGAGAGTTTCTAAAACTACGGGTGAATTAAATTCCCTTAGAGCAAAAGGATTTATACCTGCAGTTTTGTATGGTGGTGAAAATCCAAACTTAAAAATAAGTATAGAGGAAAAACGTCTTAATACTATTTTAGTGTCAGACGCATTCCTTTCTACAATAATTGATCTGGATATTGACGGAAAAACAGAAAAAGTTATTCCTAGAGACATTTCATACCATGTTACATCCGACAAGCCGATACATATAGATTTTATGAGAGTTGCTAAAGGCTCAAGAATTATTTTACAAATTCCCGTGATATTTAAAAATAATAAAGACTGTCCAGGCTTAAAAAGTGGAGGGGTTTTAAATATTGTTAGAAGAAAAATTGAACTTAGTTGTATCGCGGAAAATATTCCCGAAAATATTGAGATTGATTTAGCTAATTTAGAAATAGGAGCAAGTATAAAAATATCATCAGTTAAACTTCCTGAAAATGCTAAGCCAACAATAACTGATAGAGATTTTGTTGTTGCAACTATAGCTGCACCAACAATTGATAAAGAACCAGAAAAACCTGCAGAAGAAACACCTGCTGAAGGCGCTGATGGTGAGACCGCTCCAGCTGCGGATGGACAAGAATCTGCTGCACCAACAAAAGAGGGTGATGCTGCTAAAAAAGATGAAAAAGGAAAAGAAGCAGCTGGTGATAAAAAAGCACCTGCAAAACCCGCTGAAAAAAAACAAGAGAAGAAATAAATTTATATGCTTTTATTAGTAGGTTTAGGAAACCCTGGTCCAAACAATAATAACAACCGACATAATATTGGGTTTAAAATTATTGATGCAATTAATCAGCAATTTAGTCTTTCAAAACAAAAACCAAAATTTAAAGGACTTTTAACAACAGGAAACATTGATAATAAAAAAGTTTATGCCATTAAGCCTTTAACTTTTATGAATAACTCTGGGGTTTGTATTAAAGAATTAATTGATTATTTTAAAATTGACGCAAAAAATGTATTCGTTTTTCATGATGATATGGATATTGATCTAGGAAAAGTAAAAGCTAAATTTGGGGGAAGTAGTGCAGGACATAACGGGATAGAATCAATAGATAAATCAATTGGAAAAGATTACTCAAGAGTTCGGATTGGTATAGGCCATCCAAAAAATGGAAAAAAAGTAGATACTCATGTTTTGGAAGATTTTAGTGACAATGAAGAAGATAAAATTAAAGATATAACAGAAAATATTGTTAAGATGATTCCAACTTTAATTGATAAAAAGATGGATACTTTTTCAAGCAAGGTAAACCAAAATTTGAATGGGATTTAAGTGTGGAATAGTTGGGCTTCCAAATGTTGGAAAGTCAACTTTGTTTAATGCTTTAACATCTTCTAAAAATGCTCAAGCTGCTAACTTTCCCTTTTGTACAATAGATCCTAACATTGGAATTGTTGATGTCCCAGACGATAGGATAAATACTTTACACAAATTATCAAAATCAAAGAAAAAAATTAACACTAACATAACATTTGTAGATATTGCGGGATTAGTTAAAGGTGCTTCTAAGGGTGAAGGGCTTGGTAACAAATTTTTATCACACATAAGAGAAGTTGATGCAATTGTACATTTGGTAAGGTGTTTTGACTCAGCAAATATACAGCACGTTAATAAAAAAATTGATCCTATTAGTGATTTAGAAACTATTAAAACTGAAATTATTTTATCTGATATTGGTATTTTGGAAAAAAAACTCGAAAAAAATGCAAAAAAAAAGATGTCTGATAAAGATATAATGTTGCTAGAAGAAGTACACAAAAAACTAAATAGTGGTGGTGCTCTTAAAGATTACACGAATACCGAAAACTATAAAATTTTAAGAGATTTAGGCTTAATTTCAATTAAACCATACATAATAGTTTGTAATGTTGATGAAACAAATGTCAAAGCAGGAAATAACTACACAAAAATTTTAAAAGAAAAATATCCTGATGAAAAATTTGTTATAATATGTGCTGATATTGAAGATCAAATAACTGACTTAAAATCTGAAGAAAAAGAGATGTACATGAAAAATATTGGCTTGGAAAAAACTGGTCTTAATAAGCTGATAAATACTGGTTATGAATTACTTGATCTCAACACTTTTTTTACTTCAGGGCCTGAGGAAACAAGAGCATGGACTATAAAAAAAAATACTGTTGCACCTAAGGCTGCTGCAGTAATACACACAGATTTCGAAAAAAAATTTATTAGAGCTGAAGCGGTCTCCTACAATGATTTTGAAAAATATGGAAGTTTTGAAAAAGCTAAAGAAAATGGAAAACTTAGATTAGAAGGAAAAGATTATTTAGTAAAAGATGGAGATGTTTTATTTTTCAGAGTCAATCCTTGACCAAATTCTTTTCATACTTAAGTAAACTAGTAAGCTAAAAATAGATAAGAAAATTACAACTTTAACTCCCATTTTATGTCTTCTTTCTAAATGAGGCTCAGCCGTCCAAGTAAGAAATGTTGTTACATCCTTTGCCATTTGAGACTCAGTAGCTGGAGTTCCATCAGCATAAGTAACTATTCCATCAGATAATGGGTTTGACATTTTAATTTTTTTTCCGTCCATATATTTATTGTAATAGACACCATCATCCAATTGAAAACCTGCTGGTGCATCTTCGTAACCCATTAAAACTGAGTAAATATAATTTGAATCTCCCTTACGTGCTTTAACTAATACTGACATATCAGGAGGATAAGCGCCTCCATTTGCAGCTGTTGCTGCTTGAACGTTAGGATATGGAGAGACAAATTTATCGGAAGGTCTACCTGGTCTTGTAAACATTTCACCATCTGCATTAGGTCCGTCTTCTACCTCAAAATTTGCAGCAATTGCTTTGACTTGTTCTAAAGAAAATTCTGGTCCACCTGGTTCACCCAAATTTCTATAGCTTACTAAGTTCATCGAATGGCACGAAGCACAGACCTCTGCATAAACTTGATAACCTCTTTGTAGTGAAGATCTATCGAATTTTCCTGTAATACCTTTAAACGACCAATCAACCTGTATAAGTTTTGTTTTTTCCTCTGACCTAACGCTGCTAAAGGTAATTGATAAAAATATAATCGAAATAATTATAAAACGTGCCTTTAGACTACACATTTTCCCTATCAATTCTAGCCATCTCAGGTTTAAGCATACCACCTAACACTGGTTCTGAAATGCTCAAGGGTACTGGTTCAGTTTTCTCTATCCTACTTAGTAGAGGAAGGACAATCAAAAAGTGCGCAAAATAATAAATCGTTCCAACTCTTGCAATTAATAAGTAGATACCTTCGGCAGGCATAGCACCTACATATCCTAAAGCTAAAACATCAATTACAAGCAACCAAAAGAATTTTTTATAAAGCGGTCTAAAAACAGTCGATCTTACTTTACTGCTGTCTAACCAGGGTAAAGCCAACAAAATAAAAATGGAACCTAACATTAAAACTACTCCACCTAGTTTGTCTGGTACAGCTCTTAAGATTGCATAGAAAGGTAATAAGTACCATTCTGGTACAATGTGCTTAGGTGTAACTAGTGGGTTTGCTTCTATATAATTATCACTGTGACCAAGAATATTTGGTGCAAAAAATATAAAGCCAGAGAAAATAATCATAAAAATCAGAAGAGCAAATAAATCCTTGATAGTAATGTATGGGTGAAATGGAACTGTATCTTTAGATGGTTTTTTAATATCGATACCAATTGGATTGTTATTGCCAGGTACGTGTAATGCCCATATATGTAAAACTACTAATCCCAATATTAAAAATGGAAAAAGATAATGAAGACTAAAAAATCTAGTCAAAGTAGGATTATCTACGGAGTAACCTCCCCATAACCAAGTTGTAATACTTTCTCCCACCAAAGGTATAGCACTAAATAAATTTGTTATTACGGTTGCTCCCCAGAAACTCATTTGACCCCAAGGCAAAACATAACCCATAAAAGCTGTTGCCATCATCAAAAGGTAAATTAACATTCCAAGTATCCAAATTATTTCTCTTGGTGATCTATATGATCCGTAGAAAAGAGATCTAAATATATGGATGTATACCGCTAAAAAAAACATGGAAGCACCATTGCTGTGAATATATCTTATTAACCATCCATAATTTACGTCTCTCATAATATGTTCAATACTATTGAATGCCATATCAGCATGAGCAACGTAGTGCATACCTAAAACTATTCCTGTAATAATTTGTGAGATTAAGCAAAAAGTTAAAATCCCACCAAAAGTCCACCAATAATTTAAATTTTTAGGTGTAGGATAATCTGTTAAATGCTTGCTTAATGTTAATAGCGGAAGTCTATCGTTAAACCATTTACCGAATTTTGAACTTGGAACATAATTTTCACTCATATTTTTTTATCCAATCTTAATTGTATTATCGTCAATAAAAGTATATTTGGGAATTTCCATATTAGTTGGGGCTGGACCTTTTCTAATTCTTCCTGATGTATCATAATGTGATCCATGACAAGGACAAAACCAACCATTATATTCTCCCTTGTCTGACAGAGGTACGCATCCTAGATGTGTACAAATTCCTAGCATCACTAACCATTCAGGTTTTTTTGCTCTATCCTGGTCTTTCTCAGGATGAGGAAGTTCTTTTAAATTTACCGATTGAGCTTCTACTATTTCTTCTTGTGTTCTTCTTTTAATAAAAACTGGTTTTCCTCTCCATAAAACAGTAACAGACTTTCCCGGTTCAATTTGGCTTATATCAACTTCTGTTGATGCTAAAGCTTTAACAGAGGTATCTGGGTTCATCTGATCAATTAAGGGCCAGAGAGTTGCACCTATACCTATTGCACCAACTGTGTAGCTAGCTGTAAAAATAAAATCTCGTCTATTACCTTTTTTTTCTGGTTTATTCATAGATTTATAATATCATTTAATACTATTAAATAAGGCTTATTTAAAGATCTTGCTAGGGTCATAATGACACAAAAAAATACTAAAAAATCTGACTTTTTTTAGATTATAAACAAGAAAACTATTTTTTATGGAAATTAATTTAGAAATTCAAAAAAAACTATCTTCAGAGTGGTTTTTGTATCTACAGTCTTTAATTTGTAAAGAATTTGAACAAGTCGAAGCTGAATATGCAAAAAAGAAAAAAAACAGACCTCGAAAATTCAAAAAAGAGGTTTGGAATAAAAATAATTACCAAGAAGGTGGCGGTCAATATTTTATATTGAGAGATGGGCAAATTTTCGATCAAGTTGGTGTTAACTTTTCAAGAGTTGAGGGTGTATTTCCAAAGAATTTCAGATCTAAAATACCTGGAGCAGTTAAAAAACCTTCTTATTGGGCATCAGGAATATCCGTAGTAGCACATATGAAAAATCCTAAAATTCCTGCAATTCACTTTAATACAAGATTTATTGTAACTTCAAAAAGCTGGTTTGGCGGTGGAATGGACGTAACACCTAGTTTTAGAGACGAAAAAGAAAAATATTTTGTTCATAAAAAATTACGGCAACTTTGTAAAAAAAATAAGAAAAATTTTAATATTTATAAAAAATGGTGTGATAGATATTTTTTTATAAAACATAGAAATGAACCAAGAGGAATTGGGGGTATTTTTTTTGATTACTTGTATAAGGATTGGAAAAGTAATTTTAAGTTTGTAAGAGAACTTGGATTATGCTTTTTAAGCTTATCTAAAGAGATTATTTTTAAAAAAAAATTATTAAAATGGAATAAAAAACATAAATATGATCAAATTTTAAAGAGAAAAAAATATGTTGAGTTTAATTTATTATATGACAGGGGAACAAAATTCGGTTTAAATACTGGCGGAAATATTGATGCAATTTTTATGTCGCTTCCGCCACTAAAATAAAAAATGGAAAAAGAACCAATAACAAATAAGGGACTAAAAAAACTTCAGGAGGAGTTAGAAGATTTAAAAAATAATAAAAGACCAAAAGTAGTTGCGGCGATTGCTGAAGCACGAGCTCATGGCGATCTTAAAGAGAATGCTGAATACCACGCAGCAAAAGAACAACAAGGACATATTGAAGGAAGAGTTTTGGAAATTGGAAATGTTATTGCAACAGCAAATGTAATTGATGTAACTAAAATAGAAAATGATGGCAAAATAATTTTTGGTTCTACTGTAACTGTTAAAGATTTAGAGACCAAAAAAAATAAATCTTTTCAAATTGTAGGGAAAGATGAAGCGGATATAAAAAAGAATTTAATTTACTTTAGATCACCTATAGGAAGGTCTTTGATAGGAAAGAAAGTTGAAGATTTAGTTATCGTAAAAACTCCATCTGGAGAAAAAAATTTTGAGATAATTGACGTTAAATATATTTGATTTATATATTCTTTTTCAAAAGTGAGGTAATTTCTTTATCATTTAAACTAAAATTATTATCTATCCATTTTTTTTCTATTTGTTTTAATAACAAACCAATTTTTTTACCATTTTTAATTCCCTTGCTAAGTAAATAATTGCCAGTAACTGGAAACTTGGGAATAGATATATTTTTAATTTGATTAACCATAGAGTCTATTTCTTTATAATTAAATTTTTTTTTGGTCAATTTATGTAACAAAAATAAACTTTCAATTTTATTTTTACTATTATAAAAAATATTTTTTTTTAGATTTTTATTAAAAAAATCTTTGTCTTTATTAACCTGCTTTAAGTATCTAGCAGAAAAGTCAAGAAAATCTTTGGTTTCATTAGAAATATTATATTTATGAGAAAAATATTCATGATTATTTGTTTCGTCAATAAGGAGTAATGCTAGAATAATATTATTATTTAGCTTTTGATCTTTTAATTTTCTAATTAAAGATAAATTTTTAATTCTATCAATGTATTTAAATTCTGGAAAAATAAGTTTAAAAATATCAAATAAAATTTCGTTATTATATATTTTTTCAAAATTTTTTAATTTTAAAATTTTACAAAGTTCATCATAAATTCTCTCTTTTGATAATTTTACAATTCCATCTAAATTAATTTTGATGGATTTAAGCGTTTCCTTATCAAAATCAAAATCTGAGTATTCAATTGAAAATCTAATAAATCTTAAAATTCTTAAGTAATCCTCTTTAATTCTCTCATCTGGTCTTCCAATAAATTTTACTTTTTTACTATTTAAATCAGCTACTCCTGAATGAGGATCAAATATTTTTCCATTTGAGTCTAAATAAATTGAATTTATTGTAAAATCTCTTCTTTTCGAATCCTCTTCCCAACTATCTGTAAAAGATATTTTTGCATGCCTTCCGTCTGTTGAAATATCTTTTCTTAGAGTAGTAATTTCTATACGATCTTTTTCCAAAACAAGCGTAAGGGTTCCGTGTTCAATACCAGTTTTTTTTACCTCTACTTTTGTTTTTTCAAATTTTTTTATCACCTCATCTGGTGTCAAGATAGTTGCAACGTCAATATCTCCTATTTTTTGATTTTGTAAATGTTTTCTAACACATCCCCCAACGAACATGGCTTGATTCTTTTCAGAATTCGAATTTAGTATTCTAAAAATTTCTTTTATATTTTTTGATTTATAGAAAGGGAAAAAGAATTTATTTATAGATGATAAAATACTCATATTATTTTGGCTGGGGCGCTAGGATTCGAACCTAGGATGGCGGTACCAAAAACCGCTGCCTTACCGCTTGGCTACGCCCCAATTCAATTTTTGATATACCACAAAAAAGCAATTTTAAATAGTTTTACCAATAACACACCAGAATTTAGGAAATTTTTTTTTAATTTTTTTTAAACCTAAAACAGCACTTTTCTTTGTTAAAAATAAGCCAAAACAAGCCGAACCCGATCCTGTAACTCTGGAAAATTCACATTTTTTGGTATTTTCTAACTCATATAGAACTTTTTGAATTACAGGGTATTTTCTAACAACTATTTTTTGGAGAAAATTTTTTTCATTTTTTAGGTTTTCAATTATTTTTAATTTTGATTTATTTATATAAAAAGAACTATATTTTATCTTTTTAAAAATCTTTACTTTTGAGTAAACAACTTTTGTGGAGGATTTAAGGAAAGGAAAAACTATAATTAAATAAAAATTGAATTTTTTTTTTAAATCTTGAATTTGAGTTATATTTTGTTGAAACAACTGCTTTGATCCAAAAAATAATCTAAAGTCAGATCCTATAAATTTTGAAATATAAAAAATTTTCTTTTTGGTAATTTTTTTATTATTTAAATATTTTACTATTGTAGCTGCATTACTTGAACCTCCTCCCATCCCAGAAAAAACAGGAATATTTTTTTTTATAACTACATTAAAATATTGATTTTTATCGACTATTTCCAGCTTTCTAAGTAATGACAAACATTTTATTACAGAGTTATTTTTTTTGTCTACAGACTTGCTGAATTTACCTGAAAATTTAATTTTATCAAAAGAACCACTTATTTTTTTTATTTGAATTTTATCATGAATACTTATTAATGAAACTAAAGATTGAATATCATGCAGTTTATTTTTTTTATTTTTTTTTCCAACATTTAAAAATAAATTAACTTTAGAATAAGATTTCAGAATTTTTTTATTCATAAATAATGGTTTTTAGCTTTTCTCTAAGCCAAACAATAATTTATTTTCAATCTTTTGTCTTAAATCTTTTTCAGTATCCTCTAATGTTAAAACATATTTCCAATAATATCTTGCTTGAATCTTTTTATTATTCATCCATAAGCAGTCTGCAAAATGATCATTAACAACTGGGTCTTTGGGCATCAATGTAATTGCACGCTGTAAATATATTTGAGACTCTGAAAATTTTTTTAATTTATAAAGTGCCCCCCCCAATGAATCAGTTATATATCCATCATTTTTTTTTAGATTATCGGCTTTTTTTAACATCGTTAATGCCTTCTCTGTGTTTATTTCTTTTTCAATCCACGAATATGCTAAATAATTTATAGTATATGCTTGGTTAGGTAATATTTTTAATGATAAAGAAAGATCTTTTTCAGCTAGTTCCCAGTTACCGATTCTTTCATAAGCAGTTCCTCTCCTATCTAGAACTTTTGGATAAAGATCGTGATCATTCTCAATTTTTGATAAAATTTCATTATATAGTTCTATGGAATCTTCGAAGCCCTCTTCTCCTCTTAGGAAATTTGCCAAGTCGAAAGTTCTATAAAGATTTTTGTCAATTTTTTTATATACATTAAGTAAATAATCTTTGGACTCCTTCTCTTTATCACTCATGTCTAATATTAAAGCAATTTCCTTACTAGAATGCCATTGATAGTAAGATCCTAGAGAAGATAATTTTTTATATATTTTTGTAGCTTCATCATATTTTTTAAGTCTTAAAAAATTTTCAGCAAGTAACCCATTGTATGAAGAAAAATCAGGATTTAAGAATTTTGATAAACCTAAATAAAAATTAGATAATTTATAATTTTGCTGTGTAGCTAAAGCATTAGCAAAGGCATAAAATATTTCTGCAACAATATTTTCAATTTTATTACAGTTAAATTTATTCTGATTTTTAACATTTGTTTTTAGATCTTCTTTTAACTGGTTAATTAGTAAATTTCTTGGAAATTTCTTTAAAGTTAAATCAACTATACTTTCGGCTTTTTCCTTTTTTCCTTTACCAATAAGATAATTTGCATAAAAGAAATTATATCTGTAAAACCTGCTTTGTTCACCCTTAATAATTGCCTCAAACTCTTTCTCTGCTCTTGGGCTATTAAAATAACAATGAGCAAAAGCTTCCTGTACACTTTTAAAACTTCCATATTCTTTTGGCATCGAGCTTATAAGATCAATTGTTTTTAAATTATTTGATATGGCAATTTCTGACCAATTTGTTAATGAAATTTTTAATGGTTCAAAAGTTAATAAATGCTCTAGACTTGGTTTGAGTTTATCAAAATAAACTTTTGCTTTATCGTAGTTTTTATTTTTTAATTCGAATAAACCTAGAAAAAGGTTGCTTTCAAAATTAGATATATTTTTTTTTTCTAATTTTTTCGAATAAATACGAGTTTCATTATATTTTTCAAGGCTAATTAAAGATTGAATATATCTTGAAGAGAAACTTTGGTTGGTTTTTCCAGTTTCTTTAAAATTATTTAAGTATTTGTAAGAATTTGTATAATCAAAATTATCAAATGATATTATGCCAGAAAAATAACCCGAAATATTTTTAGCGTCTTGATTGAAAACTGAAGCTTTTGAATAAGACGAATTGAATATACCTAAAAAAATAAAAGTATATAATGTTAATCTGAAAATAAAATAAAAAAATTTCATATGAACTTATGATTCGAAAATCTAATGTTAGAAATAATAGAACTAAACTTTACCATAAACTTATCAATAATAAACTAGTTTATAATAATAAATCATTAAATAGATATAAAAAAGATATTAATCAAAATTTAACAAATAAATTTAAAGAAAAATTATTAAAACTTGCTGATCTTAAGATAAGCATTAATTCTATAAGAAATTGTGAATTAAAAAAAAATGCGACAAATTTGGTTTTTTCTGATGGAAATCCATACGCACAAATAATGATTATAGGTGAGGGTCCAGGTGCTAATGAGGATAAAGAGGGCAAACCTTTTGTGGGAAGAGCGGGAAAACTTCTGGATAAAATGCTTGAAGCAATAAAGCTTGATAGAAAAAATGTTTATATTTCTAATGTAGTAAATTTTAGACCACCAATGAATAGAAAGCCAACAGATGTGGAAATTAAAAGATACCTTCCCTTTCTTGTAAAACATATTGAATTAATTAAGCCTAAAATTCTTTTATTACTTGGTAGTACAGCATTAAATGCACTCATTGGCGATGACGTTGTAATTTCTAAAGCTAGAGGTAAATGGGTAAATAAAAAAATTGGTAATGTGAAACCAGAAATTATTGCTTCATTCCACCCTGCTTTTTTAATGAGACAACCGGACCAAAAAAAATATGCTTGGGAAGACCTTAAAATGATTAGAAAGAAGATGTCTGAATTAAAAATAAAATTAAATGATTAATAAAATCCTAGCAGGTGTAGATGAGGTTGGCAGAGGTTGTTTAGCCGGTCCTGTTATTTCATGTGCTGTTATTTTAAGAAAAAGTATCAACAAAAAATTTTTAAAAGATTCAAAAACTATACCATTTAAAGAGAGGATAAAGATTGCTGAACATATTAAAAAAAATTCCTGGTATGCTATTGGTTCAGCATCGGTAAACGAGATAGACAAATATAATATTTTCAATGCTACTTTATTATCAATGGAAAGAGCTATTAAGAAATTAAAAAAAAAACCTCACCTTTTTCTTATTGATGGAACCCATGCGCCAAAAAAATTGAAAAATTCTAAAACTATTATAAGGGGAGATCAAAAAATTAAATGCATTTCTGCTGCTTCGATTGTAGCTAAAGCTCATAGAGATCTTTATATGATTAAATTAGGAAATAAATTTCCCCAGTATGACTGGCACAAAAATTTTGGCTATGGCACTTGGAAGCATTTGGGTGCTTTAAAAAAATTCGGTGTCACGCATTTTCATAGAAAGAGCTATAGACCTGTACACAATATCTTGTCTAAATAAGAATCCCTAACACACTATAGACTCAATTTTTTAAAAAAAAAAATTTGACGGTGGATTCAATTTCGGGTTGAATTGAATTAATGACAAAATTTTTTAATAAGATTGTAAATGGTGA